>FWWM01005642.1_pt1 | contig 27167 bp, 28 predicted proteins | sample 2228351 | NCBI WGS metagenome assembly FWWM01 (sample SAMEA103939774, study PRJEB20133) | metagenome | reverse complement strand
TTGTACACCTCCTTGTTTTGGTTATTGTTTTTTACACAGTATTTTACCTGAACTTGGAGGTGTACTAAAACTTATTTTGGACAAGAGTGATATTGCTTACTATTTAAATAAACAATTATTAGGAAGACCTATATCCAGAGATGTGGAAGGCGTTACAGGAGAACTTAAGGCAGCAATACGAAGTCTCTACTGGTGTTTGATAATCTGGATATTATAGAGAAGCTTAAAAATGTAATAGATACGACCATATAGCTTCAAAAAAAACTTAAGAAAGATAATGGATATCTACATGCAGTAAGTATTGAGTAGGATGAAATTAAAGGATGGGATAACGAAGTAAATGTTTTTACACTGAAAGAACAAAAACCTAATTAACCACAGAGGTCACAGAGAAAAAGATGAAAAACAAATGTCCTGTCTGTAATTCCCCAAGATATACACAATCATATGTAATACGCTGGTATTCGTATAATTCCTGTAATTCCTGTGGAATACTCTACCTGAATGATAGAGTAAATGTTTCAAACTCTTTTTTTAAAAAATATAACGAAGATTATTTTAGGGGTGCTCTAAAGGAAGATATGAGTGGATATATGGATTATGAAAAACAATCCCGTCCGCTTCGCATGAACTTCAAAATACTTCTGTCACGTATTAAATGTCATTTGTCATTTGATAATCCTATATCGTTACTTGATATTGGCTGCGCCTATGGATTTTTTTTAGATGAAGCGAGGAAATTGGGAATGTCTGTCCATGGACTGGATATATCTAAGGATGCGATAAAATGGATGGAAAATCATTTAGGTATTAGTGGTACAGTCGGTACATCTTCTGATGCACCCGAGGGACCCTTTGACATAGTAACTGCGATAGAAGTTATTGAACATGTTCCGGATCCACATTCATTCGTGACAGATCTGCACAAGCGATTAAAGAATGGCGGGATACTTGTCATACATACTGGAGCAATTGATACATTAACTGCGAGGTTACTCGGCAAGTGGTGGTGGTACCTTAATCCTCCAGACCACTGCACTATTTTCAACAGACCCGCCCTCAGGAATCTAATATCAAGTAGCGGATTCAACTTACTTGAACACCGTCTCATGCCCTATAACTGGGTAGGGCTGGATAATATGCTGCTGAAGTTAGCACGTATTATTGAATCAAGACGATTAGGACGATTCGCATCAAAATTACCGGCCCTCGCTTTACCAATATTCCATTATTCTACTCAGATCCTAATTGCTGAAAAGCATTAAAAATCTGATTATTTTTTACGCTAATGTCAAAGTTATGATAGAGTATGATTGTACATTTGATGGGTTATAATCAAAAGGTGTGTAAAAAGGTAGGCGGTGTATCCTATAATGTTTAATCCAAACAAAACAAAGAGAAAGGAGACACCACCTATGGAAAAGGGTATCATGAAGTTGGGGAAGTCGTCAAGGGCAACATACGATGTACTGGAGGAGATGGTCAGGTTGAAGGTCCAGGAGTTTATTCAGGACATTTTAGAGGATGAGATTACAGAGTTTTTAGGTCGTGGGAAGTCGGAGCGGGTCAAAGGGATAGACAAGCCGAGCAATTACAGGAATGGCAAGGGTAAGGTGAGGAGGCTTGCCTTAATGAACGGGACGATAACAATAAGGAGGCCACGATTAAGGGATGCGAAGGGATTTGAGAGCAAGGTATTACCATTATTCAAGAGGAGGACGAAGGAACTTGGTGAGATGTTGCCTGAGCTTTATTTACATGGTTTAGCTAAAGGTGACTTTGAGCTTGCATTGAGGGGATTGCTGGGGGAAGGAGCGCCCTTGTCTTCCTCATCCATACAGAGATTAAAAGCCAAATGGCAGGCAGAATATGAAGAATGGAAGCGAGAAGACCTCACAGGAGTTAAACTGACATATCAATGGGCGGATGGGATATATGTAAAGGCTGGATTAGAGAAAGACAAGGCAGCTTTACTTGTGGTAATAGGGGCATTAAGCAATGGGCAGAAGAAGCTACTGGCATGTGAAAGTGGCTACAGGGAGAGCAAAGAGTCATGGAAGTCAGTGCTGAGGGGCCTTATGGATAGGGGATTGAAACTTGGGCGGTTGACGATAGCGGATGGACATTTAGGGATATGGTCGGCATTGAGTGAACTTCATCCAGAGGGAGATGAACAGAGGTGTTGGAATCACAAGATAACAAATGTTCTGGATGCGATGCCCAAGAGGATACGAGCAGAGGCAGCCGAGCATCTGTCAAAGATACCTTATGCAGAGACAAAACAGAAGTGTCAGATATTGAGGGACGCATTTATTGCAAAGTACAAGAAGGATTATCCGAAGGCAGTAGAAAAGCTTTGCAGTGATTGGGATCGTATGGTAACATTCTACTCATATCCAAAGGAGCACTGGGTACATATAAGGACAACGAATGTAGTGGAATCACCGTTTGCTTCTGCCAGGCTAAGGACAGATGCAGCAAAGAGGTTTAAAAAAGTTGAGAATGCAGCAACGATGTTATGGAAGTTATTAATGGTAGCTGAGAAAAACTTCAGGGCATTGAACAGTCCGTGGCTGCTTGAAGATGTATATGCAGGGAAACAGTTTGTTGATGGTGAGATAATAATGGCCATTAATGGCTCAGAAAGGGAGGCCGCCTAAATGTTGTTTACACACCTATTGACAAAACCCCAGTTTATACCCTCAATGAGGAGATGAGCCTAAGGAGTTCTCCAAAGTTCTCTACCATATAGTCAGCATCTCTTAACATCTCTCTTGGTCTGAAGCCATACGTGACCGCGATAATCCTTATCCCTGCTGAATGTGCAGATTCTATGTCATAATTACTGTCACCTATCATTATTGCCTCATGCTTTGAGATACCAAGTCTCTTTAAAACCTCAAAGACAGGCACTGGTGAGGGCTTCTTCTCCTTTACGCTATCACTGCCCAGAACTATATCAAAATATTGAAGAATATCCAGACCTTCAAGCACCCTTTTTGAGAATAACTCCCGCTTGTTCGATATCACTGCCTTCTTATATTGACCAAGCTGTTGAAGGGTCTCCTTTACACCTGGATATGCGATGGTGTTATCGAGGATATGCTTTGAATAATATCCGAGAAACCTCTCAACCACATCCTTCAGTGTATTCTCAGATGACCGCTCAGGAGGGACAAGAGAGTGGAGAAGATTTGTAATACCTGAGCCAACCATTCTCTTTATCTCTTCTACTGAGAATGGTCTTACTCCAAAGGGCTTGAGTGCGTAATTGACTGCATTGGTTATATCAATACTTGTATCTGCAAGTGTACCGTCAAGGTCAAATATTAAGAGCTTGAGCATATATGATTGACATGGATTGAACCCCGAGACCTACCTGACCTTCTCCGCGACCTTTGTCCTTATAACTGCCCTCTCCAGGGATGCTGTTGCACGGGTATAGTCAAACTTCTCAGCCTGTTTTAACCTCTCCTCAGCACGCTTCTTTGCAGCGATTGCCCTTTCAACATCTATATCCTCTGCCTTCTCAGCACTGTCTGCAAGTATTAAAACTCTGTCATGGCTAACCTCTGCATGTCCCCAGTTAACAAAGAGATACCCTGTCTGATTCCCCTTCTTGTATATAAGCATTCCGATCTTCAAGGTTGTGAACATTGGGGCATGGTTTGGTAAAACCCCGAACTCACCCTCGCTTCCTGATGCCACTACTTCATCCACTTCCTCACTGAAAACGAGTCCGTATGGAGTAACGACTTCTAATTTCAGTTTATCTTCCATAAATAAATTTTGTCTCCGAGTTTTTAAATCTTATCGGCTCCAGCCGAGTTTCTTTGCCTTTTCCTCTGCCTCTTCTATCGTGCCCACCATATAGAATGCCTGTTCAGGAAGGTCATCATAATCTCCATTGACTATTGCCTTGAACCCCTTTATCGTATCCTGTAGCTTTACATACTTACCCTTTGTCCCTGTAAATGCCTCTGCAACATGGAATGGCTGACTCAGGAATCTCTGTAACTTCCTTGCCCTTGCAACGATCAGTTTATCATCTTCTGAGAGTTCTTCCATACCAAGTATTGCTATGATATCCTGTAATTCCTTATATCTCTGGAGTATCTTCTGAACATTTCTTGCAACCGTATAATGCTCATCACCAAGGATATTCGGGTCGAGTATCCTTGATGTTGAGTCAAGGGGGTCAACTGCTGGATATATACCAAGTTCTGCTATCTGCCTCGAGAGAACAACCGTTCCGTCAAGATGGGTGAATGCTGTGGCAACAGCAGGGTCCGTAAGGTCATCAGCAGGGACATATATAGCCTGCATGGAGGTAATGGATCCCTTCTTCGTTGAAGTGATCCTCTCCTGTAATATACCCATCTCCGTTGCAAGTGTTGGCTGGTATCCAACAGCAGAGGGCATCCTCCCAAGAAGTGCTGAGACCTCTGAGCCTGCAAGTGTGTATCTGAAGATGTTATCTATGAATATGAGTACATCTTGCCCCTGATCCCTGAAATACTCTGCCACGGTCAGTGCAGAGAGTCCTACCCTTGCCCTTGCACCAGGTGGCTCATTCATCTGTCCGTATATAAGGGCTGTCTTATTCAAAACGCCTGATTCCTTCATCTCAAGATAGAGGTCATTTCCTTCCCTTGTCCTTTCGCCAACACCTGCAAAGACAGAGACACCACCATGAACCATTGCAATGTTGTGAATCATCTCCATTATGATGACCGTCTTACCAACGCCTGCACCACCAAACATCCCCATCTTTCCACCCTTGACAAATGGCACGAGGAGGTCAAAGACCTTAACACCTGTTTCAAAGACCTCTGTGGATGTTTCCTGTTCTATAAACTCAGGTGCTTCCCTGTGGATTGGCCATCTCTCGCTGGCATCAATAGGGCCAAGCTGATCATATGGTTCACCGACAACATTCATTATTCTTCCCAGGGTGCCTTCACCAACAGGCACTGTAATAGGTTGCCCTGTATCAATAACCTTCATCCCCCTTACGAGACCGTCTGTTGTGGACATGGCTACGGTTCTGACCGTGTTTTCCCCAATATGTGCCGCTACCTCAAGTGTAAGATTAATCTCTGGCATTCCTTTCTCAGGGTCAGCCGGCTGTTCAACCTTTAGGGCATTTAATACAGGCGGCAGTTCCTTCTCAAATTCAACATCAACAACTGCACCTATAACCCTTGCAATCCTACCTTCATTCATATTGACCCTCCATGATTAATTGTTCAAACCATTTAAGCCGTTAAAACTGTTTAAACCGTTTCAACAGCTTAAACCATCTATTTCAAAGCTTCCACTCCTCCCACGATGTCCATGAGTTCCTTGGTAATGCTTGCCTGTCTTGCCTTATTAAACTGGAGAGTGAGGTTGTCAATCATATCATCAGCGTTCTTCGTCGCATTCTCCATAGCTGTCATCCTTGCAGCCTCTTCAGAGGCCTGTGATTCAAGTAGAGCCCTGTAAATCTGTATCTCTATATTCTTTGGTAATAACTGATTATATATTTCCTCCTGTGAGGGCTCAAATATAAATAAGGAAGGGGCTGTCTCTACTTTTTCAGTATGGCCCTCAGGTAATGCGTAAGGAAGTAGTCTAAAAAGGGTAACCTCCTGTGTCATAACTGTTTTGAATTTGTTATAAAGGAGAATGACTTCATCCATTACATTATCAAGGTAGCTGTTTATTATGTCATGTGCTATCCCCTGAACATCTGAATATGTGAGGTTACCTGAAAGACCTGTCCATGATCTTCGAATCTCTATATTGCGTCTTTTAAAATAATCCCTTGCCTTTTTCCCGATTACACTAATGGTTATATTATTAAAACCCTCTTCCTTCCTCTCATTAATAAATCGACTTGCTGTCCTCAGGATATTTGAGTTAAAGGCACCGCATAGTCCCCTATCGCTTGTTATTACAACGAGTTCAACGGTCTTTCTTGGTCTGAAGGCAAGGAGGGGATGGATTTCTGTATCAGAGGTAGCAGAGAGTGCACTGAGCACATCCTCCATCCTTTCAGCGTAGGGTCTCATCTGTAGCATCCTTAACTGTGCCTTTCTCAGTTTTGCAGCTGCCACCATCTTCATTGCCTTTGTTATCTGACGGGTATTCTTGACAGCGTTTATCCTTCTCTTTATATCTCTTAATGTTGCCATATTCCTGTCTTATACCTTAAATTCTTTCTTAAAGTCCTCCACAGCCTTTGTAAGCTTCCCTCTCAGTTCATCATCGATATTCTTCTTTTCCCTGAGTTCTGCCCTTATATCTTCCTTCCTCTCCTTCATATATCTTAGAAACTCTGTTTCAAACCTCCTGATAGCCTCCACAGAAATATCATCAAGATAACCCTGTGTACCTGCAAAGAGCACAGCCACCTGGTCTTCAAGTGGTAGGGGGACATACTGATCCTGTTTCAGCAGTTCAACCATCCTCTTACCACGCTCTATCTGTGCAAGGGTTGCCTTGTCAAGGTCTGAGCCAAATTGAGCAAATGCTGCAAGTTCCCTGTACTGGGCAAGGTCAAGCCTCAGGGTTCCAGCAACCTGCTTCATCGCCTTTGTCTGCGCCGCACCACCAACACGGCTTACTGAAAGTCCAACATTAACAGCAGGCCTTACACCGGCATAGAATAGTTCAGGTTCGAGGTATATCTGGCCATCAGTGATTGAGATGACATTCGTTGGTATGTAACCTGAGACATCACCCGCCTGTGTCTCGATAATTGGAAGTGCTGTTAGGGAACCTCCACCAAGTTTTTCAGAAAGCTTTGCAGCCCTCTCCAGCAGTCTTGAGTGTAAATAAAATACATCACCAGGATACGCTTCACGTCCTGGCGGACGTCTCAGAAGAAGTGAAAGTTGTCTATAGGCAGCAGCCTGCTTGCTCAGGTCATCATATATTATAAGGGCATGTTTACCGTTATCTCTGAAATACTCTCCAATGGCACAACCTGAATATGGTGCTATATACTGCATAGGGGCAGGTTCACTCGCAGAGGCAGAGACCACTATCGTATGCTCCATCGCCCCTTCCTCTTCAAGTTTCTTTACCGCACGCACTATATTTGCACGTTTCTGTCCAACAGCAACATATATGCATATCACGTCTCCGCCTTTCTGATTGATGATGGCATCCAGTGCTATCGCTGTCTTCCCGGTCTGTCTGTCACCTATTATGAGTTCCCTCTGGCCTCTTCCAATGGGAATCATGGAATCGATAGCCTTCAGCCCTGTCTGCAATGGTTCCTTAACAGGCTGTCTGTCAATGATCCCAGGTGCAACGACATCAACAACCCTCTTCTCCTTTGTCTCAATTGGGCCCTTACCATCAATTGGCTGGCCTATTGCATTAATGACCCTTCCGATAAGTGCCTCGCCAACAGGCACCTCCATGATCCTGCCTGTTCGCTTGACAAGGTCACCCTCTTTGACAAGGGTATCTTCACCAAAGAGAACGGCTCCAACTGAGTCGATCTCGAGGTTTAAGGCCATGCCAAAGATACCGTTAGGGAATTCAAGAAGCTCAGATGCCATAGCCTTATCAAGCCCATAGACCTGAGCAATTCCATCACCGACCTTGATGACTGTGCCAACCTCGCTAATATCAACACGTTTTTCAAAGTCAGCGATTTGCCTTCTTATCAGTTCACTTATTTCCTCTGCCTTAAGTTCTGCAATCTCCATGAAACCCCCCCTGGATAATTGTCAGTTTTTATTTAGTTAACTCTGCTCTCAGGAGCATGAGCTGTCCTTTGAGACTACTATCATAGATGGTACTACCTACTTTAACAATAAAACCCCCGATAAGAGAAGGGTCGAGTCTGCTTTCTATCTCCACATCCCGATTTGTTAAGGAGCTTAATGCAGACTTAAGTCTATTAATATGGTTCTCCCCCAGTGGCACAGGTGCAGATATCTCAGCGGTTATTCTCTTCATCCTCTCCTGATATAAACCGATAGCAGAATTGATTATCTCCTTAATTGCATGTAGGCTTCCCTGTGTGATTATAAGATTAAGGAACTTCCCCGTTTCCCCTCTTGACTTCATGTATGAGAGGATGTCGCTTAACGCCCTGTTCTTTTCATCTTCTGAGAATATCTGGCTTATAAACAGGAGTCTGAGTCTTCTATCAGAGTCGATTGCCTTTGAAAATACCTTGAGTTCTTCGATAACATAACGGACCTCTGTTATATTAACTGTATTAATCAATATCCTGGCATACTTTTTGGCAATCTGTGATTTTGTCATTTCTTACCTTCGAGCTTCTGTATATATTCCTCTATAAGTGCCTCTTGCTCTTCCCTGCCGAGTTTCTCCTTTATCTGCCTCTCCGCAAGCTCAATGGCTATAAGGGCAGCCTCTGATTTTATCTCCTTCTTTGCCTTCTCAAGTTCGAATTCGATGTTTGTCTTTGCCTGCTCAATTATCTTCTGTCTCAACCGCTCACCCTCTGCAATGAGTGCCTCCTTCTCCCTCTCACCTGCCTGTTTTGCACCTTCTATTATCTCTTTAATTTCCCTGTCTGTATTTCTGAGCCTCTCCTGGACCTCATCAAGTGCCTTTTTTGCGAAGACCCTCGCTTCTTCAGCCTCTTTGAGAGATTTCTCTATCAGTTCTGTCCTCTTCTTAAAATATTCCCTGATGGGTTTCCTGCCAAAATATACGAGGACCGTAATGAGTATAAGGAAATTTACAACAGGCCAGAACCAGTCCTTCCATGTGGTTGAATGATGTTCACCACCTCCAGCAGCAAAGACTATAGCAGTAGGTAGTAAGCAGTAAATAGTAAGCAGTAAGCAGTAAATAATTTTAAATTGTGCATTTTGCATTTTGAGATTTTTACTCATACCCCTATCAGCTTTTCTACTATATTGTTTGCAAACGATTCTATATCACTCCTCAGTCTCTCCTTTGCCTTCCTCACCTCAGCCTCTATATCCCTTCTTGCCTGCTCACTCATCTCTGAGGCTTCCTTCTGGGCAATCTCAAGGGTCTCCTTGTTTGACTTCACCCCTTCAGCGCGTAACTGCTCATGTATTCTCTTTGCCTCTTCATTTGCCTCTGATATCCTTTTGTCTATCTGCGCGAGGATATTCTCCTTTTCCTCATTCATCTTCCTCGCATCATCAAGAAAGCCCTTTGTTCTGTTATCTCTTTCTTTAAAGAGCTGGAGAAGGGGCTTGAAGATTATAGTGTTCAGTAATACAAGCAGTATCAGGAAGTTTATAAGTTGAACAAAGAACCATTTGTTAAGTTCTAACATTTCCAGACCCCTCCTCGCCTGTGTCGGAAAAGATCACCTGAGAAGTTGAATTAGTTAAGCCAGAAAAAATAGTAACATACAAATTAGCAGGGCAAGATATTTTTGTCAACAAGCCTATAAACATATTTATGAAACTTATAAATGTCCTGCTTTTGACTTTTTACCCCCCTTCACTTTAATATAGACCATGGTTGGTGAGATATCCATTATATCACTTATTCTGAAAGCAGGAATAGTAGTAAAACTTGTCCTCCTGATACTCCTATTCTTTTCCATATTTTCATGGGCCATTATCCTTTATAAATACAGGTTGTTCTCACGGGTTGAGAGAGAGTCTGATGAGTTTCAGCGTGCCTTTCTGAAGGGCAAAGAGTGGGATACACTCTATCAGACAACACGGACACTCAGACTTACACCGCTTGCTAACCTCTTCAGGGCTGTTTATTCGATGGAGGAGCCTGACAGGGATAGTCTTAAGAGGTCACTGAGGAGGGTTGAGGCAACAGAGGCAGCAAGGCTTGAGAGGTATCTAACGTTTCTTGCAACAACAGGATCAACTACACCTTTCATAGGACTCTTTGGTACGGTCTGGGGAATTATGAATTCCTTCGTAGGGATTGGTAGGCTCGGCTCTGCATCCCTTGCTGTTGTTGCCCCTGGTATTGCAGAAGCACTGATAGCCACTGCTGCTGGTCTGGCTGCCGCGGTACCTGCAGTAATTGCCTATAATTATTACCTGAGCAGGGTTCGCAGAAACACCATAATGATGGAGGACTTCTCTCAGGAATTGATAGAACATTTTGTGAAAAGGTATGGAGAGGCGAAGACAGGCACTTTCGGAAATTAACGTCACCCCCTTTGTTGATGTAATGCTCGTTCTGCTTGTGATATTCATGGCAACTGCACCACTGCTTCAGCAGGGTGTTGATGTAAGCCTTCCACAGGCAGCAGGCCAGGCATTGACCCCTGCAGAAAGGTTGGTTATAACCATAAAGAAGGATGGCAAGATATATCTGAACAGATCTGCTGTGAGTATCGATTCTCTCAAATCCCTACTCTCAGGGAGAACGAACAAAGAAGTCTTTCTCAAGGCTGATAAGGATGTGTCATATGGTGTTGTTGTGAAGGTCATGGGAGAGTTAAGGGAGGCAGGGGTTGAGAGACTCGGAATGGTGACAGAGCCAAAAGCACGATTTAGATGAGGCAATTCATAACCACTGGTAAAGAGCCAAATCTTCAAAGGCTTGTGGTTATCTCTGCCCTTTTACATCTTATCATGATCATCTTTGCCTTTGTTCCCCTGAAAACAGGGCAGAGAGAATTCAAAAGCTATTATGTGAACCTCGTTGGTCCTCTTGAAGTGCGTAACGAAGTAGATTTCCCGAAGGGGAATATCAAAGATGATACTGCAGGTTCAAGAAGCAGGACAAAGAGAGTTATACCCCAGAAGATGTTGCCACCTTCAAAGGAAGGTATAGATAAAAAGAAGACTATTCCTGATAAAACCGTCAAGACTAAATCAAACTCTGATTCAGAGATGGCACTGAAGAAGGCAGAGGAGATAGTAGCAAAGGAGATAGAGAGGCTCCGTGCCATAAGAGAAATATCAAGGCATAAGAGAGAAGAGAAGGAGAAGAGCGAAGAGATAGAGATTATAAGAAAGAAGGTGCATGAGAACTTCGCTGGGGGGAGAGGGATACCTGGTGAGGGAGTAGGTGTTGATGCAGATTCTTATTATGCAATTATAAGTGAGATAATATGGAGTCAGTGGGTTTACCCTGCCATTGAGTCTTCGGGGCTTGAGGTGATTGTCTCTATAAAGATAGATGGAAAAGGGAATATAGTCTCACAGGAGATAGAAAAGCCTTCAGGCAATACACTTTTTGACCAGTCGGCACTAAGGGCGATATCAAAGGCCAATCCACTGCCATCACCACCAATGGGTATGGAAACAGATATAGGGGTGAGGTTTTATCTGTGAAAGAAAAGTTAAAAGTTAAAAGTATAAAGTTTAAAGTTTTGGCATTTTTTTTAGTTCCCATTTTTCATTTTTCACTTTTCGCTTTTGTTGATGCAAAGATTTATATTGACATAACATCGCCTGCATTAAGAAAACTCCCCATATCAATAGATTCTAAGGGTGCAGAGGAGGCAAAGGCTGTTGAAGGGATTGTCAGGGATGATCTCTTTTACACAGGATTTTTTACCGATGTTGCTCCTGATATCCCTGGTGCCGAGATAAGGGTGGAGATAGAATTAAACGAAGTAGCTTTCCCGAAGGGAAAGATCAATAGTTCAGATAAAATCGAGGCTATTGTTAGTGTGATGGATGTAATTGAAGACAGGAATATCCTCAAGAAGAGATACGAGGCACCAAAGGATATAGTCCGTGCACTGGCTCATAGTATCTCCAATGATATCTTTGAGGCCATAACAGGAAGAAAGGGTGTGTTCAGGACAAGGATTTCATATATACAGAGTTCATCAGGTAAGAGGGAGATATCCCTGATGGACTGGGATGGACACAATCCAAGGCCTCTTGTCTCAGGTGGATTGATCTCAAGCCATCATTGGTCAATGGATGGAAGATATATCGTATATTCTTCTGAAATTGGCAAGGTCTGGAGGATATACTTAATTGACCTCGAGAGATATGACAAGAGCATGCTGTTTCAATCAAAGGGGCTTAACCTTGTTGGAAATATATCAAAGGACTATCATGTTATCTTCTCATCATCAAAGGACGGAAGCCCTGAGATATATATCATGGATATAAATGGCAAAAACTACAGGAAACTCACTCGTTCTTATGGTATCGATGTCTCTCCTGTTTTCTCCCCTGATGGCTCAAGGATTGCCTTTGTCTCAGACAGGGGAGGTAATCCACAGATATATGTTATGGACATCCAGAGCAGAGAATCCAAGAGGATCACCTTTGAGGGCAATTATAATACATCTCCTGCATGGTCACCTGATGGCAAATGGATCGCCTTCACAGGAAGGATTAATGGTAAAAATCAGATATTCATGGTAAAATCTGATGGTACAGATTTAAGACAGCTTACTGATATGGGAAATAACGAGGAACCGAGTTTTTCACCTGATGGTCTTTTTATAGCCTTTGATTCAGACAGGGATGGTGAATGGGGTGTTTATGTGATGCGCATTGATGGAGAAGGGCAGAGGAGGATATCTCTAAAAGGTGTAGTAGCAAGAGCACCTAGATGGTCGCCTTATAAGGACTAAGAATTAAAAAAATAAAAGGGAGGTAGCAGATGAAAAAGATTTTGATTGTCCTGATGGTATTTCTAATCTTTGGCTGTGCAAAGAAATATGTGAAGGAGACAGCTGAAGAACCTGCAAAGAAAGAGACCGCTATTGAGGAGGCAGGCCTTCCTGAGAAGGCAGAAAAGGAAGTAGTAGAAGAACGGATTTACGATGCCAAGGAAGGCAAGATCGGCGAGGGAGAGATTGCTGAAGGAGCAGGTATAGTTAGTAAGGAGGATGTGTTTAAGGATATATATTTTGACTTTGATAGATATGATATAAGGCCTGATGCCCGACCCGTTCTGGATGAGATAGCCTCGTGGATGAATAAGAATAACAATTCAAATATCATAATAGAGGGACACTGTGATGATAGGGGCACAAATGAGTATAACCTTGCGCTTGGTGAGAAGAGGGCAAGGGCAACAGGGGACTACCTTATCTCACTGGGTGTATCTCCATCAAGGATCGATATTGTTACCTATGGTGAGGAGAAGCCTCAATGCACAGAGCACAATGAAGAGTGCTGGCAGTTAAACAGAAGGGCACACTTTGTTGTTACAGAGTAAAACGATTCAAAACTTAGAACACAAAAGACAGAAGACAGCCAAAATTAGTCTATTGTCTGCTGTCTGTTGTCTGTTGTCTGCCTTCATTCTTACAGGTTGTGCCACATCAGGCCTTGGCATTGCTACAAAAGATGATATAGGCAAACTCCAGTGGATGGTGAATAACCTGAGGACTGACATGAATGCCCTTGAGAAGAAGGTAAAGGAGATGGAGGCTCGGTTACCTGATAAAAAGGGAGAAATCGAAAACCGAATAGAAGGTGTTGAGGATTCACAGAAAGCCACCTCAAAGGCGGTTTCGGACCTTTTCTTCAAGGCACAATCATTCACAAAGGACATCCAGCAACTAACAGGCAATCTTGAAAAACTCAGACATTCCTACGAGGAGAATAAGAAGGAATCGATAAAGGGTGATGAGGCATTAAGGAATGAACTCAATAATTTAAAGGTTGCTGTTGAGGAGATTAATAAAAAGGTAAAGCAGTTAGAACAGTCATTCGCTCCAATAAAGAAGGAAGAGGGGCAGGTTAAAGGGCTTGAAGAGAAGACGGTTGAAAAACCTGATATGAAAGAGGTATACATGACTGCCTATGAGGCCTTTAAGGCAGGAAAGACAAAAGAGGCAAGGGATATGTTTATCTCATTTCTGAAGGATTATCCTGATAATGAATACTCTGATAATGCCCGCTTCTGGATCGCCGAGAGTTATTATAAGGATGGCAATTATGATGATGCCATACTTGCCTATGAGGAATTACTCAGGAAGAGCCCTGAAAGTGATAAGATACCTGCTGCAATGCTTAAACAGGGCATGGCATTCTATGAATTAAAGGACAAAAAGACAGGGAGGCTGATACTTGAGAGGCTTATAGAGAAGTTCCCTGATTCTGAGCAGGCAACGACAGCAAAGAAGAAGCTTAAGGAATCCTGAAACGAAGTAGATTTCCCGAAGGGGAAGATAAACGAAGTAGCTTTCCCGAAGGGGAAGATAGATGATGTATGATACTTATGGCAGAAGGATTGATTATCTCCGCATATCTGTGACAGACAGATGTAACCTCAGATGTTTTTACTGCATGCCCTCTGAGGGGGTAACACCTCTAATGCATACGGAGATACTCACTTATGAAGAGATAACAAGGATTGTGAGGATTGCAGTACCTCTGGGAATCAGGAAGGTTAGGCTTACAGGTGGTGAGCCGCTTTCAAGAAAGAATATCACCTTTCTGATTGCATCCCTGAAGGAGATAAAGGGTATTGAGAATATAAGCCTGACTACAAATGGTGTATTGCTTGAGAGGTGCGCAGATGATCTTGTACGTGCAGGCCTTGACAGGGTCAATGTGAGCCTCGACTCCATGAGGCCTGAAAGATACAGGGAGATAACAAGGGGTGGTTCTCTCGACGTTGTAATGAGTGGGATTGAGAAGGCACATAAAGTTGGACTGAAACCTGTTAGGATAAATATGGTGCCAATAAGGGGACTTAATGATGATGAGATAGAGGACTTTGCAAGGATAACCCTTCACGAACCCTATCAGGTGCGTTTTATAGAATTTATGCCTGTTGGTTCAGGAGAATTGTGGAGCCCTGAAAAGTACATATCCATTGACGAGATAAGGTCTATTGTTGGAAGGGTAGGCAGACTAAGTCCTGTCAGGTTGAGGAGATCAGGGCCTGCGAGGTATTTCAGGTTTGATGGTGCGCCTGGGGTTGTTGGCTTTATCAATGCAGTGACTCATCAGTTCTGTAAGGAATGTAACCGCCTGCGTCTGACTGCAGATGGTAATTTAAGGCCTTGCCTCTTTTCAGAGACTGAGATCGACCTGAAGACACCCATGAGAAATGGTGCATCTGATAAAGAGATTGAAAGTCTGCTGAGGCTCTCTATTAAGGTAAAGCCTGAAGAGCATAATATCGGCTGTAGGGATGGCTCTTCATTCTTGAGACCAAGACCCATGTCAAAGATAGGGGGTTAGTGTTAGTAACTGCTGTCTCATTCATATGTGGTATAGCTGTCCATAAATTCCTTCCCTTTTTCCCTTTCACATTCACTGCATTATTGATTTTCTTGTTTCTATATTTATACAGGTTTAACAGAAGGAGATTTCTGATTATAGCTTTTGTATTATTCTCTGGTATCATTTACGGATTTATCAGGCATGGTAATACAGAGAGTACAATACCACCTGATGATGCCTATTTAATTGGCACAATCATTGATGTGCCAGAGGTAGTTGATGAAAGGATGAGGTTTACTGTTGATGATGTATTTATAAATGATGTAAGGGCTGATGGGAAGGTGAAACTTTCTTTCAATATTCATAATGTAAGAGAATATCCCATACTTCAAAGTGGTGAGAGGATAAGTGCCCTTGTCAGTTTGAGAGATACAGGTCTACCCCGAAACCCTGGCGTATATTCGTATGATTTAAAGGAGGATGGAATACTGGCATGGGGTAGTGTATCAGGATTGAAGGTGTTGGATAAAGATAATGGCATAATCCATATGGTCAACAGGCTAAGACAGAGGCTTGGATGGATAATGGAGAGAAGCCTTTCACCTGAAAGTGCATCATTTCACAAGGCAATAATCCCTGGACTAAAGGGGAGTATAAATCAGGATATGAGGGATGATTTCAGCTCAACAGGTCTTGCACATATTTTGAGTATCTCTGGTACACATTTCGGGTTACTTGCCTTCATACTCTTTAAGACAGTAAGGATGATTGTGAGGTTGCTTCCAATAAGGATACTTAACAGGATAACCCTTTACATGACACCATCGCAGATCGCTGTTTTGTTGACCATGCCTGTGCTTCTTCTCTATACTGGTATTTCAGGTGCAAGCACCCCAACCATCCGCTCACTCGTCATGATATCTATATTCATGTTTGCCCTGTTTATCGGGAGGAAGGACCAATGGATAAACTCCCTTTCCATTGCAGCGATTATCATCCTCCTGTGGGATCCTGCCACCCTCTTTGAGGTCTCCTTCCAACTCTCCTTCCTTGCAGTTTTATCAATAGGGCTTGTCCTTGAGAGAAAGGGTATCTCGGTTGAGGAAGCAAGCAATACTAATATTATAAAAGGCGTCTCTAAACGGTTAAAGACCGCATCCCTCATAACCATCTCTGCTACACTTGGCACAGCACCACTTGTTGTACTCTTCTTTAAACAGTTTCCTCTCATATCGCCTCTAACAAATCTATTAATTACACCTCTTGTCTGCTTTATAATCCTTCCACTTGGATTCTTCTCAGGTTTCACTGCACTTCTCTTTAATATGACATCATTGCCTTTTAATTATCTGATCAATTCTATTACACAGTTTACCCTCGATCTTATAGCATTCTTCTCTGATATACCTTATGCCAGTGTTCACCTTTCAAACCCTTCCGTTGTGATGATGGTTCTGTATTTTCTTTCACTCTTCTTCATAATCAGAGGCAGGCACAGATGGCGATTTTTACCTGCTATAATTGTGATTATGGTCTTTATAGTCAGACCCTATATACACAATCATGAGATGAGGATTACATTCCTTGATGTTGGTCAGGGTGATTCATCGGTTATTGAACTGCCCGACAGAAGGGTTATGCTTGTTGATGGAGGGTCTGAGAATAATGATTCAGGAAGGAGAGTTGTTGCACCCTATCTCTGGTCAAGGGGTATAAGGAATATTGATATCCTTGTCATGAGCCATCCACATTATGACCATTATGGTGGCCTCATCTACATACTCGATAATTTTGACGTGAAGGAGGTCTGGGTGAATGGAAGGTTTGTTCAAGGCTCAGAGGCATTTTTTGAAAGGCTAATTAAGAAAAGAATACCTTACAGGATATTAAGAAGGGGAGATGCATTTGTTGCCAGTGGTTATCAGATTATTGTTCTTCATCCCTATGATGAATATTACGCAGGTTCTGAAAGGGGTGATTTCTCGGATGAAAATAGTGACTCCCTTGTATTGAGGATAAAAAGTGGAGAATTTTCTGCACTCCTTACAGGTGATATAGAATCAGAGGCAGAGGATAATATAGTACATCTTGGTGCATGGCTAAGGAGCGACATTATTAAGGTTCCACATCATGGTGGAAGGACATCAAGCTCAAAGAACTTTATCAGGGTTGTTGACCCTGATGTGGCTGTTATAAGTGCAGGCAGATACAATTTATTTAAACATCCCCACATGGAGACAATCAATAGATACAGGAGTAGTGGCGTGAAGATTTACAGGACAGACAATGATGGTGCGGTTATTATTACCCTGAAGGGTAATGGATATTCAATAAAGACTTATGAGGATAGCAGACTCAAGAGGGCTCACGGCCTTTATGATGAAATAAGGAATCTTTTGCTTCTGCTTTAACCATGAAGCATTCTTAATATCCTCTCTACCGCTGTATCAGGAGATTCTGTGTCTGTGTGGATAGTCAATTCGGGGTTCTCGGATTCCTCATAGGGAACGCCCTTCCCAGGGACAGGCCATCCCCTCTCTGATTTCTTATATATATCCTTCGGTGCTGCATGTGTCTCTATCCTCTGCTCTTCACGCCTGATACATATCTCAACAGGGCATTTTAAATAGACCTCTGAGAATTCGGGGATCAATCTTCTTGCAAGCTCTCTCCATCTCTTTCTATTTCCTGTTGCATCTATAATTACATTATGGCCTATCTCATAGAGTTTCTTTGCAGTATACACAATCGCTCTATAAACACATTCTCTTTCACTATCAGAGTATGTTGGCTCAGGTGTGATTACCCTTCTCAATTCATCCATCCTTAGAATCTCTGCATCAGGCGTTCTCTTTCTCACAGCCTCTGCGATGGTGCTCTTACCACTACCAGGTAGACCTGTTATCCATATCACCCATGGCATTGATATATTATACAGTTTTCCCTTTATCAATACCTCTTCATTTGTTAAAATCTACTAACATGAAGACCAGATGCATTCTGTTTTGCATTCTTATCATATTCTTATCCATCTCGATCGCTCACTCCTTTGACGGCCCTCTGCAGGTAAAGAATCAACTTCCCATATTCCTCCATGCTGATCAGCCATATATTGAAAAGGCAGAGACCGAGGATTCCCTGTCATTAAGCCTTTCCCATTCAAGCACACATATTGTCCAGCAATCAGGGAACTGGTTGATTAACCTCGATATGGAGATAACAGAACTTAACATAAGGTATAAACAGGATATAAAGGGATTTTTTGAGTTCGATATTGATATCCCTCTTTTTATCCTTAGTAATGGATTTATGGATGGCTTTCTTAATGCCTATCATAGCACATTCGGTTTTGATGACTATGGAAGACCCAACAGGCCATTAAATAGCTTTCTTTATGAAATAAGGAGAAACGGAGCGAAGATTATAGAAGGAGAAGAAGGGGTTGGCCTTGGTGATATAAGGCTTGGATTTAAAAGGGCATTGGTTTCAGGGGATGGATTAAACATAAGCATCAGGGGAGGGCTTGAACTTCCCACAGGAGATGTTGATAAAGGCCTTGGAAACGGCAGCATTGATGGAGACATCGCCATCCTCATTGATAAGACCCTATCAGATAGGTTTATGACCTACTGGAATATTGGTACTGTATTTACAGGCGCCCTTGTTGCATCAGAAAGATTAAACCTGCGAGACTTTCTTTATACAGGTCTTTCTGTTGAGGCAATGTTGAGGAGAGACCTGAGTTTTATTGTTCAGTTTGAAGGGCATCGTTCAATATATCCTGAGACAGGTCTTAAGGCTGTTGATACATGCGCTTGCCTGCTTGCCTTTGGTGGTAGATATTATTTCAGGGATAAGACCATTGAATTCTCACTTACAGAGGATATAAGTGAGGGTGCTGCACCTGATTTTATACTGAATATTACATATAAGATGGAGATATAAGATGTACGAAGAAAGACTGATTCATGACTGGATGGTATCACATCTTAAACAGAGGCTGTCAAGGGACTATAAGGAGATAAGGATAAACCTTGAGGTTGAGAAGAAGAACGAGTTTAAGGGTCATTATCCTGACCTCATCCTTAGCAATCATGGTATTGTCCTTGCGGTTATGGAGGTTGAGACAGAGGGCAGTCTTACACCAGAAAAGGCTGAGGAATGGAAGGCCCTCTCAGGGATGGGGGTTAAATTAATATTGATGGTGCCAAAGGTTTTGAGGGCAAAAACCCTTGAACTCCTCTGGAAGATGGGGATAGCAGATAAGGTATCTATCGGGACATACGAGATAAGTATAAACATGCCCTGACCCATGATTATATCCGTCATTCTTGCGCAGGTATTGACAATGCCCTTAGTCCCCCTTTTTTACGTTCAGAATGCGTTTTGGGGTAACCTTGTGTCCCTAATTAACGTGGGGGTGGAGTCACCAATTAAAGGCACCTTGTCAAAAGAAAAACAAAGCGTTTATCCCGAACAAAACGGATAGAGATAAAAGAAGGGTAAAGTAAAGCCATCCGAACTTTTAGTCGGATAACTTTACTCAGAGGGCATAGGTTTATAATCGGGGTCTCTCTCTTAATATATGTAAATATTCTCTTAACCTTTATCTTAATACGCTCCAGCATAAATGGGTTTGAGGGTATTTAGTTATCCTAATACCATATAACCGAACCATCTACTTTCTTAACAGGAACCCGACGCATTGGTAAATACTTTTCCCAGAATTGCCTATTTTTCTCATACCACTGGATTGTCTTATTTAGCCCGTCCTCAAATCTTGTAGATGCTTTAAAATCGAGGATTTCTTTTGCTTTATTTGTCGAGGAGAGATGCCTCTGAACCTGACCATATCTTTCTTCCATGAATGTCAGGTAACTATCATCCAGTCCAAACCTCTTGAGTATCATCCTTGCAATATCAAGGACGTTTATGTTTGTTCCGGTGCCTATATTGAAGACCTCGCCCTTTACATCATTAAGAGGTGCATGTATCGCTTTGTCAACAGCAACAGCTGTATCCTCAACATATATCCAGTCCCTTCCTGCTGAACCATCTCCATGAATGGTAAAGGGCTCTTTGAGTATTGCACTTGTTATAAATCTTGGTATTACCTTTTCAAGATGCTGATAGGGACCATAATTATTAAATGGTCTTATGATTACACCGGGTAGGTCGTATGATCTGATGTAAGAATATACAAGCCTATCTGCACCTGCCTTTGCAGCAGCATAAGGGGTTGTTGGATTGAGTGGATGATCCTCGTCCATAGGTTCATAGAGGGCGGTTCCATATACCTCAGAGGTTGAAATATGTATAAATCTCTCTACATTTTTTGAATGTTTCACAATTGCATTTGTAATGGATTGTGTGCCAAGAACATCTGTGATAAAGAACTTTCTGTTGAGATACAATGACCTTGCCACATGAGTTTCTGCAGCAAAATGGACCACCACTTGTGAGCGTTGAACGAGGTCAGAGACGAGGTCAAGGTTATTAAGTTCACCATACCAGAACTCGAACCTCTCAGAATCCCTGATCTCAGCACTTATATTCTCAAGATTGCCTGCATAGGTCAAGGCATCAAGGACTAAAATCATATAGTCAGGATATTTATTGAATATATATTTCACAAAATTACTGCCAATAAAGCCCGCACCACCTGTAACCAGTATGGTCTTCATAACTCTCTCCTTAAAACTTCCTTTAATGACTTTACCACATATCCTACATCTTCGTCCTTCAGGGAAGAATAGAGGGGAAGAGATATAGTGGAACTTCCAATCATTTCAGCTACAGGAAAATCACCCTTTTTGTAATTAAAGGTCTCCCTGTAGTATTTTAACAGATGAATTGGTCGATAATTTACAGCTACGCCGATACCTTTACTTTGAAGCGCCCAGAGGACAGAATCCCTTCTTGCTTGTGGTACAAGCACAGTGAATAAATGACGGGCATGTCTGGAATCAGGGAGGGTTCGGAGAAGTCTCACACCATCTATCTTAACTATTTCCTCCTCATAAAGACGCCATAACCTCTCTCTCTTCTCCCATAATCCTTCTATCCTCTTTAATTGACCAATAAGAAGGGATGCGTGTATGTTATCCATATTATATTTCCATCCAAAAACAGGCATGTCCCAGTGGCTATAGCGTTTTGTATATCTATCTGCTGCCTCTTTATCAATACCATGAATCCTCAGCATCTTCAGATATTCAGCCATATCTTTATCCTTGGTACATACAGCCCCGCCTTCGCCTGATGTTATACTCTTTGTTGCATAAAAACTGAAACATGCCATATCAGAAAGATGCCCTACCCTTATACCATCCCTTGATGCCTCAAGGGCATGGGCTGCGTCCTCTATAATCTTGAGATTATATCTCTCCGCAATCTCTTTAATCTTCCTCATATCACACATCTGTCCATAAAGATGAACAGGCATAATGGCTTTTGTTCTTTTGGTAACTGCGGATTCAATGAGTTCAGCGTTCATATTACCTGTATCCTCTTCAACATCAACAAAAACAGGCCTTGCACCTGCCTGGATTATGGCATTTGCAGTGGCACAGAAGCTCATGGGTGTGGTTATAACCTCATCCCCCACACCTATCTCAAGGGCGACAAGGCTCAGATGAAGTGCAGCTGTACAACTTGTGAGTCCTACCGTATATTTCAAGCCAGTATATAAGGAGAAGGCCTGTTCAAACTCGGCAACCTTTTCGCCTGTTGTGAGAAAGATGGAGTGCAAAACCTTGTTTACACGTTCTATATCTTCATCATCAATGGAATGTCTGAAGAATTCTATCTTTTTCATATAGCATATTATAAAATATTTATTATAAAGTCTTACATTGCTTTAAAGTATGTAACTTAATGAACAGATATCAGTATGGATATCGGAGGATATATGAAACTTTCGATTATTTCACCTGCCTATAATGAAGAGGAGGTAATACCTTATTTTATTGAAAGAACAGAAAATGTATGTGAAGGTTTACTAAAAAAACAGATAATAAAAGATTATGAAGTAATTATTATAGATGATGGTTCAACGGACAACACATGGAATATTATAGAAAAAAATTACCTAAGAAATACTAAGATAAGAGGTATAAAGTTCAGCAGAAATTTTGGACACCACAGTGCCGTAACAGCAGGTCTTGACTATGTAAAAGGAGATTTCGTTATATACATGGATTCCGACCTACAGGCACAACCAGAGGATATCCCAAAGCTCTTGCGGGAATTCTCCAAAGGGTTTGAAATAATTTGGGGTGTGGCAAAAGAAAGAAAGGATGGTCCCCTCGTTGTTCTTGGTTCAAAGGTCTTTTATTGGATATTTAATAAGATTTCAGGGATTAAAGTTCCAAAAGAAGCAGTAATTGTTGGTTGTAGTAGGACAGTAGCAGAAAATATCAAACGGTTAAAAGAAATAAGACAATTTTCTCTTGCGCAATGGACATATGTAGGGTTTAAGACTTCTTTTATTGAGGTTGATAAAAAGGAAAGATTTAAAGGTAAAGTAAAGTACAATTTCCCCAAAAGAATAAATTTAGCATTGGTAGGACTGATAGGATTCAGTAAATTTCCATTGAAAATCTCAAGTTTTATTGGATTTGCCATGTCATTTACCGGGTTTTTGCTTGGTTTCTATATCTTACTCAGGAAATTATTATTTGGAATATCAGCACCTGGATATGCTTCTCTTTTCATCGCTATAACTATTTTTTTTGGTATTCAGTTTTTAATATTAGGTATCATGGGTGAATATATAGGTATAATAATAGATGAAGTTAAAAAGAGGCCAATATATATAATTGAGGAGATATTAGGATGAATGAAACCCTTGATAATTATAAGGACGCATATAACAAAGAATTAAAATTTTACAATGAAAATATAATGATGTTATCATGGTATGTGCAGAGAATAGCAAAGAGAATTAAAAATAATAATATAAAATCCATCATTAGTCTTGGTATAGGACATAAAATAGTCAGCAGGGGAATAATTTCTGAATTAGCACCATATCTTAAAAGATGTTTGATAATTGAAGGCTCTCAGAAGATAATAAAAGAATTTTGTAATGAGGTTACATTACCATCTAATGTTTTTCTAGTTTGTTCCCTTTTTGAAAAGTTTGAAACAAAAGAAAGGTTTGATGCAATTGAGATGGGGTTTGTTTTAGAGCATGTTAACGAACCGTTGTCTTTGATTAAACAATACGTAAATTATTTGAAACCCAATGGTTCAATTTTTATAGCTGTGCCTAATGCTAGGTCCTTACATAGATTAATTGGTCAAAAGGCTGGAATATTAGACAACCTTTATAGATTAGGAGAGCATGACCTCAAGTATGGACATCAACGGTATTTTGATATGAGTAAGCTTATTAAGCTCGTTCTCGCGTCAAACTTAAAAATTATAAATGTTGAAGGAATCTTTCTCAAACCATTTTCTACATCCCAGTTAAAATCCTTAAACCTTTCATCTGAGGTTCTTAATGCATTATGTCACATCGGGGTAGAATACCCAGAAATCTCGAATGCTATATATCTTGAAGCAAATTTTGACCCTAAAGAATGAAATCTAAATCCCTAACCGTCTTAGTGGTTTCCGGAGGTAGTTTTCAGGGGCTTACAGTTATTAAAGGCCTCAGATATTCCGATTCTGTTAGAATCATAATGACTGATAGCTCGGATGAAAATTTAGGAAGATATTTTGTAGATTGTTTTTATCGCGTGCCTGAAGTAGCAAAGAAGGAACAATTTTTAGAATCTCTATTAGGGATTTGCAACAAAGAGAAAGTTGATATAATTATACCCTCTACCAACATCGAACTTTTATTGTTAGCGGAAAATTTAGAACTCTTCATAGTTAAAAATATCAGAGTTGCAGTATCTGACCTAAATTTATTAACCATTGTAAGCAACAAACTTTCTCTTTATAGGTTTTTAACTGAGAGAAAAATTCCTGTTCTCCCAATCTTAGATATAAGAGATAATAATTTGAAATTTCCGATTATAGGAAAACCGGTTTATGGTTGGGGCAGTAGAGATATGATTATTTTAATTTCTCCAAAAGAAATGTATAAATACAAGTTTTCAGTATTAAAAAAAGATTATGTATGGCAACCTTATTTAAAAGATTATGATGAATTTTCTATAGACTCTGCCATAGATTTTGAAGGTAACATATCAGAATTTGTAATAAGACAAAGGGTGAAGACCGTTGGTGGTTTTGCTGTAATCACTGAAGGCAAATCCGATTCAATGCTTAAAAAAATGTCAGCTAAACTCTTAAATCTTATTAAGAGCGAAGGTGGACGAGGGATTTTCAATATACAAATCCTACGGAAGGGGCATAAATATTTTGTTTCTGATATCAATCCAAGGATAGGAACATCAGCTGTCTTTGCATATAAATTAGGTATAAACTTTCCATTGTTTTTATGCTCCGCTATAAATCAGAAGGTATATAATAAGCCACAGAGCGTTCCTAAAGCTAAAAAAATAAAGATGGTAAGATATTTAGAAGAGCTTTGGATCGAGAAGGAGAATCCTGCTGAAATTAAAGGTATTGTTTTCGATCTTGACGACACACTTATTAATCAGAAAATATGGATAATCAGTAAACTTGAAGCATTATGGTCTAAATTTATAAGCATATTACCTGAAAAGGAAGAATTTCTTTTAAAAGCAATTCAGATAATTGAGGAAGGAAACAGAAGCAAAGTATTTGATGCTTTATCACAAGAATTTCATTTTACCAATGATACAAGAAAGAGATTGATAGAGGATTATCGTAAAATAGAACCTGAACATTGTCCCCTTTTCCCTGATGCCTTGCCTACTTTAAAGGAGTTAAAAAGAATAGGTTTTAAATTGGCATTGCTGACCGATAATCCTCCAGAATCGCAGAAACAAAAAATTAAGGTATGCAATCTTGATAAAATTTTTGACTTAATTATTTATACGAGGGAATTAAATCAAGAAAAACCAAATAAAATAGTTTTTAATGAAGCTGCAAGGCTTTTAAAAATACCAGTTAATAACTTAATTATGGTAGGTGATCATTTATATAAAGATATTGTTGGAGCACTGGAGGCAAATTATAGAACTGCATACTGGTTAGTTAGGAATGGTATCTTTTTAAATTTTGAACAGAGGCTTTTCGATAAATTATTTGGGGAGAGATACAATTTTAAAAAAATTAACAATTTAAGACATCTTTTATGGGTTTTAGAGAGATGAGTCACAACAAAAAGTTAGTCATCCTTCAGCCTTCTTACCTGCCGTGGCTTGGGTTCTTTGATTTAATGTATAAGGCGGATATTTTTGTTGTTTTTGATGATGTGCAGTATACCGTTCGTGACTGGCGTAATAGAAATAGGATTAAAACACCTAACGGCGTGATGTGGTTATCTGTTCCTGTTAAGGCAAAGGGTGTAAGAGAGAAATTAATCAAGGATGTTGAGATTGACAATACACAGCAATGGCAGAGAAAACATTTAAAAAGTCTTGAGAATTTTTATAAGAAAGCTAGATACTTTGATGAAATTTTTAATCTTATTTCTAATCCTTATAAGAAAAACTATAGATTTCTCATTGATATAGATATGGATCTTATCATGATTATAAAGGAATATCTATCTGTTAGAACTGATATTAAATTTTCTTCAGAAATTCCATCAACAGGGGAAAAGGATGAAAGACTCCTCTCTATATGCGAGTATCTTAATGCTTCGTCTTATTTGAGTGGCAATACTGCTAAGACATACTTAAGAGAACAAATCTTTAATGACGAGGGAATTTCGGTAGGATGGCATAATTATTGCCATCCTTTCTACAATCAACTCTGGCTAAGAGAACAAGGTTTTATAACTCATCTTTCAATAGTTGATCTACTTTTTAACCATGGATGTGATTCCCTTGATGTTCTTATGGGTAAGAAAGTCATTCCAAAACCAGAAGGTGTTAAGATCAGACACGCCGATGACGTTTTGAGATCTCCAACTACATGAACAAGGTAAAGACATTCGATCCTTTCTTCTTTGAAGGTCTAAAGAAGGCGGAAGATAGATATTTCTGGTTTCAAGTGAGGAGAAAGTGGATTTTTGATAGATTAAAAATGTTTATCCCTCCTCCTGCGAGTCTTATCGAGATTGGTTGTGGTACAGGCAATGTGAGTAGGTTTTTGTCTCAAAAAGGTTACTTAGTTACAGGATGTGAATATTATCATGAAGCAATAGAGATGGCATGGCCAGGTTTTCAGATAGTTCAGGGAAATGCTATTAATCTTCCTTTTAAAGACAATGGCTTTGATATAGCATGTCTTTTTGATGCAATTGAACATTTTGAGGACGATGTTGCATTTATTAAAGAAGCTGTTAGAGCTGTAAAGAGGGGAGGGATTATAGTAATAACAGTACCAGCCAGAAAGGAACTATGGAGCTATATTGATGATAGGTCATTGCATAAAAGGAGATATACAAAAGACATATTGAGAAAAGTCTTTTACGATGCTGGACTTATACCCATATTGGTAGAATATATGTTTTTATCTCTTTATCTTCCCATGAAACTTTTGCGTCAGGGTAATAAAAAGGTTGACAATCCATTCAGGATAAGCAGAATAATTAATATCTTGCTTACAGGACTTTTGGATATAGAGAGAATTATTTCAAAAGCCATACCCCTACCTTTAGGAACATCAATAATTGGAATTGCTAAAAAACCTACTCTTCAACCCTCAAAGAACAATGATTGATTTGTCTTTACTCATCTTCTATAGTTTCCAACCCATAATACCTAATGAATGTTTCGTTAATTTCAGTATTTTGATATAATATTTACATGATAAACACCCTTAAATTATTTGAAGATCTGAAAGAGGCCCTCGAGCCCTCTGCTGCAAGGAAGATAGCAGAGGTGATGGGAAGGCTTTATGAAGATCTGAGCAATACAGTTACAAAGGTAGAGTTTGAGAGTCTTAAAGAAGTTGTCTCAGATCTGGCTAAAAGCCAGAAGGAGCTAGCAGAGGCTCAGAAGAGGACAGAGCAGAGGGTTGAGGAGCTGGCAG
>FWWM01005639.1_pt1 | contig 27185 bp, 42 predicted proteins | sample 2228351 | NCBI WGS metagenome assembly FWWM01 (sample SAMEA103939774, study PRJEB20133) | metagenome | reverse complement strand
GGATGAATCGAGCATTCATGCGTGATGTGTGCACACCATTCCGAAACTGGACACCCTAGGCTTGTTCGGCCGGACGGCGTCAAGCTGGAGCGACAATTCGGAAAGCGACCGCGGGGAACGGAGGCGAGAGGGCGAATCACTGATGAGCCACCTGGACGTAGCGAGGCACCGGCCGCCTGGGCGGGCAGCCTTCAGGCGGCGAAGGTCGCAAAGGAAGAGCACGATCATGGGCATCGAGGCGTTCACACAAGACCGTGCCCCGCGTTGGATACTCTTACTGGATCGAGTCCCGATTGTACTGGAACATGAAGAACGAGTAGTCAAGGTCCTGGGCCGCGATGCCCAGCTGACGGAGCATGGCCATCGCCTGAGCCCGATGATGCACCTCATGAAAGCAAAGCTGGGCGGCGATGTCGCCCCGACTTGCGAGCACGATTATCGGCCTGCCAGACTGGAAAGTGCGCCACTTCAGCGGTGTGTCCCAGTCGATGATCTCAGCCAGTAGCGCTCGCGTCCCGGATGCCAGATCTGCCCATACCGCTTCGAGGTCGCGGAAAGTGGCTTGGCGTGCCTCGCTGATTGGGCATTCCTCCTTCGGCGGTGGCTCGTCGCCCCGCAAGCGTAAGCCGTAGTACCATTCGCTCAAGGCGATCTCAATCATGGTAGCCCGCAGGGTACGGAGGCCGAAGGGAAATTCTTGGGTGTACTGTTCCTGACGAAGGGGCCTAATCCAGTCGAAGAGTCTTGCGCGTGCTCGGCTCAAGTAGTCATATAAACGCACCGGATTCATCCGTTCGCCTCACATCGTGGGTCTCGCCGTCCGTCCGGCTACACCCTGAGATGTACAGCGTGCGAAATTCCTCGGCCCCGATCACCAAAGGCTATCCATCCAACATGCAAAACCATCCTCTGCGCGCAAACCCGGTGTGTGTTGAATCGCAAGAGAATCCCAGCACAGCGCATCACGGGTCAAGATTAGTGCATAGGGCCAATCAGGACGAACCTGAGTCGATCCACAAGCCTTGTGAAGCCCCCCAGCGTCCGATTCGCGCTGAACCCGCGCGATCGTGCATTTTCCACACTATACGGGGATAACGGGGGCCCCTGCGGCTCACGCGCACACTAAGGGTGTCGAGTGTACGATCGTAAGGTAAGGCCCTAGCTTTCCAGGAAACTTACCGATCGCAGCGGCTAGGTGGCCGACTGATATCTTCATCTCCGACATGGTGTCGAATGGATCTCTGCCGGAGGGTTGTGCGGGAGGAGAATTCGAACTTCTGAGCCTTATGTATCGGCGGCCCCATCGATGTGACCGCCTATGTGCACCTCGCAGCCGATGTAGTTTTCAGGACGTGGAGATTCCGGCATCGGGCTCAAGGGCGCTAGGATTCACCCCTGCCACCCTCCATTGACCTCTAGGACAGTAACAAAAGACGCCTCCTCGGTGGCGAAGAACAGTACGGCGCGAGCGACATCCTCCCAGGTTCCGGGGCGGCCCACCGGCACGGATGCGTCGTGGTGGTTCATCGCTTGCGCTAGGGATAGCTCTGTGTCCCGCACAATCCCCGGGCAAACGACATTGACGGTGATTCCGTTCGGTGCCTCCTCGAGGGCGACAGACCGGCTAAAGGCGATTACACCCGCCTTGGCAGCCGCGTATGCAGCCATATGCGGGGCAGGATCGCAATGTTGGCCGCCGGTAATTGCCAAGTTGATGATCCGCCCGTACCGCTGCCTCCGCATGATCGGCAGCACCGCCCGAGTGCAAAAGAAGACTGAAGATAGATTGCTCTGAATAATACGATGCCATTCGGCCTCCGTTTGGTCAACAACATCCCGCCAGAGAAATGTGCCGACGTTGTTCACGAGGATGTCGAGACGGCCGAAACGGTCAACAATCCCGTCCATCAGTGTGTTCACCTGTCCGAAGTCAGTGACGTCCGCCTGCAGGGGCCAGCTCTGCCCGCCAGCAGTTGCGATTCGCTTCACAGTCACTTCCGCAGCACCGGGATGGTCGCGATAGTTCACGATGAGCAACGCCCCGTGTGCAGCGAGGCTCATGGCGATCCCGCGGCCCAATCCGCGGGCACTCCCGGTCACCAGGGCAACACGACCTACAAGCATACCTGACCTTCCTCTCCATGGGGATCATGTTGCAGAAGCGTCACCGGCCTGCTCTGCGGGGCGGCGTGAGAATCCATAGAACCCGTCTATTGGTCAGTCAAGGAGCATCTTCCTGAGACGCAGCCGACCGGCGGCGACGCCGCCCCCACGTGCGCCGCGCTAAGAAGACACTCACCACTAGCAGCAGCGGAGCGGATGTGGCGCCGGGCAACCAGCGATGCCAGTAGAGCGACACGGCTAGGTGGCCCGAGCTGTTTAGGAACATGACAGCGTTGAACAGCCACGCTCCAACCAGCGTCCCAGGAGCGCCGCGGCTCACCGTTGGTGCCAGAAGCGCCAACCCAACAACCAGAGCAGCCAGCCCGACGAACCAAACGTAGAGTGAGAGAGTCGGCATCGGGAACCAGGGCCAACGCGACCGCATGCCACGAACCAGCGGGTTGTAGAATCCCAGGAAATCAGTCGCGGCTTAGTCGACCACGTGAAGCGCGAGCGCCGCTACAAGAAGAAGCCAAGCCTGCATGTGGGCCGACCCACGATGACCGTCGGACCGGAACCCAGCCGTGACTGACTTCGGGTTCATTTTCGGTCTCATCGACTCGAATGACCTTAGGGAGCGTTCTGGATAAGTATGCTGCCTTGATTACAGAGAGTACACGAAACGTCACCCAGTCATGGTGTCTCACGATGTGCTGGTATCCGGAGATCCTGCGGGTGCCCGCGAAGCGTGTCCTCCACACGCCGTCGTCCGAACGCCGCTGCTCCAACCACCTGAGTCCTTCTCGCACCCGCCTGTCATCGACCGAGAACCCAGCGCGAGTGGTCACTTCAAGAGTCCGCAGCAGCGAAGCGTAGAAGTCAGGGTATCGCAAACTGTAGTACCACCATCCGGCATTGGGGCGCTCCTCCAGGCCAGGTGTGAACAGTCTGTCGAGGAGGTAGTTGGCGGCGCGTGACACGGCCGGTGTTTCCCGATACCTGCGAGATGCTTCCAGGGCTGACAGCGCCAGGATCGTGGCTCAGATACGGTCGAGCAGGCTTTCTGTTACTCGACTACTGAGCAGGGGACGGCCTGAGGCGGCGTAACGAAGGGCCCACGATCCGTCTTGCTGCTGCAGGGATGCGATCCGCGCAAGGTGTGAAGCCAGTTCGCGATCATGAACCCCCAGCCGGAGCAACGCACAGGTCGTGCCGCCTTCGTAGAACATCGCTGTCCAGCACCCGTACTCGCCCCGTCCTCGTTTGACCTCCTGGCGTTTCCAAAAGAAGCGCTCATCCGGCGTGCGGAAGCTGAGGACGTACTCGACGGCGTGTTGCACCCGAGGGTCCGCGACAGAGAGCCCACAGTCCGCCAGCCGGTCGAGCTGTTGGATGGCGCCGTACCCGTAGTTGGAACCGTTTCGGTGGTAGAGATCTCCCTCGCGGAACCATCCGCCACTTGGGAGCTGGACGTCGAAAATCTCCTGCACTTCCCGACAGCCTGGCAGCGCCTCGGCGAGAGCATCGGCACTCCTGCTGTCCTCGAGGAGGTCTCTGTAGACGCGGTACCGCACCGGCGTGCTGGCGTTCTGCAGCAGCCAGCGAATGGGATCCCCTGGAGGGAGGCGCGCCAGGTCACCACGCTCCCCTCGGAGGCACTGCCTCACGTCGACGCCACTCGGGGTCTTTCACAGCGTGCCCTCCACGAAATGCTTATCCCTCTCGGCCATGTCCTCCAGCACCATCTTCATCTGTTTCGCAGCCAGCCAGCCAAGGAAGCTGCCAACCGCTCCTGGTAGCCTGTAATCAGCTGCATAGGTTACCTTGGTGTGCTCAGCCACCTCTTCGAAAGTTATTGTCTCTCTCGAACCTTTTCCATCGCCCTTGACTATCTCCATATCGATGCGGTTCGGTAGATTCAGAGTGATCTTGTGGGTAAAGACTGCCCTGCGCCCAGCAATTTCCCACACCTCATCCACGTATGCTACATTGTGTTCCTGCGCAAGGATCCTGAATGATTTCCAATATCTCTCATGAACGATGCGATACTTCTCGGGATCGCCAAAGTATTCGGTTACCTTGGATCTTGGTGCTCGCACAATCTTCGTCACAACAATCCTAGCCACCACAGACCCTCTCTATTACGACTCTGGTCCGCATATTCCAGGTACATGCTAGGCGGGTCGTGACCATCAACCTGGATGCCTTCCCATCCAGACGTCACTGCCGGTGTCGGGCTGCGCGCGCGGAATGCGATCTTGAGCTTCAGCGTGGTAACGTTTCCGTGGTCGGGTGGGGCGACCCCATGCCGCTCAAGTTCAGCCGCGTCTCTACGCACCAAGCCCAGCATCGCAGACTGCCGCCGCGGGTGATCCCGCGCGGCCAGACTGGCGTATCCAGGACACTACTGTCTGGTGAAAGAGCATAGAGCCAATGCCGGGGATAATCCCACAGGCCACTGCCGTGGCGGCGGGGGGCCCCGAAAGGCACGGCACTTAAGCTGTTAGACGAGCTGGAACCGGATCCGCTTCGCGGGAGCACCTGCCCACGTGCGTCGTACGCCTGGCAACTGCAGGCCTTCCTCGATTCGCCGGGATGAGACGACGAAGTTCAGGTGGCCGGTCCGCAGCCCATGTTTCGTGCAGCCGTCGAGACCGGCTGTCCCAAAGACGCAGCCGTTCACGACCGTTTCGGCGGCTATTGGGGCTGCAGCCCAGACAAGCCCCGGGGCGCTCGCTACTCTTCGATCGCTCCGCCTACTTTCTTGAGGTGTGTGCGAAACGTGTACGATGCATCGCGAATCCGGGTCGCCAAGTATTCGTCGAACCTCAACTGGCTGCGCAGGGAGGTTCCGCCACGGACGGCAGCGGCCTGCTTGCGCTCTGTCTGCCAGATCGATCTGGCGACCTGCAGCAACTCCTCGGTGCGTGGGCCGGGCACGAACAAGACTCCATCCTGATCGCCGAAGACGACATCCTCCTGGTTCACGACTGCATCCCCGAACCGGGCGGAGGAGAGGGCATCCGGTTCCCGAGGGTCGAGCCTCCCCTCCCCGCCTAACCGCTCGCGAGCCGGATGAGCCAGTAGGTGGCAAAGCCTGTCAGGATGGCGGGCAGCACCTTGTCGGTTCGACGTGCAACCAACAGGCCAGCCAGCCCGGCCAGGGCCTCGGGGCCTGCCTGGGCCGTCTTTCCGGGCGGCAGCAATCCGGGAACCACGAGTGCGGCAAGAATCGCCACGGGAACGTACTTCAGCCAGTTAGCTGCCCGCGCTGCGACGCTGCCGCCGAGCAGCGCGATCATGACAAAGCGAGTGAAAAACGTCACGACAGCCATGCCCAGGATGATCAGGACCGCTTCCATCGTCGCTCCAGCACCACCCCAAGGGCGCCGCCGCCCAGGCCGGCGATCAAGACGTGCCAGCTTCCCGACAGCAGCGACGCCGCGCCCCAGGCTCCCGCGCCCGCGACCGCCGCTATCGCGAGGTGGATCCGGTCATCGAGCATGGGGCCGAGCATTCCAAGAAAGGCCAGCGGAAAGACAAGATCGAGCCGGTAAGAAGTCAGTTCCGGCATGGCTGTCGCCAGTGCGGCACCGGCTAGACTGGCCAGGGCCCACTGGACGTAGAGGCCGCAATTGGCCCCCAGAAGGTAGGCAACGCTCCCCTGGCCCGACGCGTAGCGGGCCATGGCCAGAGCATAGGACTCGTCCGACAGCATGAACACTGCGAACGCCTTTTGCCCCCACGACAACCCCTGCAGGTGGCGGGAGATCGAGGCGCCCAGCAGAAGGTAGCGAAGGTTCACCACCAGGGTCAGCAAAATGATCTGTCCGGCGGCCGCCGTCGCCCAGACCTGCAGGGCCGCAAACTGGGCCGCGCCCGCAAAGACGGTGAGTGACATCAGCCAGCTCTGCCAGGTCATCAGCCCCACCTGGCGACTCGTCAGGCCATAAACCATGCCGAAGGTCATGACACCGGGAGCCAGGGGAAGAGCGGCCACGAAGCCCTCGCGCAGGTCATCCACCCGATCCCGAACGGGTCTGCACGTCACCTCTGACATGAGCCGCCGTCCTCACATGGCCCGAGGGCTCTCCGCCGACGGCCGGCTACTCCTCGATGGCCCCGCCCAGGCTTCGCAGGTGCTGGCGAAAGGTGTAGGACGGGTTGTTCGAGCGGGCATGGAGGTACTTCCCGAATTGGAGTTGGTCGCGGAGGCTTGTTCCCGCTCGTACCCTTTCCGCCTGCGTGCGTTCCGTTTGCCAGATGGATTCGGCGATCTCAACCAGCACCTCCACGCGCTGCCCGGAGACAAAGAGCGCTCCGTCGTCGTCAGCAAAAACGACGTCATCTCGGTTCACCCGTACGCTGCCAACCCTGGCGCTCTCCAGGGCGTCGGGCGGCCGAGGATCAAGCCTTCTCGGGCCTGCGGGGCAACTGCCGTAACTGAAGACAGAAAAGCCCATCTGCGCGAGCTCCGCCGTGTCCCGGTGAACGCCCCAGATCACGGTGCCGCTCAGCCCCGCTTGCAGGGCCTCGAGCGCCGTCAGATCGCCCACGCACCCCTCGTCAAACCGCCCTTGGTTGTCCACGACCAAGACGTCGCCGGGCTGGGCTCCCTCGATGGCCTCGAAGAAGATGTCCACGCTGCCGTAGTGGCGGGCCGGCAGCGCGCGACCGGCTGCCCGCCATCCGGGGACGAGAGGGCGCAGGCCCGGCGGCGCCATGCGCAGATCGAGCCCGAGGCGCACGCATGCGTCCGCGATGAGCGGGGTCGAAAGACGGGAAAAGGTGGCCTTGATCTTGAGGTTCTCCATGGCTGCGCTCCCTCCAGCAAAGTCTCCATCTGGCTCACCGGCGCGGGTCGAGAAGCAGTCAGATCGGCTTCATTCCTACGATGAGCGCGTGCGGCCAGCTGTGGCCTGCGAGCGGACGCACCTGCACCTCAACGAACCCCGACGGTGGGCAAGGATCTCCTGGACCGCCACCAGCCTGCCGGGCTTGAGGGACTCGTGCGCCTTGCGCAGCATGAGCCGGCAGTCGTCGGGCGTCTCGCCGTGCGAAAACGCACCCCTCATGTAGATTGTCAGTCGCATCGCGAACCTGCCTGCCTGACGCCATCATACCGCCGTAGCGGGCGTTTCACGAAGATCCTGAGGGAACGGGTTTGTTGAAGGGTGTGGATCCGTACGGCTGGTCTTGCGCAATTGTCGAAAGCAGTAATTGGGCAAGTGTCCGAGATGGCCCAACTCATCGAGGCCGCCACGATAGAGAGAAGCGCCCCGCTCAGGAAAGAGGGTGGGTAGCTTCCTGTCCAGTCTTGGATCAACCCACCTGCACAAGCACCCACGGCCGAACCCACCTGTAGGCCACGGGATGGTGGCCGATCGAACTCAACCCCAATTGAACTCGCCGCGAAGCACTCGGACTGCCCGGCCCCGAACGTGTACCCGGCGGACGACCCCGTCAGACAGATGGACCCGGATCTCCAGGCGGCTAGGGCGTCCCATCTCGACCCCTTGAACCACCTGGACGTCGAGCTTCCCCCTCGCGTCAGAGGAGAGCACCCCGTGCCTGGCAAGGTAGCAAGCCACTGCGCAGCCGGTCGTTCCGCTGGCGGGTTCCTCGTCGGCCCCAATGGCCGGACAGAAATCGCGCATTCGTACCCACGCCGGCCTATCGGGCGACACGGCAAAGGCGCCAACCGTGTCCACCTGCAGGGCGCGACTGAGGCGGGCCATGCCTTTGAAGTCCGGCCTCAACTCCGTAAGGCCGCCAATCTCCCGGAAGGGAACCAGTAGATGTCGCAGTCCCGTGCAGGCGATCTCGATGGGCAAACCGGGGTGGATTGGTGCCCTCCCCAGGACTTCCTGCACCGTTCCAGGCAGGTTGGGAGTCTCGAATGAAGCAGCCGCCTGTTCCATTTCCACGGTGACCGAGGTTCCTTTTCCTCCCAGGAGGCGAACTGTCATGGGCCCCGCCGCGGTGCGCAGGCATAGCTCCGTGCCCTCCGGGCTTGCCGTGCAGCGCCCCTCGTCGACGAGCGCGGTGCACACCGCAACCGTGACGTGGCCACATAGGGCGATTTCCTGGCGCGGGGTGAAGTAGCGAACCGTGAAGGTAGGTGGGGAACCGGGTTCGCAGCCCACCACGAATCCGGTCGTGGGTGCGTTGAGTTCGGCCGCCACCTTTTGCATCGTCCGGGCAGATAGCTTCGACGCTTCGAGAACCACCCCCGCTACGTTCCCCTCGAACGCATGCATTGCGAAGGCATCGTACAGGCTCACTAGAAGGTTCACAATGCGCCCACCTTTCGCCGCTTGCGGTTTTCGTGCAGGCGCTGCCAGCGCGTGGCTGCTTGCCTGAGCGACGATCTTCGCGAGGTGGTCGGGGCCCGTTGACACGTCCGGGCGTCACCGGCGGAAAAGGTACATGCTCCAGCCGGGAGTCTTGCGACTCCAGCTGAGGTATGTGTCCCGGTCGTGGCGCACCCTTCGCAGCAGCTCAGGGACGTCCGGATCGTCGGGGTTCGCGGCGGCATACCGCTCTGTCGCCAACCACTGCAGGGCTTCGTGGCGATCCCAGTCATCCTCGCTACTCACCAGGGTGTAGGGCGCACCCAGCCCCTCGCGTGCGCCTGCTGCTACGTTGTCGGCATGCGTTCCGAACTCATCGGCTCGAAACCCGGCAGCCGCCAGGTATTCGGGTGAAGGGGCAGTTTGCCAGTACGGCTCTCCCACCGCCACCTAGCCCCCCGAGCGAACAAACATTCAAGTAGCGATCACCGATTCCGGGCAAAGCGATCACCACGTGCGGCCTTGCCTTTCGACGAAAGCGGCGAGTCGTTCCAGTAACTCCTGGCTTGATCCCTGGGTCATGATCCGCTGGCGCCCTCGCTGGAGCTGGGTTTCCAGCGCCAGCAAGAGAGCGGCGTTGAGCAGCGTCTCTGCTCCGCCATATGCCGACGTGGCGCCACGAGTGAACTCCAGGGCCAGTTCCCGTGCCCTGCCTGCAAGAGCCTTGGGTGGCACGACCTCCTACGTCGCATCCAGTCCACCGAACGTCAAGAGACCGCTGGATACGCCGAGCAAGGCCTTCGCCTCCCGGCGGTCGGTCGAGGCCGCAAGGTTCTTGACCATCAGCGTTCCCCAGCCGGCCGCTGCCTGTCGGAAGCCGGCGCGGCGAAGGCCGTCCAGCTCGTCTTGCGTGCAGGCGCCTTGGTACAGGACGGGACCCTGAAAGGCCCGCCTCACTGCCAGCAGGACGTCGACTCGTTCAATGCCGGGCAGGACCCGCAATTCCCTGACGCAAGCATGGCCGCGCCGCCGGCTGACCACGGCATAGCCAACGGGCTCAGAGTCCCGGTGCACCAGGAACAGTTCGTCCCAACTCAGATCACCGGCCGCAACGGCTCCCTGGACAAACCCGGGCGGCCTGTGGATGAAGCCGAGCCGACCGGAGACCGAGCGCTGGTAGAGAGCGTAAATCAAGGGTTCCTGTGCCTCTTCTCCCGGTACCAGGGTGTATTCCCCGCCGCGGTCTGCAGGCGATTCCTCGTTTGCCACGTCGCCCGCCACTGCCTGGCCCAGATCCGCGCCGTCCACGTAGCCTGCCTTCAGGTACAGGCCATGCGCAACGAGGGATCGGGACGTGGTGAGAAACGACCACCGCAGGCCCCGTTTTCTCATGCGCCGGTGCGCCTCTTCGACGAGGGCCTCAGCGATGCCCTGTCTTGCCGCATCCGGGTGGGTTGCGACGGCCCAGAGCGCGCCAAAGCGCTCAGGCCCGGAGGCTGTCTCCACGGTCGTCTCCAGGACCCCGACCTGGCCAAGGACCTTCCCGCCGTGAACTCCATAGAGCGCCACAAAGGGCGCAAGCCGGGCTTCCCGCTCGCGCATCACCGCTACCCGGGCAGCGTCGAGCGCGTATCCAAGGCTGAACAGGTTGAGCGCCAGCACCTGCTTCGGATCAACCTGGTCGTATTCCAGGATCTCCAAGGTCAGTCTCCTGGCTTCCCATGATGGCGGTCGATGCTGTAATGCTGCTGGCCTGAATTCTCACGGAGATGTTCGCGGCGCAGGTAGGCGGCCAGCCGCTGCAATCCGAGGTGGATCTGGGCCAGCGTGACGCTCATCACCGATAACCCGAGGTGATCGCCGCCTCCGCCGTTTACGAAGTATCGGGGGCCGTCCCGGAAAGCCACGCCGTAGCGGGCCGCGGCCGTCGAGCTGGAGACGGCTCCACCTTGGCTTCCCTCCGGCAATCGCACCCACACCGAGAGGTGGGCCTCCGTCAGTGACCAGCGGCTGCCGGCCGGAAGGTACTCGGGGAGCACGGCGGCTATTCGGTCGCGCCGGGCGCGGTACTCTCGCCTCGCTGTTGTGAGAGAGAGTGCTCCCGGTAGGGTTGTGGTGCGTGGGGATCGCGTAGACAAACTTGGGCTGCAGTCGTTTGAGCTGTGCTTCAAGGCAATCGACGCACATCCCCTCTTCGTCCATCGGTATTCCGATGATCCGGGCCCCGGCGTACCGCAGGACCTCAAGCGCGGCCGGCAAGGTTGGATCATCCGTGAAGACAGGATCGCCCGGCTCGATCAACGCCTGGGCCAGCAGGCTGAGCCCCTCTCGGAAACCCTTGACCACCAGTAGCCCCTCCAGACAGGCACCGCGGATTCCTTGCCGACGCAGGCTCTCGACGAGGAAATCGCGGAAGGGTCCATAACCAGCGGCACCTCGCCCCGGCGATCCAGATCGACCATCATGGGAGCCCTACCTCCGACCTATGCTTCCAGTCAACTACGAAGTACGCGTACGCGGCGGGTCCATGTACTCATCGCGGGGAGGCGAGAAGACTCGGTTACGTAGCTGACTTGCTCGTGTGGGTGGTAGTGAAGAGGCATGGACGCGCCGGGCTGCATCACAGACTCCACGATCATCAACCGCTCGCCTGCTGCAAGGGTGCGCCTCGTGACTCCCGGAAACATTTCAACGACCCGAGTTTCCGATCGGGTTACAAACACGCCGTTTTTCACCTCCTCCCCTGCTCGGGTATTTCCGGCAACGCCAACACGATCTCCTCGCGTACCTCTTCCTCAGCTTCGTTTGCCAGGGCATCTTCCAGGATACGTCTTGCCGTCGGAGTACGAATCCTGCCAAGCGCCCATGCCGCGTGAGCGCGTATGATGGGAGCCTCATCCGAAAGCAACTTCCCCAACAGCGGTGCCACTGCGGGATCACCCAGGTTTCCCAGCGCCACGATTGCGTTGCGGCGGATGTCATTGCGGTTCGGGTTGTAGACGAAGTACCTTTCCCACACCGCCACGTATTCTTCATCCTCCGCACCGGCCAGGCGTGCGAGATCAAAACGGGCGCCCTCCCTTTCTAACTGGACCGGAGCAGCGGCCAGTGCCCGCTTGTTGAACGGGCATACCTCCTGACACGCATCGCACCCGTAGACTCGAGTACCGAGTTTTGGACGCACCCAACCGGGCAGCCACTCGCCCACTCTCCAGGTGTTGCGGTCGATGCACCGTGCCGGATCGAGTACGAAAGGGCCGACAAGGGCACCCGTTGGGCACCGGTCGATACAAAGTCGGCAGTTCCCGCATGGATCCTGACGTGCGGGCGGATATTCGAATCTCGGCAAGGGTTCGACCGGTCCTTCCGGTGAGCCGTCCTCGTTGATGAGCCGCCCCGGCTCGATTTCACCATCGACCGCCCAGGCAAAGACCGATACGAGTGAATGCCCATGAGGAAGGTAGCCCAAACAGTTCCGCCTCTGAACCAGAAGCCCGGCGGCGACTGCGGCTTCCCTTCGTGGCAGCGCTGCAGAGAACCTCCAACCCAGTTCCCTGAACAGGGCCTCCAGGCGCTGCCCCGCGGGGTGCTTCCCTTGGTCGGGCGGATCGCTGTGCGAGAGGTACAGGCGGGCAATCTTGCCGAGGGCGGAGGAAGGCAGCGGAATCCCGGAATAGTCCCAAATGGCCACCACGATGCTGCGGGCTTCTGGCAGCGATGCTCTTGGGTCGGCCCGGGATGCAAGCGCCGGGAACTCCTCGTATCCCGGCCTGCCCAGCACGGCCTTACGCCAGGCCGAAAACTCCATGCAGGGTATGGCGGCCGCTGCCCGAAAGCCAGCCTCTCGGATGGCCGGCCGGAGTTGCTCCAGACCGATCACCACGCAAACGCCCCCTTGCTATGGCGAGGAGTGAGCAGGGTCTCTCGTTCCCACGCCGGCCGGATCCTTTGTCTGGCCACGTTTCCTCGGTGGCCATCTGGCGGATGCCCGCGGCGGGACGCTCCGCGTGGGCATGACCACTTGGGGGGCTTGGGGTCAGCCGTCATGGCCGAGCGGCGTGACGACCTCCGCGAACGCTGATCGTGTGCGCAGCGCGTGGGCTCTGGGGTTGGATCGATGCACCCCCAACTCTACGACCTCGGCGCGGCCCTGACCTGTCCCATCTCGCGGACTGCCCGGGCAAGTCACCTCAGATGCTGGTCAAGGTAGTCGCACAGAGCCCAGGCGATTGCTTCCTTGCCAACGGCGACTTGCACAACCTCTCCGCCGGGGACAATGAAATGGCCGGTGTGCCGACCTGCCTCGATGTCACGCAGATCGTTAGCTACAACCAAGTCGCATCGGGTCCGAGTCAAGAAATCGTGGGCAATCGCGTGCAACTCTGCGTGTTCCTTGTCCACCTCTAGCTTGAAACCAACCAGGAACGTCTCGGGCGATAGCTCCTTTACCAGAGTGATCGCCTTCGGCGTCGGGACCAGCCGCATGATCCACTCTTCAGCATCGGACGAGACCTTCCCAGGCCGCGGCTCCGCAGGTTCAAAGTCCAGTACTGCCATCGGGTGGATTACGGCGTCGTAGTGTCGCGGCAGCTCCTGTCTAAAGGCTGCAATCAGATCCCCGACTGTCTCCACCGCCACCAATGAGAGCTGGTTGGGGACGATTCCGCGCATTGCAGGCAACGCGCTCGACCGGCCATACACAAACGTGATATCCGCGCCACGAAACATCGCCTCCTCAGCGAACAGCGCTCCCAGCTGCCCCGTGCCTTTGGGGCTAATGTACCTGATCGCATCGAGGGGGGCCCGCGTTGCCCCGGAGGTCACAAGAAGTCTCTTTCCCCGAAGTGGCATACGCAGGTCAGGATCGAGTGATATAGGACTGGCGTCTGGAGGTGGTTAGGTCCAATGCTGCTCTAACTCATTCCTATCTCCGCAGGCCACACGCACGGGCGGCGACCCCGGTCTGGGTTTCACCGACACAAGTTCATCCCACCACGTTCTGAGCATGCGAAATAGACCCAATCTGAGGGAGAATGAGATAGTCCACTACGCACTTTTCCATGGTCTGGAAGTAGCCTGGGGCTCGAATATCGTTCCTACGCGCGTGGCGGAGTATCAACGTCAAGGGAGAAACCGCGCGGCCCCTGTCCGCCGCGTGAGCCTCGTCAGCGGCACTCGTCTTCCTGTCTGTGGAGGAGCAGGACTACCCACGAAACGCCTGCCAAGTGGCGTCGCCAATTTTTTCCGCAACTGGACCTATGCTCGACCAAGCGAGACTGGTGCAATAGGTCCGCTGACAGGCTACAGGTGTGCAGATGAGCTCGCGCAGACTGGTAGGCCAGGGGACTCAGGTTCTGCGAGAACTGCAAGAACGGATGCGGGCACCAGTGAGCGGGTTTGAACTGAGGGTGCCAGACTGTCCGCGGCCATCGGTGGGAGTGTTTTGCCGAGATGGCACTTTGAGCGTATGACGTAAACGGATGCCCGCATTCCCGGTACTCCAAGTCGATGCGTTCACGAGTATCCCGTTCCGCGGAAATCCTGCGGCCGTCGTGCTGGGTGCCGAGGAGTTGACGGAGAGGCAGATGCAGGCCATCGCTCGTGAGATGAATCTCTCGGAGACGGTCTTTGTCTCGTCATCCACTGTAGCTGACTTCCGGCTGCGGTTCTTCACCCCGCGTAAGGAGATCCCACTGGCCGGTCACCCCACCATTGCTGCGGTTCACGGGCTGGTCGAAGAAGAGCGCATCCGATTGACTGGCGAGCGGACTACCGTAACGCTGCACCTGAACGCCGGGATCTTGCCGACTGAGATCGTGCAGGATGTGGACGGGCGGCGGGTAATCATTATGACGCAGAAGCCACCGGAATTCCTCGCTATCTATCCCCGCGATGAGGTTGCCGCGGCGCTCCGCGTAAGACCTGCTGATCTCTTTGACCCGGTCCAGACGGTCAGTACCGGAACTCCCCAGCTCATGGTGCGGATGCAGGATCCGCTCCTCGTCGCCAGTTTGCGGCCCGATTTCGATGCGCTCGCATGGTTGATAGGACAAGGGGACTTCTTTAGCGTGCATGCCTTTGCACTCGCGTCGCACACTCCGCAGCCCCGAACGTACGCCCGCCACTTCGCTCCGGCTGCCGGCGTCAACGAAGACCCGGTAACCGGTTCAGCCAGCGGAGCCATGGGAGCCTACCTGGTGCACTACGGCCTGATCAGCACGCAGGCGCTGGTGGCCGAACAGGGACATGCCGTGGGGCGACCCGGCCGTGTGTACGTCGAGATTGTGAAAGGAGTGCGTGGGGTAGAGACGGTGAAGATCGCAGGAGAAGCAGTGACCGTGCTTCGAGGACAATTGCTGGTTGAATGGGAGTAGCTAATGTCACGTTCAGCGCTGGACTCGCCCGATGACCCGGAGACTCATCCGGCATCCGTGTTAACTTTCGCCAAGGTAGAGGCGCAGCAACAGTCCTTGTTCGATGGTCCCTATGAGTAAAGCCAACTTCATTGGATCTTGGCCTGCCGTCCCGCGGCCTCAGGGCAACGTGCGGTACCTGTCAGCACAACGCGAAGCTGCTCTTGAGCGGCATCGGCACCTTTCACGAGATCTAAGAACTTGAGACGAACGGCCTCCGCGATGGTGCGCTCCCACAGAAATCTAAAGAACTTATCACCCTGGACATCAGCATCGCGCACGCCTGTTATGGCCGGCATTTTGCCTGCGAAGTTGATGGTGGAATTCCCCGGCGCGCGTCAGCGACCCGTCGGCTTACCATGCGCGTTATGCATGCTTCTAGGAGTCGTGAAGAAGTCGCGTGTGACTGGTTGTGAGGGCGATCACCATGTCAGAAGGAGGCATCATGATGGCTGACCGGAGTGTCCTCCTGCGAGTGGAAGATGGGATTGGGATGGTTACGCTCAACCGGCCAGATGTCCTCAATGCCCTCGACTTTGATATGGCTGGGGAGCTGGTTCGTACCCTTCAGCAGTGCATGGAGGACGCAGCCGTTCGGGTGGTGCTCCTCACAGGAACGGGCCGTGGTTTCTGTGCAGGCGGGGATATGAAAGCCGCCTGGCAGCACATCCAGGCGGGTGGCGATCCGCGCCACTTCTTCAGGGACCTTACCCTCCGACTGCACAGAGCTATTACCGACATGCGCCTGATGGCGAAGCCTATTATTGCGGCGATCAATGGCGCTGCCGGTGGTGCGGGCATGAGCCTGGCGGCTGCCTGCGATCTGCGTATAGCTTCAGAGAGCGCCAAGTTTCGGCAGGCGTACACCTCGATCGGCCTAGTACCGGATGGAGGATGGACCGCGATCGTGCCACACATCGTAGGCCAGGCAAAAGCAATGGAGCTGCTATTGCTGGATCCTGTTCTGGATGCCCGGGAGGCACTGGCCATGGGATTGGTGCACGAGGTCGTTCCGAACGCCGCGCTAATGGGACGAGCGCATCAGGTCGCGGCCGCGCTGGCGGCGGGTCCTGCCACCGCTTTTGGTGAGGCGAAGACTTTAGCGAGCTACGCTCTGGGTACCAGCCTGGAAGTACAGCTGGAACGTGAACGACAGGCCATCATCAGACAGGCCACCACCCCAGATTTCCGCGAGGGGCTGTCGGCTTTTATCGAGAAACGAGGGCCTCTGTTTCTGCGTCGATAGAAGCACAGGGCTGGTCTGGTCACCGGACGAAAATCGATTGTGGCACTGAGCGGCACGGCTAGCTTCGTGATCAGAAAACGCCCTGCTTGAGGCGATCCCGCAGTGTCGAGGTAACCTCGACTGATGTGGAAATGCGAGAAGGCGGTCGGTATCCTTCCGGGTGAGCAAACCCGGCGCCTGAAGGCCCTTACGAAAGGAGACCGCCGCCAGGGAGAAGCAAACCACCGAAAGCCCTATCACGTCAAGGGTGGCCTGGGCGAGCTTGGAGGAGCGGGTGCGTGGGCAGGTCCAGACATTCGTCCAGCAGGTCCTGGAGGAGGAGGTCACCGACTTCCTGGGATGCCGCAAGTCCCGGCGCATCTTGCCGTTGTTTGCGCGGCGCACTCCGGCGGTGAGCGCGCTGTTGCCTGACCTGTAGCTGCACGGGCCTGCGGAGGGGGGCTTTGACCTGGCGCTGCGCGGGCTGTTGGGCGAGGACGCGCCGTCCTCGGCCAGCACGGTCACCGGCCTGAAGGACCAGTGACAGGACCAGTGACAGGACCAGTAGGGGTGTGGCGCCAGCGGCGGCTGGATGACGTCGGAGCGGTCTGCCTGTGGGTGGATGGGGTCTACGTGAAGTACGATGCAGGTCAGCCGCGCTGCTCGGTTGGAAGCCATTAGGCGGCGTGGAGAGAATGTGGATACGTTGAAACGACGATCTCAGCTGGTTCGGTCGCCCGGTGACACGGCGCCCGCACGCCAGATGCAGGCGTGGCTGCTGCTCGTGGGCGCGCTCGCCGTGCATGTGATCGATGAAGCATTGACTGGCTTTCTCGATTTCTACAATCCGCTGGTGCTGAGCATCCGATCACAGATTCCGTGGTTCCCGATGCCCACGTTCACCTTCGGGGTGTGGCTTACAGGTCTCGTCTTCCTGGTAGTGGTGCTAGCCAGCCTCGTCCCGGTGGTGCGTCGAGGTGGCATTGTGGGCTCGTTCGTGTCATGTCTGCTGAGCGCTATCATGCTCGCAAATTCAGCACACCATCTAACATGCCGCTGCAGCCGACGAGCGGCGCGGACACGTGGGGTGATTCGGTGGGATCGTAAGCGGCGCTCGCGGCTAAGCGGATAGACGTTAGGCGCAACATCGATCTTGCGAGAGGGGGGAACCCATGCTGTCCGGCCTAGTTGCGGGTGTTCTGGCAGGTGTTGTCATCTTCCTCTTGTTTCTCCTCTCTGACGTGTTGTTCTTCTCGAAGCATGGCGAGTTCGAAGCCGCCAGGCATTACGAGAGTAACGCGAGACGAGCGATAATCCTCTTGGCGATTTCGCTCGTCCACTTAGGTATTATGGGCGTTATATTCGCTCTCTTTCGGGAAGGGATACCGGGAGTCACGCCGCTTGTAAAAGGGCTGGTATTTGGCCTTGCCGCGGCCCTGATCATGTCTCGACAGAGCGTGGAAGCCCTGTTCTTTTTCGCTGAGGAGTACGTGCCCAAGCGGTATGGGTACTATTGGTTGATCGAGTATCTGGTTGGATACACGTTGGCCGGAGGCCTGATTGGGGTTCTGTACAACAACCTCTGAGAGCCTGTGCCAGTGATCGGACGATGGTATTGCGCCTAACCACCCGCTCTGCGGGACGCAGCCTGAGCATACTCTGAAGTCCGGGGTAGGTTTGCTGCACCGGTAAGCCCACAGTCGTTAGGTTGCATAACTGATTGAGGAGGAAAACCTGCGGAGAGAGCGAACCGCGAGAGATTGCCTTAGACTTTCGGGGGTGGCCTTGGCATTGGCCCGTTGCCACTGGCGGGGTGCTGAGGAACTCATGTTGATGCGCGATCTTCTTTGCCATCCCCGTCTCCTCGGTTATCTCCGCGGAGTGGGCACCCCACGCCGACCGGTGTTGCTCCCCAGTCTCCGCGGGGCGGTCCGCAGTTTCTGACCGCTTGTTCCCTCTGCCGCCCACCTCATCCCGCCACCTCGGCCAAGTTGCGCATCCGGACCAGATTGCAGATCGCGGCGGCGAAGACGAAGAGCCAGTGGACCTTGGCTTTCCTGCGGCGCAGGGGATGATCTTGGGGCACCCGGGCCTCGGGCAGAGGTTGCTGAACAGGGCGTCCTGACGCAGGTCGTCTCCACGCATCGTCCGTCACTCCGTTGAGAGGGGCAGATGCTAGAGTCAATTAGGGCAAGAATCACGAGGCCACGTCTGCAAGGTTCGTGCGCTGTGTCGGGACTAAACCGCATTCGATGGCAGTTCCCACGGTGCTCGGGCGATGACCACGAACGCCAGGGCCGCGACAAGGGCCATGAGCATGCCCCCATACCAGATCGCGACTGGGGCAATCGCATCGTGCAGGATGCCGCCGGCCAGGGGACCGCTCCCCATGCCGATGGTCCACGTCAACCCGTAGATGCTCATGTAGCGTCCCCGCATTTCTGGCGGGGCGAGAGTTGCCGTAAGCGCCATCGCCGTTGGTACCATGACCATCTCTCCGATCGTGAGTACTACCATGCTGGTGAGAAACGTAGGGAAGTTGGAACCGAAGGCCACGCTGCCGACTCCGACCGCGTAGAACAGAGAACCCGCGGCCAGCACCGGCAGGTACGGGTAGCGCTTGGTGATCCGGGTCACGGCGTACTGGAACGCCACAACCATCGTCGCATTCGTCGCCATGATGAAGCCGTACTGGTTTTCTGGCACGGCGAAGTGCTCTTTGGCGTACACAGGCAACAGGACCATCAGGACAGTGTAGGCCATTCCGGCAAGCGTGTACGCCCCACAGAAAGCGAGAAAAGGTCGATCGTGCAACAGGCGCGCGTAGCCCTCGCTGGTCTCGACCCCAGGATCCGCGGCGGGCTTCGGCTGTTTGTGCATGGTCTCACCCACAAACCACACGAGGAGCAGGGCAAACGCTGCATGTGTGATCGCGGCGATCTGAAAGGCTAGCGCGTAGGAAATGAGCGTTACAAACCCACCGATGGCGGGGCCGATCGCTACGCCCAGGTTCGACATGGTGCGCAACAGGGCATAGGCTTCCGTCCGCTTCTCGGGCTCTACCAGATCGGCCACCATTGCATCTGCTCCCACACGATACAACATCGCGGCGGCGCCGTTGGCCGCCATCAGCAGGACCCAGAGGGGTAAGGTGGCGGATGCGGTCATGGCCGCAGATGCTGCACCGGACGCCAGTAGGCTTGTCACCATGACGGCCTTCCGGCCGAGCCGGTCGACCACAGGCCCAGCAAGCGCTGTGGCGACGAATCCGACAATCGAGTTGAGGGTCAGCAGGAAGGCAACCGTGGTCAGTGGGACATTGAACCGCTGGCGCAGATAGATCGTCAGAAAGGGCCAGACAACGCTGGCTCCGGCGGTGTTCACGAGTGTGCCGAAGAAGAGGACCCAAAATGACCGGGGGTACTGCCCGGTTCTCAGACCGACCCGAGGGGATTCTGCGGAGATTCCTCTAGCGTTCGGCCTGCTCGCCGGTCTGCAGGAGGAATGGCGCCTCGGGGGGTTACCTGAAGGTTGGAGAGACATGTCAGTGGTCGAGGTTATTAAAATCGTCCGCGGAGCGTCCCCATCGGACCACGCAAAGGCAGAAACGTATAGGGCCAATCATGGCACGTGCTTACCAGTCCATCGCGGCGCGATCCCGTGACCTGGGAGCCCCGGATGCCAAGAGACGGAAGGAACCCACCACGGAGTTCCCAGCGACGCTGGCACGCCGTGTTCGCCGTACTCTACCCGTGGGTCTACCCAAGCCCCGAGGAGCTGCGATACAGACCGCGGGGGGACTCCTTTGCGCCGGTCCGCGTCGCTCCTGAGCCTCGCCTCGAAGAGCCGGCCTGTGACGATGAACACACCAGGCAGACGGTGTCGCTCGTGGCCGATGCCAGCCGCACGGTTCTCCTCTATGCGCTCTGGTGTCGGGGCGTTATCCAGGAGGGATACCTTCAGTTAATTCGTGCGAAGTCCGGTGAGAAAGTGCTGGCGATCGTGCCCTTGCTTGTTGTTGAGCTAAAGGGTCTGCGTCGCCACGCGTTGGGTGCGATAATCTACGACGCCGCGGTGGAATCATGATGCCTGCGCCGGTAGACGTATTGGCATTCCCCCCAGGATTCCTGTGTACCCGATTACACTGGTAAGAATCGTGTGCTTGGTCAAGTTCTGACCGAGGCGAGGCAGCGCCTGGAAGACCGGGGCCTGCGCGGGGCCATATTCTGTCGGGAGCAGTAATCATGATAAATGGGATGCCACACACACGGATCCTGAATCGAGGGCTCTAGATTAGGCTCTGCTTGTTGCTGCATCGCCTGACCACCCTGCACAGTTTGGATGCATCGGCAGGCACAAGAACTCATCGCCAATTGGCGTGGCCGAGTTCCTGGCGAATTGGCCCTATACGCTTGATGAGCAAGTGGACTTATGATACGTATGCCAAGGGACGATTGGATCGGTCTGACCAGGGGTATTGACGGATGCGCATCCCATTGGATCGAGACAGCCCTATCCCGATGTATCGCCAGATCCACCAGTTTCTGCGTGAGCAGATTACTTCCGGGGCGCTGCCGCCATCGACACGGTTGCCGGCGAGCCGCGACCTCGCCTCCAGCCTTGGCGTCAACCGCATCACCGTCACCAATGCCTACGCCGAGCTGGAGGCTGAAGGTCTGGTTGCCGGCCGCCCCGGAAGCGGGACCTATGTGACCCCCCGGGTGCCCGTGCCCCCCGAAACGCCAACCCGGCGGACCGCGGGCACCGATTGGCCACTATGGCAGCAGGAGATGCTCAATCGCGCGTGGCTGCCCAGTGCGCGGGAACTGGACCGTCTACTCGAGTCTGCCGCGACGCGTCCGGATGTTATCTCGTTCGCGGGCGGCGTCGGCGCCCCCGAGCTGTTCCCGGCTGACGATATCCGGAAGAGGCTGCAATCCATCCTCCGCAGTGACGGCGCCGGGGCCCTGGGGTACGGGCACCGGCGGGGCCATCCTCCGCTCCGGGCCAGCATTGCCCAGATCCTGACAGCGCAGGGCATTCCCACGCATCCCGAGCACGTGCTGATCACCTCTGGATCGCAGCAGGGTCTGTCGCTTGTCGCCCGGTTGCTCCTGCGGCCAGGTGACGCTGTCCTGGTCGAGAGTCCGACCTACTGCGGAGCGATCGACCTCTTCCGGTCGCTGGATGTACGGTTGGTCGGCATCCCGGTCGATGAGCAGGGGATGCAGGTGGAGCAGGTGGAGGACGCCCTGCGCAGGACGATGCCACGTCTGATCTACACAATTCCCACGTTCCATAACCCGACCGGTACATGCATGAGCGGACAGCGTCGCCGGCTACTTGTGGCGCTGGCTGACCGGCACAACATCCCGATCCTTGAGGACGACTTCGTCGGAGACTTGCGGTATGACGGTCGTGCCCAGCCAGCCCTTAAGGCCCTGGATCCTGGGGGTCGGGTGATCTACGCAGGTACGTTCTCCAAGATGCTGATGCCAGGGCTGAGAGTGGGATTCCTCGTCGCCGAAGGCCCGGTCTATGAACGGTTGGTCGAGCTGAAGCGGGTCAGCGATCTGGCTACTTCCAACCTGATGCAGCAGGCGTTGGAAGCTTGCATCTGCGTGGGATGCTATCAGGCCCACCTGCGGCGGGCGTGTCGGATCTACCGACGCCGGCGCGATGCCATGGTGGAGGCGCTGGCCCGGCACCTCCCGCCGGGCGCACAATGGCTCACCCCTGCCGGTGGTCTGTTCCTGTGGCTGCGCCTTCCTTATGACCTGAGGGCCGAATCGTTGTACTCGTTGGCGGCCGAGGAAGGCGTGACCTTCGTCCCCGGATCGCTCTTCTTCCCCGGAGAGCAACCGCAGCCATACATCCGCCTGAACTTTGCCGCAAACCCTCCGGAGGTTGTGGAAGAGGGGGTACGGCGTCTGGGCCGGGCGATCAAGCGAATCATGGGGAACAAGGGCCGCAGGGCCGCTCCGGCCCAGCGCCGCGCTGTTGTGGTGTGACCCGGACGCGAGGGCCCGCCCTCAACCGGACTCGCACAAACTGATTGCGCGTCCATTTCCGTGCTCGTCCAAGGAAGATCAGCAGTGGATGGATGTGCCTGCGCCCCGAGTGGTCCTATGCAGTCCACTGGAAGTGTGCTGTGATGCATACGCCAGGTGATTTGTTGCTAGGGTAGAACGGTAGGCGATCCGTATGATGCCTCGAAGATCGCATGCGCTTCCAGGTTGGCAACTGCCTCCACGATGAGTATGGCAGGGGAGTCGACGTAATCCTCTTCTCGGGCGTGCTGCATGGGAGTCTTCCGAGCTCTGCCTGGGGATGCTGCACGCAGCTTACCGGTCGCTCGTTCCCGGAGGTAACAGTCTGGTGCTCGGGGAGACGCCCGCCTGAGGCATGGGGGTTGTCACCGTGGGAAAGTTCGGGCCGCTGATCGTCTTTGCCGTCGGAGTCACAGGTATCGTCGTCTTGACAGCTCGCTACCGCTGGCATGCATTCCTGGCGATGCTTTTTGTCACGATCGGCATCGGGGTGGCTTCCGGAGTAGAGCCGCAGGCGGTAGTGACCCAGATGGTGGATGGTTTCGGGAAAATGCTGGGTTACACCGGAATCGTCGTAGTCTCCGGCATCATCATCGGGGAGTTCTTAGATAAGACTGGCGCGGCACTCGCAATTTCGCAGGCCACGCTACGACTGGTGGGCCGCACCCGCGCCGCGCTGGCGATGGGGCTCTCCGGCTACATCCTTGCGATCCCCGTGATGTGCTCTGACACCGCGTTCATCATCCTCTCCCCGATCGCCCGGGGGCTTGCATCCGGGGCGGGTCTCTCCATACCCGTATTGTCGCTAGCCCTCGCGGTCGGCGCTTACACATCGTTCAAGCTCATCCCCCCATCCCCAGGACCACTGGCCGTGATCACGATGTTCAACGCAGATTTTGCCAGGACGCTGACGCTCAGCGCTGCGGTCTCGGTGCCGGTATTCCTGGTGGGGTTGTTGTGGGCCGTACGACAGCGTGTACATTCCGATGCACCCCCCGTTGCAGACCCGGTAGATCCTCGGGGCAATCGGCAGCTTTCCAGCACCACCCAGGCCTTCCTGCCCTTGGTCGTCCCGATCCTCCTCATCGTGGCGAGAGCTACCGCGGTCCGGGCCCTGACTCCCGAGCAGCCTGCGCGGGCGATTTTGGACTTCATCGGTCACCCCGCCATGGCTTTGTCCGCAGGCGTGGGGCTGCTGATGCTGCTTAACCGGCGGGCGGGAATGGAGTCCATGAGTCGGTGGACGGGAGAGGCGATTGCCCGATCCGGTGCCATCCTCGTCGTCGTGGGAGCGGGAGGCGCGCTGAGCTCAGTGTTGCAGCAGACGGGGATGGGTGAAGTGCTTGGGGCCCTCTTGACCACGGCGCGCATCCCTGGGGTGCTCGTGCCCTTCATGCTCGCGCTGTTGCTAAAGACCACCCAGGGGTCGTCGCTCGTGACCATGTTCACGACGCCAGCGGTCGTGGCGCCGATCCTGCCCGCGCTGGGCCTCTCACCGGAGATTGCTGCGTTGTCGGTGTTTGCAGGCGCTCTGGCCGTCGTCCATGTCAACGACAGTTACTTCTGGGTGGTAACACGCTTTGCGGGCCTATCCGTTGCCGAGGGGTACCGCAGCCTGACCATGCTGACGCTCCTGCAAGGGTTAACAGCACTCGCCGTGGTCTGGACCCTCAGCCGCGCGCTGTGAAGTCGAAAGAGGGCGTATTCGCAGTGGCAGACGTGAAGGAGTTACCCGATCTCCACGTAGCCTGTCCACACGTGGTCAGGTTATGTGACCAGGTGGGGATCGTCATGGTGCGTTTGCCTCGCTAGACCACCTCCCATCGCCACGATCTCGCTAGCGCGCCAGTGGGCGTTTTTTGTGGTCCTCCTGCCGCGGTGACCCAGGGCGGAGTCGCAACCGTTTCCGTCTCCCCGTCACACCGGATGTTACGGGAGTGGGAGAGGTTGTCGAAATGGCCGAGTTCCTCGCGGAGTTGCCGGCCTCCACGAAGCTGGTTCCAGATTCCGAATCGACATCATGTTGCAGGAGGAGGCACAAATGCGGAATCAGCAGCCGAGGGATGAGTTTAGGAATTCGTCCACACCTCTTGTCTTTGACGCCCTCCTGCGGCAGGGAATCGAGGCGCGTGTTGGGCGAGCCGGGATTCGGCCGGTTGCGCGGGCAAGCCGTGTGGCGGTGTCAAGACCGATGCGGTCTGGACTTCCCCACCCTCCCCGCCGACGAGGGTATCGTGAGCGGCGTGCCGCTCCGTGACCCGCGGTTGTAGCGCTCGGAGACGAGGCGGAAGAAGTTGGCCGCATCCACCGGCTGCACTGGCAGGTACCCTGGTTCGTCCAGGATCAGCAGCCGGGGCTTGCTGTAGACAGTGGAAGTCGAGGTCGGCTGCCGTTCTGCGGAAGGGGAAGTTGGCTAGCTTCATGCGGGCGTGGAGGTAGCGTTCTGCTGCACAAGCCGCTGTGGCAGGAGCTGCGCGAGGTCCCGCCGGAAGACGGCTGGGATCGTGGTCCGCGCCGCGTTCCGTATCGCCCGCGACCTCAGGGCGCTGGCAGGATCCCCCGATTACCGGCGCTAGCAGAACGACAAGCGGCCACCTGTTGATCAACCGGAGCTTGATCCGCCGGCGGACACTGGGACGCCACCGGCCAGGTAGACCGCTACGGCGGCAAGGTGGAAGGCCTGCTGGGGATTCTGCTACTCGCGCTGGGGATCTACCTGCTGATGATCATACTCCCGCGGTTCGATCCCGGCCGGGCCAACTACCCCCGATTCGCCGGGGCCTACACCGTCATCCGCCTCTCACTGGTGACGCTCCTGGCGGTACCCTACGGCGTCGTCCACCTGTGGCTCCGGGCAAGGCACGTGGACGTAGCCACGGTGGCTCCGATGCTGGTGGGCGGGCTGCTCGTCGTTCCGGCGGCCTGATCGCCTACTCCTACCTGGCGTGGCGCGATGCGGCGGACAAGATCCCGCCCGCGGGCACCCTGCCTGCGGAGGACGCCTGATCTCTGCTCACCGGCGAGCCCCACCACGCGGAGAGGCCACCTCTCCTGACCGCCATCGCCGAGGTGCGCAGACCCGCCCGCGGAGGGCGGGGGAGCCGCGGGGGCGAATGGTGCCTCAGAACCTCCCGAGGGGGACGATGGACTTCCACCGGTTCCAGCAGCGCATCGTTGCCATCTACGGGGAGAGGGACCGCGCCCGGGGTCTGGACGGTACCTTCCGCCGCCTGGTGGAGGAGGTGGGAGAGCTGGCCCGCGCCTTGCGGCGCCGCGACCCGGCCGCGCTGGAGGAGGAGGTGGGCGACGTCCTGGCCTGGACGGTCAGCGTAGCCGCTCTGGCCGGGGTGGAGGCCGCCCGCGCCGTCGCCCGCTACGCCGGCGGCTGCCCCCGCTGCAGCTCCGACCCCTGCGCCTGTCCGGGCGAGCCGCCATCGGTCCTCCAGGCCGGTCGGGATGGATGAGCGCGGCGCGCCTGGTGGTCCTGGTGGCGCTGGCCCTGGGGGCCGCGGCCGTGGCTGACTTCCGGCAGGTTCACCGCGACGCAGTGGTGGTCGACCTGCATGCGGACACGCTGCTGGACCTTGCGGCCGGGAAGCGCACGCTGGACGGCGCCTCCGGCGGCGGGCATGTGGATTTGCCGCGGCTGCGCCAGGGCGGGGTGGACGCCCAGGTCTTCGCCGCCTACATCGACCCCCGCCTGGCCGAGCGCGGCCGACAGCGGGCGGAGGAGCTCATCGATGCCTTCCATCAGGCCATGGAGCGCCACCGCACCGAGATCGCAGCGGCGCGGACGGTGGCAGAGATCGAGGCTGCCGGCCGCGCCGGGAAGGTCGCCGCGGTGCTTTCGGTGGAGAACCTGGGCGATGCCATCCAGGGCGAGGTGGCCCGGGTGGACTGGCTGTACGGCCGGGGCGTGCGCCTGGCCGGCCTGACCTGGAACCGGGCCAACGCGCTGGCCGACGGCGCGCAGGAGGCCCGCCACGGCGGGCTCTCCCGCCTGGGGCGGGACGTCCTGGCGCGGATGGAGCGGCTGGGGATGATAGTGGACGTCTCCCACCTATCCACCCAGGCGTTCTGGGATGTGGTGGCGGCCACGCGGGGGCCGATCATCGCCACCCACTCCAATGCCGCCGCCGTGCAGCCCCACCGGCGCAACCTCACCGACGAGCAGCTGCGCGCCATCGCCGCCCGGGGCGGGGTGGTGGGGATCAACTTCTACCCCGAGTTCCTGGGGGGAGCAACCCTGAAGCGCGTCGTCGCGCACATCGACCACATGGCGGCGGTGATGGGGATCGACCACGTGGCTTTGGGCTCGGACTTCGACGGGATCGAGAAGGTGCCGGAGGGGCTGGAGGACGTCTCCCGGCTGCCCAACCTCACCCAGGCGCTGCTGGCGCGGGGCTACACCCCGCAGCAGGTGCGCAAGATCCTGGGAGAGAACGCCCTGCGCGTCTTCCGCCAAGTGTGGGGCCGGTAGGTCGATCTAGGATGAACGGGAACTTCCCGTTGCGGGGGCCGTAGTGCCCCGCCCCGATCAGAGCTGCTGCAGGTCGATCTCGATCAGGCTAAGCCCGTCCCGCCCCATCTTCACCCGGGCGTCGAGCACCTCGATCGCGACCGCGCACCCGTCTCGGCCCAGATTCACGATCAGGCCGGGGGCCATCTCGCGGCTGGTCTGTGGCTCCTCTTCGCGGAGTACCAGACTCAGCGCGTCCGCCTGGGCATCGTAGACGATCCGCATGATCTCACCGCTTGAGGGACGCGCCCGTGATCCTCACCTACTTCACGATGAATGTCCCCTTCATGCCGGCCTGATACTGGCTCTCCGCGCCCCCGGTCGCGAGATGGCAGCCGATTTCGAAGGTGCCCCTAGGGACGGACGGTCGTGGGGACCCCCTCTTCCCCCAGGAACACCACGAGAAACTTCGCCGGGATGCTCCCGCCGTTGAAGGCATTGTGCCAGGCGTTGACATCCTCCACGATGGCCTGCCCGGCTCTGTACAGCCTCGGCGGGTGGCCGTCTGCTTCCCAGGTCAGTTCACCTTCGAGGATGTACACGAACACGGGCGCGGGATGATAGTGCCGCCCCGACTGGCCC
>FWWM01005638.1_pt1 | contig 27186 bp, 12 predicted proteins | sample 2228351 | NCBI WGS metagenome assembly FWWM01 (sample SAMEA103939774, study PRJEB20133) | metagenome | reverse complement strand
GGCTAATCCCTAAGCATACCCTCATTTTAGAAAAGTGCCCCAGGCACCCCCTAAGAATACCCCCATTATTTAAAGAAGGCGCCTTAGGCGCCCCCCGTTTTTTAAGGAAAGTGCCATAGGCACCCCTAGGTGCCCCTCTAAGAGTACCCCTGTTTTCTGAGAGACAATTTATTCACTCCTATTCGAGCTGGATAGATGTACTAAGTGGTTACTTCTATTTGCTTAGCAAGCAATCTAAAGTAAATTTCACACACATTCTAATTGTTGTTTTGGAGAACTTTGTCTCCTTAATGTTAGTCTTTCTGACTTTATTCTGAGTGAGTTCACTATCTAACCATTTTAGTTTATTTTTCAGAAACTTTCTATTTCAAGTGTAAGGATTTTTTGTAAGATAGGTTGGATTTGAAAAAAGTGACATTTTTATTACAAAATTCTTAATTAATCTAGAGGAAAATATGGGTATCAAGATTTTAGGTGTTGGTAAGTACGTACCTGAGAAAGTTTTAACGAACCACGATTTAGAGAAAATGGTGGAAACCAGTGATGAATGGATAAAGACTAGGACTGGAATTTCGGAAAGAAGAATAGCATCCCCAGATCAGGCAACTTCTGATTTAGCTGTAAACGCTTCCAGGATAGCTATAGAAAGAGCTGGTCTAAAGCCTGAAGACATAGATATGGTAATATTAGCGACTATAACACCTGATATGGTTTTTCCTGCTACAGCTTACTTAGTGTCTGAAAAGCTTGGAGTTAAAAAACCTGGAATAGATATAAACGCAGCTTGTTCAGGATTTGTTTATGGTTTAACTATAGCTACAGGACATATAAAAAGTGGTATATTCAAGAATGTTCTTGTGATAGGTGCAGAAACTCTGAGTAGGATTACCGATTGGCAAGATAGATCTACATGTGTTCTTTTTGGTGATGGGGCTGGTGCTGTTGTGCTGTCGAGAGATGATTCAGAATCTGACATTTTGGCTGTAGAATTAGGCGGTGATGGAAGTTGTGCGGATTTGTTGTATATGCCTGCAGGTGGTTCAAGACTACCCGCTACTGAAGAAACTGTGAAGCAAAGATTACACTTCATAAAAATGAATGGTAGAGAAACGTTTAAGATGGCTGTAAGGATGATGACAAATTCCATAGAAACTGTGATAAAAAACTCTAATTTGTCCAAAGAAAATATAAAACTTGTTATCCCACATCAAGCAAATATAAGGATAATTGATTCAATAGCTGAGTATCTCGGTGTTAGAAGGGAAGAAAAAGTATACGTAAACCTTCATAAATACGGTAATACTTCTGCAGCTTCTATACCTATAGCTTTAGAGGAAGCAGTATCAGAGGGTAAAATACAAAGAGGTGACAATATAATATTAGTAGCCTTTGGTGGTGGATTTTCGTGGGGAGCAATAGCTTTAAGATATTAACTTATGAGGAAAAATAAAATTCTTGTAATAAATGGACCTAATCTTAATCTCCTGGGTAAAAGGGAACCAGAAAAATATGGTAAAAAAACTCTAGATGAGATCTTAGAAGTTCTAAAAAGGATTTCTGCTAAGTTTGGTTATGAAATCATTCATTATCAGTCGAATTCGGAAGGAGATATAGTATCTTTTATACAGGTAAAATATTCTGAAGTAGATGGGATAATAATAAATGCTGGGGCTTACACACATACTTCTATCGCAATTAGAGATGCTCTGATAGCAGCAAATCTACCGATAGTAGAAGTGCATCTTTCAAACATCTACAAAAGAGAAGATTTTAGACATAAGTCTTTTATTTCAGATATTTCTATTGGTGTGATAGCGGGTTTCGGGGAAAATAGTTATTACGCTGCTCTGTATATGATGTTATCTCATTTTGGAGAAAGTGTATTCTAGAATATGAAAAAATATTCAATAAGTTTTGAGGATAAAGCGTTACCCCAGATAATAGAAGTTATACTTAATTACAAATTTGTTGAGGTACCTGTAAAAAATCAATATGAAAGATTAAGGTTCAAAAGGAAGGATTTTAGTGTAATAATATATTTTTCAAATAATATAGTTCTGGATTTTTCTGATACAGAAGAAAACGAAAATTTAGCAACCAAAATAGAGGAAATCGTTGATTACTTAGGTATCTACTCAGTAAAAGATAGGTTACTGATAGGAATGGATGAAACGGGTAAGGGAGAAATATTTGGTAATATATTTTTGTGCTGCGCGGTGGTAAGACCTGAAAACGTATTCACTCTAAAAAATTTAGTTCTAAACGTAAATACAAAAAAGAACGTAAATAACTTAGAGAAAGTATTCAATACACTTTCAAAGATTGTAGATTATAGAATATTGCCTATATCACCACAAGAGATGAGAGACAAAAATTTAAATAAACTAATGTCAGAAAAGTATTTAGAACTCTTAGATAAATTGATCTATGAGTTGTCTTTAGAGACCGCTAGAAAAAGAATAACGATAGATGATTTTGGTATAAAGAATGAGACGAAAGAATACATAAAAGAAAAATTTAAGGATGATGAAGTTATAATCCAACCTAAAGCAGATGATAGGTACATAGAATGTAAGATAGCTTCTATAATATCTAAGTTTCACCAAAGAAAAGAGTTAGAAAAACTTAGAAAACAGTATTCATTGGGAAGTGGTAACATGTCGGACGTGGAAACTATAAACTGGCTAAAAGATATAGATCATAAAGATTACGATTTTATAAAACCTTGGAAGATAAAAAAAGAAGATAGGAAAGGGGGATGACCCCCTAAAATTTATTAAAGTTCTTCTAATCTTTCATCGATCTTCTTGGGTGAAACATCTACTTTACCTTTTACTTTTGGCTCAGAAGGTTTCTGAGTTGATTCTTGCTTAGCTTTATAGGCTAGTTCGGAAACGCTTTCTTTTTCTTCAGGCTGAGCAAAAGATTGTTCGATATCAGACCTAACAGTCGACCTTCTTCTTGTGTATTGAGCAAAAGCTACATCCATAAATCCTTTAGATAACTGGAATAAGAATTCATTAACAACTTCAGCCATTCTTTTGAGAATAAATTGTTTTCTTTTTATCGTTGTCATGTCGAGTTCAAGTATCAAACCTGGCTGTATATGATGAGGATTGATTGAATAAGCAAATTCAGAAAACCTTCTCATAACGAAATCTATCCTTTCTTCGATTATTACTCTTTCTCTTGGTTTTTCCGGACCATGCATCTTTTGTAGAATTTCTTTTATGAACTTGATTCTTCTAAAGAGATTATCAGTTTGAGAGATATAATGTGGGTTACTTTCTTCAACGATAGTATCTTCTGGGTCCATGAACCCAAGTTCTTGCCATTTTACTTCATCAGTCCCATCATCTTTGGAAGCTTCAAAGTATTCTTTTGCCCAATCTCTTGGCATATATTTTAGAACCATATCATCGAAGTCTTGCACGTTTAGCTTTCTCTTGTTTCTGAGGTAGTATTGATAAGTTAGTTGCCATAGTCTTCTAACTTCTCTTTCAAAAGCTTCAAAATGTCTATCGTATTCTTCTCTTAGTTTGACAAGTTGGTTCTGGTCGTAATAGGCTATTTTTATTCTATAGCTCTCCTGTGGTATTTTTTCTGGATCGCTTTCTTCGTATTCTTTTATCACACAGATCCTAGCGTTTTTGAAGTTATTTATGTATTGGTACCCTAACTTACTTATATCGAGTATAGAGGTTAAAACATTGACTGCCGAATTGTAACCTCTATTTCTTATGTTCTCTATATCGAAAATCTTTTTAATAGTTTCTCTTATGTTCAAAGGATCGTACTCATCAGGTGGAATTTCGGCTCTTAGACCTTCAATTTTGTCTATGAACTTTTTAGCAAGAATAGTATATCTATTTGAATTCTCATCATCTTTGTCGTCACTTGTGAATTTCTCAATTTGCCTAATTTTCTCAAATATAACTTCTGTCTTATCTAACTCAGCTTTACCTTGATCGATAAGTTCTTCGTTTATTCTTTCTATTTCTCTGTCTATAAGTTCTATTATTCTATGCTGTATAGCTTCTTTTATTATCAAAGCAAGAGGAACCTGATAGTGATAAATCGGGCTTATAAGCTCATTTTCAAGTATGTTTATTGAAATTTTTACATCGTACACATGAGTAGGATTATAGATGTTATCTCTAAATGTACCTTTCATTATAGCATAAGCATTCTGACCTCTTATTGGTGCACCAATGTCTGTTTTTTGTCTTAATAGTGCGTTAGTCATCTCTTCAACTTCTGTTATCTCTCTCTGGATGTGGCCGTGTAGGTGCCCGTACATGTTAACAATAGATTTCTCAATTTCACCGGTGTGGAATTTGTCTGGGCCAGCTATTTTATCTAGTAGTTCAACAACCTCCCTAGGTGTATATCTTGCCATTTGCCTGTTTTCTTCTCTGTCCACAAAAGTTCTAACCTTTTTCAAAAATTCATCTTCAACAGTTTTTATGTATCTGTTCATCATATTTTGGTAAGTGACATTAATGTAGTTATAGATTTTGTCTCTTATGCTACCCATTACGTCCAATTTGTCTGTGATTTCAGCTGGAACTTTCGTTATTATTCTGTTCATTAACTCATTAGTCAAATCTTCTACAAATTTTTTATCTTCCACATCTTTTGCTCTGCCTTCCTGGACTAAACTTTCGTGGCTACCAACAGCACTTGGAATTTTTGGATCAAAAACATTTGGACCTTTTGGAAACTGATCTAACATAAACAACCTCCTAAAATAACTAATATTACAAAACGACTTCTAATAAAAAAGTATCAAAAATTGCAAACTTCAGATAAAATTTTTGCCTACAAACAATTTAGAGCAAATAAGAGGGAGAGTCTCTCCCTCAAGGTGGATTATTCAACTACTAAAACTGCGTTTTTGCCACCAAATCCATCGTCAACATATTCATTGGGTTTTGGGGAAAGATACTGCTCAAGTTCACTCATATCTTTTGGCCAGTTACCGTCGATGTAATATTTGTAAACATATTTACCCGCATCCCATTCAACTTCTATTTCGAATATACCATCACCATCTGGGTCTTCCATAGCATAGTTAGGATCTGTTGGATTCCAGCCATTAAAGCTACCAACTAAATTGACTGAAGAGGCTCCACCATATTCGTTTGCATTAAATTTGAAAACTATTTTACCAGCTTTCACAGCTCCAGCTTGAGCTGAAACTTTCTCCTCTTCGCCCTTCTTAGAAACTTTTTCTGATTTTTTACCCCCTGCAGGAGCACAAGAAACCAAAGCAAATGCTACCGCAAGGGCAGTCAGAACACTGAGAATTTTGTACATCTTCAACATAGCTAAACCTCCTTACTTAATAATCTCTTTTCTTTTTCGAAAGATATTTTACATCTTATTGCATCTGGTGTCAACAAAAATGAAAACAACTTCAAGAATTTCTACTTAAGAATTTTTCTTAGCATCCATCTAGGGTACTTCTCGCCCACCCACCCTTTAGTTACTTATAGGGGGCTTCCGCCCCCTAAGATTACCCCCTTCTTTAAGAAAAGTGCCTTAGGCACCCCTCTAAGAGTACTCCCGAGTCTAAGACTCTTTTTTCTTTGAGTTAGGGGACTTTTGTTTGCTTTTAGCAATCTATTTAGGGTACTTCCCACCCACCCTTTAGTTGCTTGTAGGGGGCTTCGCCCCCTAGGAATACCCCCGTCTTAAGAAAAGTGCCTTAGGCACCCCTAAGATTATCCCTTTTCAATAGATTAATTGCTTTCCCTATCTATGGTAACTTCCCGTCTATCCACCTTAATTATTTTGTTAGATGGACTTCACCCCTATATAACTCCCTTTTAAAAGGAAAAATTTTCGTTAAATAGAAATTCCTGAGTTCTGAAATTCCAGAATTATCCCCTTCACTTTTTCTTAGGTTGCTGTGGCTGGGATTTTTGCTGTGGTTCTTGCTGTTGTTGTTCTTGTTTTTGTGGTTCTTGCTTAGATTCTTCTTTTTTCTCTTCTATTCCTAACTCTTTCATCTGTTTCTTTCTTTTCTCAAGCTCTTCTATAAACTGTAATTCTCTTATCTTCTCCTCAGTGTATGCAAAGGCACTTCTTGGCAATCTAAACCTATATATCAAGCTAAAGGTGTGAGACAAATCCCCAAAAGAGCTAACCACATAAGGCATCAAACTTATAGCATAATCAAAATTAATTTCATGCTCATCTGCGAAGACATATCCAAAACTCAGACCAATACTCACATGTGACATTTCATTCAATCCAAATTCATAACCAGCTCTAATACCTATTATTTTATTGATAAACCACGTCTCAGCACCTAAATGATAAGTTAAATCTAACTCCCTATTATCGCCGGGTTCGCGTTCAGTCTGAGTAATACCCCCACCGACCATAACATCTTCAAAAACATTAAAGAAAGAACCAACAATCCAGTTAGCACCAAATTTTATCTTCCTGGGCAAAGTCGATACATTTCCTTCGATTATAGCCACATTAGGCTTTATCAAGTTTTGTATAGCGAAACCAAGCCTTATAGTGTAGCTAAAATCATATGTCAAACCAACATCTAAACCAAACCCCCATGAAGTAAGTTTTGTGCCCAAGTATGGATTAGTTTCGGTGTCAGGGTTAGGTACCAATCCAGTATTATACAAATTAACCTTAACGCCACCTGAAATTCTTGCCCCCTTAGAAATATAATCATCCATATTTTTAGAATAAGCGAAACTTATCACTTGTTCATAGTAAAGGTCTAAAACGTTAAACCTACTATAGGATAGAGCAATCGAACCTTCTCTGAAGAAAAATGGCACATTTCCGCCCATAATCATTCCTGAAAGGTAGTCTAAACCAGCGTATCCCCTATTGGAAAATGGCACTACCGCAAAAATGCTGAAGAAGTTCATAGCTCCGTCATTTAGATACGCTATCGGGAGTCCAAAATTCACTCTAGCCTCTATATTCTTTGTGTTAGCAGCAAGAGCAGGGTTATATTCTATTCCATTCACTCCATCAAAAATCCCAAAAAATGCATTACCCATTCCCTTAGACCTTACACTTGTCCCTCTGTCAAGGTATTCAAAAGCTGCAAAAGCATGTATTCCATAAAAAGCAACTACTACAACAAAAGCTATAAGCTTCAAAATTCCAAACCTCATATATACCTCCTAACCAAGGGGAACCCCCTTTATTTAACCAAGACAATGCTTCCTTTGTAAGCAGCAACATTATCAGCTATCACAACAAAGAAGTAAGCACCATTTCTGACCATAACACCGTCCATATCCCTACCATCCCAGTATACCTCTCCCTGTCCAAAAGACCCATCACCTTCCAGCACACGCATAAGCTTTCCATTAACATCATAAATCTTTACGAAATATTTACTGTACGGTTTATCCAAATCAAAAGTTATTTTGAGCAGGCCATACTTGTAATCAGTAGATTGATTGTTGGCAATAGGAGTAAATGGATTTGGTGAAACTCTAACATTCCTCACAACACCTTCTTTCGACACATCTCCATCACCCATTATGGTGTATACTCTGTGCAAGTATCTTGTCTTTATCCATATGAAATTATTTTCCTTATCGATTTTTCCGCCAAGCCTTATCCATTCCTTAGTAGTATCTTTCCAATACCATACACTCAGACTATCTTCACTCCATCCCTGAGAACTTATATAAGATTCATCATAGTAAAACTTTAAGACAACATCGCTCTTTAGTGGATTTTCGAATATATCAACACCAGGAATTGTTTTCATAATCAATTCGTAAACCTTCATAGAACCTACATTGTTAAATTCACCAGCCCCCTTACTCCTAGAAACACCTTCTCTTTCTTGATCAGTAGCATCCCTTACAATTATATCAACAGAAAAATCGTTAAGTAACGACCCTGGAGGCACCACTAAAGCAGTCTTACCATCATAAACGGAAACAACACTTTGTTCTTCTCTAGCCTCAGTGCTAAACGGAGCATTGCTTAACACAACTATACCTATATTCGTAATAGTATTAGCAACTACAGAAACATTCTTTATAACATACTTTCTAAACTTATTACCTGTAATAATTATGTCATAAGTACCCGGTGGTATGAAGTCTAATCTATATCCACCTATATCAACTACATCGTTAGAAACAACAGTTAGCGAAGAAAGAATGTTATTAGATTTAATGTTGTCTATTACAACAGTTTCAGTATTAGGATAAACAATCCTAACAGATACATCCTTACTGTATGGCTTTACGAGTCCTAAAACCCTACCAAAGTTAGCAAAATGTATCTTGAATTTATCAGTCTCGGTAGAAGATGTATTAACATTCTCAAGTTTTTCCCCATCTAGATAGAGTATCTTAGCAGACATATCGTTTGTCACACCAGAAGATTTGTTATAGAGTATATTAACAATAATATAATCAGCTCTTCTCGTAGGTAAGTTCATATCAATGACAATATTAGTCTGATTGGTATTCCAAGATATGAAGTAAGAAACATTAGACATCGATACATTCAACACAATAAAATCCGCAGGATTATAATTTACATATAACTTGGAAATCGGGTAACTATAGGAGTTATTAACTAACCTCATAACGATAGTATGATTAGTATCGATAGTATAGGCTACATCAGTATCTCTTACTATATAATAATCAGGTGGCGTCTCTGGGAAGTCAAAAGTTAAGTCAAGAGATTTACCAGCAGGTGGATCTATGTACTGAAGGTCATTAACACCATTATCATACCAAACTTTAACTCTTTTCTTGTCTTGCTTCGAGGTATAATAGTTTTCGAACTCCATACTAATTTCATCAAAGCCCTGAGATGGTATTCCATCACTAGTATAGTGTATAAAGACTAGATTACTACTGTTGCTCACAATAGCAGGATAGCTTACCTGGATATTCCAAATGTTGGTTATCTCAGAAGGCAATTCGATTTTCACAAACCTAACATTATTGAAATCAGAACCAGTATTAGTCATAACCATTCTAAACGAATTAGTTGCAGCAGGTACAGACGGATCATCAGAGATAAGCAATACTCGAGTAACAAGATAAGCATATCCTTGCGCTCTGGGCATCTTTATGGAGAAGTTAGTACCGTTATATCCTTCCCAAGCTTGAACAAAACCAACACCCTCAGAAACCTCAACAAAAACACTAAGATTGGTATCACCAAACTCGAATTCATCAACCACATCCAAAGCTATTATATCGTTTCCACCCTTTGGTATACCCTGACCAGTGTAGGAAATTAAAACGTTAGTATTATCATTCACCGAAACCGAGGCTGGATAGCTATTACTCACAAAAATAATGTTAGTAATAGGATTTCTAAATGTAACCTTAACATCTTTAACAGGAGAATTACCTGCTATACTGTTATTGACTTTGAGAATAAAAGTATTGGTCCTTCTGAGAGTATCAAGTTCTTTTGTCAAAACTTCAGCATTAGGCACAGATATTATCGATAACTTAACATCATCTGGATTGGCATAAAGGATATCATTATCGAATATGAAATTTGAAGCTCTACCGGTAAAGTAGAAGAAGCCACTTTCATTAGTATTAGAAAAACTAAACGTTATCAAGTCAGTAGAGTTCACAACGAAATTGGTATAAAAGAGATACACTACACCCGAAGAATAGGTTATGTTCGTTGCCTTTAGGCTAGAAACTTTTGTCTCATCGAACCCTATTCTTAACTCTGCTGGAACAGTAATTATCAATGCCGTTACGTTATTATCTCCAACACCCACATTTGATACAACCATTTTTATAACTGGGCTTTTGTTGTCCTTGTAAAATTCAGTGTTAATAAGCTTAGCTACAGCGTACGGTGGATCTGAGATAAATCTGACCATGTTAGTGCCGCCACTTACATGTCCATCAACAAATTGCCCCAGCGAAGTGTTAAACTTTGACTTTACAAAGAAGTATACATTCGTGTTACCAAATACCCAAGAGTCTCTAGCACTAATGGTTATTATAGCGCTATTACCACTATTAATAGGTGTGCTACTGAAGTTCAAATAAACTCTATTCGAAAATATGGACACAGACGGGCTACCAAACGAAGAAGAAACTGTCATTCCATTAGTTAACAGTAAACTCGGGAAGTAGATATCCAACTCTTCGACGTCATTTCCAGGGTCACCTGTATTATTAAGGTAGATCTTATATTGAATAAAAGTATTCTCAAATGCTGAAACAGACTCAGGTTCGACCCTATATGTAACTCTGTAAGGTGGCACAACAAATTTATTAGAAAGATCCCCTAAAACTCTTTCCGTTGCATTCACAAAGTAAATGTTACTAGGATAGTTAGCAACTCTAACAGTTATATTTGTAGAGTAACCTGGTAGCGTCTGATTGTCATAAGCAACAAAATACACTATATCTTCTCTACCAGCAGGTAAGTTAGTATTGCTAATTTGATAGTTCACAAAAATTGTATTGGATGAAGTATAAGTAATACTTGCAGGTATGTTGTTGGAAAGTATTACTACATTAGTATATACTGAGGGTAAGAAGATATTAGCCCAGTAGATCTTGTTAAGCTGGTGCCCCCTGTTGGTTATAGCTACACTCATAGGAGTAGCACTAACATCGTAGTAAACATCGTTTGGTGTTATCTTAGCGTTAGCGTTGGCGGGATCAAGCTTTATAAACAAGTTGCTTATACCTCTAGCAGAATATCCAAAATTGTTACCCAAATATCCATCGCCATAATCAGCATCAACAACCCAGTAAACATTAGTCTCACCATAGTCAAAACTATCTATAACCCTAACTGTTACTGTATGATAGTCTCCTCCTCCAAATTTCTCACCAGAAAAGTTAAGCACTATAGTATTATTTGCATAACTTATACCTGGTAAAACCGATAAAGAAGTAGGCGTAGAATTCTGAACATCATCTATAATAAATAAATTAGGAATAGTTATCCTTAACCTATTTATATCTTTACTACCACTATTAACTCCATTGCTCAGAGATATAGTGATAACATTAGTATTTGTAAACGTTGATATATTCGTAGGAGCTATAGCAAAGGAAGGTTGTTCTGAAATTTTAAGGCTAAGGTCATTTGTCCAGTGAGAATAAATAGCGTTAGTCCCTGCCTCAAAACCGTAAAATCCATTATCAACTTCTAAAGTAAACAAACCTTCAGTAGGTGTAAAGAAAGTATTCGAAAACATCATCTGTAGGTTATCAACATATCCCGCAGGTAAGTTAGTATTGAAAGCGGAATAATCCACAATAACATAGTTTGGCGTCAGAGTTACTGAAGTACCTATTATGCTAGACTGGACGAGTAGTATTCTACTTTGATAAATACTTGGGAAGTTAACCTTAACTTTCCTGAGCTTATTAGATCCCTTACCAGCATTAGAAATCGAGAGGACTATGGTCTGGTTAGTGCTAAAAGATGTGGTATATATTATATTTCTTTCGAACTTACCTGCACCGTAAGCGTGTGGTGCTATAAACTGTATACTAGAATTACCGTTTGTAATCTGCTGATACCCTCTCTGGTTAGAAGCCTGAGAATTGAATACCGAAAGCCTAGTATCTTCAACAAGGTCTACCATGTCAAAATATATAATATCTCTCTGGTTAGGTAGCAATTTCTTACCATCACCTAAATAGTCCAGCAATATATAATTACCTCCAGAAATAAACCTGGTATAAAGAGAATCGTTATCTATGATTGAGCTTTTGATATTTAAGATATTTGTTGATATGATTGGGTCAACGTAAATCCTAGCCTGATAAATTATATTACTCGAGCCAGTAACCAAACCAGTATTAGAGATTATAACCTCTACTGTATTAGTATAGGAAGAGGCGTCTATTGTATTAGCTGGAATATCTGGATAAGTGTTTGTAGGTCTCATGCTAATCCACGCGGAAAGATACGGCCATTCAACAAACATGGTTTGAACTTCCGAAGGACTTTTATCCAAACAGTTAGTTTCTCCTCTATTGTTACTGACAAAGTTACTAAATACAACAGAAGTTGGTGTGAAATAGTTAGTATTACTTAACGTCAAAACAATATAATCAAAAACTCCATCGTATACGGACCTAAGACCTATACCATTGTCATCTTTGTACTTAAGCCACACGTCCTGACCTGATATAACCACATTAGCACCATCATTAACTATCAAATGACTTTGAGCGTTCATAACCCTAAAGCCATCTGGAACTCTAATTCTCCCAACCATTATATTATTACCAGAAGCACCTGTATTATATAGATAGTTTGTTATGGTAAAGTAAACCGTAGTAGTATCTATTCTATTCGTATATATGTAAGCTACACCTTCAGGTTCAGGAGGCACTATAGAAACTCGCCAGGAATTAGGCGAATTTTCACTTCCTATCACTAGACCTTCTGTATTCAGGTTGTCAGCGTAAACCATAAAATCAACACTAACCGGAGGGTCATCCACGTTAGCTCTGGTATGAATAGCGGTAAAGTATATAATATCGTTAGAAGAAGACCTAAGAGGTTTAGAAGAATTTGTATACTCAACGAAAACGCCAAAACCAAGACCAGCTATGTTAGTAGTATACAACCTAGCTGGTGCACTACCATTTACTGTCCCAGAATTGGAAAGACCAAAAGCAGTGCTACTCAAATAAGTAGTGTCAAACCATATGAACATCCTAAATATATCATTACCTGAAGGCCCAGCGTTAACAACAGTATAAGTGAAAGTATTTGTCTTCTTTTCATTTCCAATTTTATTAGGATATATCGAAGCTACAGCATCTGGAGAAGGTATCAAAACCTTAGTAGTCTGATTAGGATAAAAGTTATTCGTATTGGTGCCAGCAAAGAAAACCCCATTTCCAAACTTGTCATAAGCAAAAACAGGCCACGTAAAGTTAGAAACCTTAATGCCCACAGGTAAATCAGGCGTCTGAACTACATAAAAGGTAACTTCATCTATTCCATCTACACCCGGGAATATCATTCCACCAGCAGCATAATCAACTCTTATCCTATTAGTACCATTATAGTTAGTAAGGTAAATTCTATTAGTCGATAAAGCTTTCAAAATCTCAGAGTAGAAAGCATTAGATACAACAAAACCATTAGGTATAGCGATCTCTATTACACCAATATCAGGTCTATTCTGCAAGTTTCTGGTTGAGAAACTATATATCATCTGATATACATCATTACCCTCATACATCGTTGAAGGGTTATAGGTAAGACCAGCATAAACAAATGGACTATCATAAACTCTAACTGTCAATCCACCGCCAACTGGACTCACTTTCTTCCAACCAACTGTTGCATACCTTAAATTAACATCAGTGCCCGGATACTTATCACAACCAACATAAGCAGAGAAAGTGTAATTACCACCACTAGAAGGTGCAACCAGTCTAAATGAAACCTTTATCGTAGTATTAGCAAGTCCATTTGTGATAACACCATAAGGTGAAACCATCCTAAACCTTATGAGCAAACTATTCGGGTCAAAAGGATCTCGCCTGACTAAAAACTGATTCTGAGCAGGTTCACCGGAGAAAATCCTATTATTCGTATTATTACCAGTTATGAAATAATTTTCAACCCAAACAGCATTTGTATCCCATGCACCAAACCCAGCAGGCTTAGTTATTTTAACCTCCCCTACTCCACTGTCTAAAACAGTTATGGTATTTGAAATAGTTATGGTATAAATATTAGTGCTACTCTTTATAACTTCACTAGGGCCAATATATGCAACACTATTACTGGTAACCGTTCTAATAGTGAAATTGTCATAATATCCCTCCTGAGATTCACTAATGAATATAAGTGAATCATTACCAAACTCAACAACAAGGTTAGAATACCATACAACACTTGTCTCAGCTACCTTATACCAAGAACCTGTGTTAGCATAAGGCTGCGGGTTTAGATAAATATACACTTTGCTACCATCATGAACCATTTTTATTCCCACAACCCTAGTATTGGCATTTAACGTGCCCCTGTTACCTCCATAGAAATTCATGTTAAGAATACTACTACTACCATCTTGCATGTTAGTACTGAGATAAGACAAACTTCCACTACTATTACCCCAGGTATCGTAGAAAGGACCAGCCAAGTTTATAGGATACTTACCGCCTCTCCATATGCCCCAACCACTTGTAGTAGCATTACCACTAACCATCTCCTCATATAGCACTATAAAGTTATCATAGTTTTCCCATTCGTTTGTCTTATAGTTTTCCTCGGCTAGGAAAATATTCAAAGCAGATTGATGATAAAGACTCTGTCCTCTAGCATCTGATAAATTATCTATTCTACCCATTCTCCTAACTACAGTAAAGCCAAAAGGATTTTCTGGAGTAGCTACTATATTAGTTCCTATCTGACTATTTCGATATGGTGCAAACTTTATACCATTTCCAGTCCAGTAATTATTGTAAATCAAGTTAGCATTATTTCCTCTTCCGTATATTATAAGAGAACTATCAGAAACACCATTTGCAGTCCCAACGGTTTGTCTAGAAGGCGTACCACCTCCATTCCAAGGAGGGCTGTTTGGATCATTATCCCAATTTAAGTTATTAGTCGCCATCCTAAAAATACCACTTTTACCTCTAAAAGTATTAGGTATCCATCCGTTATTCGTTATAGCTGTAAACCCTGAGCCAAAGTTCTCAACATACTGGTAAGAATATTTTGTTGCTTGAGCTATATTTATGCTAAAAACTAAAGCTAAAACCAGAAATAATAACATTTTAAAACTTCTCATACATACCTCCCAAAACCGAGAAGTTAAATTTTTATATTCATTTTTTTCATCTTCTTTCTTTCTCATAGGAGAGAAGCAAACACCCCTTGCATTACTTATCTCTACAAGTCCATTATTGGATTTACAACATCTTTTGAACTCAGTCATACTCTCCTCCTACTTGACAAGGATTATAGTTCCGGTATAGACGTTATCAGCGACTTTTATTCGATATATGTATACGCCATTTCTAACCATCTTACCATCCATATCTGTGCCATCCCAACCTATCTCACCGTTAGCATATCCTTCAGGACTTGACTTTTTGAACCTCTTGACAAGTTTACCATCCAGAGAGTAAATGGCAACTTCGTATTCGTTGTAGACTTTATCAAATTCGAACGATACCTTCGCAATTCCATAATCCGGGTCAGGCACCTCACCCCTAGCCACAGGTGTAAAGACCTTAGGAGAAGCAGTAACATTTCTTATCACTCCTTCTAACCGCAAAGCGTTTTCTAAAACACTATAATACCTATGTAAATAAGATACCTTAGCTATAATAAACTTGTTGTTAACATCAACCTGACCACCTACCCTAATCCAATCACCTGTGGTTTCTTTCCAGTAGTATATTCCGAGTTTATCACTATCGGGATATTGATTACTCACAACAGATGGATAATAGAAGTAAAGTATTATATCACCCATTATACCTATCTCTTTGATAAGCTCATCATATGAATAACCTCTTACATCCAAGAAATACTGTGCCAAAGAATTAACATCAGAGGGCTTTGACACATTGGTGCTATTGAGTATTGACTGTTTCTGCCTGGATGTCAGGTTAGTAATGTATATATCAACAGAGAAATCTCTATGGATATTACCGGATTTTATTATCACTTTACTCTTGTTATCATCACCTGAAACAATATCTTGATCCTTATCTGAGCTTTTACTAAACGGTTTGTTAAGCATGTATATAGTTCCAATAAAGTTATTTTTATTCCTATAAACCTTGAAAGTCTTAGTCATAGGCCTGTAATTTTCATTTTCGAAGACAAGTATAGCGTTGTCGTTATCATCCGGATAAACCTCAGCAATGTAGAAATAACCGTTATTTGTATAAGAAACAGTAGTTATATCATTACCATCTGAATTTTTGACTGGATTACCGGAAGCATCGACTTGCTTAACATTGACAGGATATCTATAAGGTGTAATATATCCTATAACTCTACCAAACGGGGCATTCGTAATGTATGCAGTCTGAGATAACCCACTAGGCTTTACGAGCAAAGTATTTGTGTTAGTAGCACCATATACCCAAGCATTACCTACCATAGGTATGGTGTAAAAGTTTGTGAGATTATAATAGAAACTTATAGTAACAATGTCTTCAACATTATATCCAAAAACTGTGGAAGGATAAGAAATATTTATACTATTACCGTTAGTCGAGACTACTCCACCTAAGTAAGAAGTTATGGTAACGCTGTAGAAATTAGTCAAATCAAAGTTAAAGTTAACGTTAGTAACGTAAGTATCCCTAGTTCTGTTGATTATCTTGTATTTTATAGTATGGTTAGTATTTATAGTATAGATGTTCTGTCCTCTGTCTATATAAGAAAGTATGAGCAATGGTGGGTAAGTAACCCTTATAGTCCCGGAACCACCAACCATTATACCAGCAACATACCAATTACCACCGTATTCATTAGCTGTATTAACAAAAATCGAAACATTAGTTAAAATTTCGTAATAACTAGTTGTATCTAGATAAATTTCATCCTTCTGGCCGGCGGATATACCAGCATCATTGGAATAATAAACCTCAACGTAGTTATCAACTACACTATTTGAAGCAATACCACCGAGTAGATTACTAGCTATTGTTACACTGGTAAAGCCCCAAGGTATACTAAACCTTATCTTCCTAAGCTTATTAGACCCTTTACCTTCATTTGTTATAGTCAAAACGAATGTATTTGAAGTTTCACTTACGTATAGATAATCTGGGGCTATCGTATACTTAGCATAAGCAGGTGGCATAACAAAATTAAGATCCATCCTACTACCTGTAGATATTTTCATCTCTCGCCACTGTGTATCTTCATCAAAGAAATACACCTTTACAAGAAAGTTAGTAGATCCAAGATCTATATTGTCATAGGCTATAAACCTTATGTTATCCTGATTACCAACATCTACAGATTTGCTTTCTGACTCGTAATCTACGATGATATTTGTAGCTGCGTTAGTAGAAATAGCACTACTACTAACTATGTCGCTCTGTATATTACTTATCAAAGAGAAAACACCTTGAGGAATTTCTATTCTAACCTTTTTAATTTTTCTCGAACCACTGCTATCGTTGTTTATGTTTATTATGTAATTAGTAAGGTAATCACTGGTGTCGATATCATTAGGGATAAGAAAAGCAGATGGTAAAGAAACAAGCTTGAAAGACAAGCTACCAAATGTAACTTCTGAAACTGTATTTGTATTCTTCAAATTCCATACACTTATGTTTAAAGGTATATTATTACTTGGTGAAAGGTTGGTATTTGTCAAGATAACATGAACCAAATTAGCGGTATTAACGTTAAAATCGTTAGTGTAATACACATATACATCATTACCAACAGTTCTATTTGTCGAGTTCGATGAACTTACAGAAACTATACTGAATATGCTCGGTATCTGTATTTTAGCACCTTTTATCCTGTTCATGTCTACACCGGTATTAGATAACTGGATCACAAGCTCAAACCACTTGTCAGAGACAAAAACTTCCCTCGGAGAAGGAGACACTATGGAACCACTGGCATAAGGCAAAGGCATAACAAACGAGACATAACCAAACTTTCCTATCTCAAAATTATTAGTTTTTCTTTTACCTGCAGTAGTGGTAAATATACTTTCGGAATACCACCAAAGATTAGTTTCACCTTCAATCAAATTATCTTTGAAACTGATAGTTATGATGTCAGAATTTCCTGGTACCAATGGGGTAGAATATTCCACCACAATCTCACCGTTATTCGATACATAAGCACTACTACCGTTTACAGTATTCACTGTCATACCATTTGTATTTATAACTGGACCTATGGCTGGTATATTTATAAACAATTTCTCAAGTTCATTCCCCTGACCTCCTCTGTTGAAAACGTAATAATACATAACATTTGTAATCTCACTAGTTGAATAAACTTTATTTCTATCAGTAGGTAGCGAAGTAATACTGTTAGACATCTCAAGATAAACATCAACTCTATACGAAGGTCTTATTATAATGTTAGAGAGAGACCTTCCTTCAGTAACGAGGGCATCAGCATAAGAAGAAGGTAGTGGTGAATTATTAACTCTTACTCTCCATATACCATTTGTCCTTCCTCCAACTGAAGAGGTATCATCTATCTTATCCCATCCAACAAGTGTTATAGTATCCTCTTCACCAGGAATAAGCCTATTTCCAGCAGCATTATACTTCAGTATCACAAAAGTATTATTAGATACTTCGATATGGGTAGAAGAGATTTTAGAGCTAGTTACAGAAGTTATATTCGTGACAAATGGAGATCCTATTATCGTAGCTTCATATATTTCATTACCAGGATCACCTATATTTTTAAGCTTAAACGTGTAAGTAACATTCGAGAAATCCTCACCTACTTCTACTGGCTCAACATAAACCTCAGCAGCAGGTTGGACATAGCTTATAACCACTAAATTAGTACCACTCGCATCGACCTTTGTAGACCTAAATCCTTTTCCATCGTTGTAATCCACATAAACGTTCCACTCAGCAACATAATTAGTTACCTCATTATAAGTATCTAGCACATTCGAAAGCCTTATTATGTCAAACTGATTTTGAGGTATGGGCGTCGGGTAATCTAAGATAACAAAATTAGAACCAATGGTAACAGTAGGAGCGGGAGACCTAGAACTAAACAAAAATATGTCATTTGTAACAAATGGATACGGAATATCTATTTTAATCTTCTTAACGGAGTATCCCTGACCAACAGTAATGGTATTAGTAAATATGCTTCTAGAAACGGTAGAGAGTATATTTGTAGGAGCACTCTTGAATAACGCCAGTGTTGTGATAAATGTATTACTTTGTATAGCAGGAACATATACCATCGGTGGATAATCAGGTGAGTTATCAGCTTGAATCTTCCAAACATTTGTGGAAACATTTGTTATCTTATTTGTAAACATTATAGTTATATAATCAACCCCACCACCAGGTAGACCTTCCACAACACTACCCGTAAAGTTAGAGTAATTTAGTGTTATCTCAGTGTTATTGAACGTTATATAATTCACATTAGACCAACTACCAACTACGTTCGTAACAAGCCCCTGGAAAGGACCAGGTATCTCTATCTTAGCTATGGTTAGATGATTGTTAGCTCGCCCCCTGTTTGTTATCCATATTCCTATGTAATCTAACTCACCTTCAGAAGATGTAACCACAACATTACTTAAGACACTATAAACAATATCAACAGGTGGGTCTGAAACGAGTATATAATTAGTCTTGCCGACCGGTGGAAGCACGTTAGACATCTCTCTCTTATTACTCACACTTATAGTGAAGTAAACGTTAGTTGATAGTTCGACATGATTAGTAAACACCACGTTTATGACATCGTTGGTACCACCCCAAATACCATTTGCTAGATAATTAATAACTATTCTGTTATTTAAAGTGTCAAAAGCTATATCAGCATCTGGCAATGTACTAGAATAGCTTAAAACATTACTCGAAAAATATGTAGGAACATCTATATGAACCTTAAGTATTCTATTTTTAGGATGAGCATTTGTATTATATATATGGAACCAAGTATTAGTAGCAACCTTCTTTTCAACGAAGTATTCACCCGAACCACTTACAGATGGTGTAGTAACATAAGCTTTAGCGGAAACTTTTGAGTATATAAAATGCAAATCTTGATTGTTATCTATAGGATTTGATGAAGGTGTAAATCTAGCTCGGTTAGTAGAGTTATCAGCAAAAACTTTCAAAGTAATGTTAGTAACCATATCAAGGTCATGGTAAACCCTAAATGTGAATGTATCATTCTGACCAGCATATAATTTTCTACCATCCTTAAAATAATCTAAAACGACAAAATTACTTCCACCTATGTTGGTTTTATAGATATTAGCGGAATCATTCTGTATAACGGAAGAATTGAAGTTACCGACGTTAGTTATCAAATTAGAAGGATAAAACACATAAGCCATGAATATATCATTACTAACTTCTAAATTATTGTCAGAAACATTCTGTATAAATATACTAACATCAGAATAGTAAGAGTCTATGTATACATGGTGGTAAGAAGTAGCTGGATTATCTCCCCCTTCTTCGTTAGGAGAGGATATATTAGCAACTGCCAAAGGATTAGGAGATACAACAGCCAACTTCCAACTCAAAACAGATTCACTAGCAGGTATGTAACCATCACCATTACCATTATCTACCAAGCTTGGGAATGAATTAGTAAAATCGTTAGTCAATGATGGGACATTATCCCAGCCGGTAAATTCTACAACAGCGTTAGTGCCAGCGGGAAGATTTGTGCTAGAATTGGAAAAACCTACATATATAAAATTACTACCACTAAAGTTAGTAAGATACACTACCGCAGGTATGGAAGTAACAACATCTGTTATATTGGTAAGCCAAGAAGGTCTAACTATCAAAGCAGACAAAATATCATTACCAGCTAAACCGTTATTCTTCAAAACATATCTATACCTATTTGTTACGTACGTGTTGTAGATAAAATTCTTATTTCCTGGTTGTATGTCAACCCATGCTTCAACCTTAGCTTGAGGTCTTCTAGTTTCAACTGTCTGAGAGGGATAAAACTCGTTAGTAACTACAGGAATCCAGACATTCGGAGCTATATACCTATTTTCTACGTAAGCCCGAAATCTATCAAACCTATTAGTCGGGTCTAGAGGTGTCCCAAAAGTCTTTATAGTTATCCTATCAAATCCATTCTGCCCTGGTATAACAACACCTTTTTTCCAGTATTCAACGTATACAAAGTTTGTCCCATTTTCGTTAGTTATCCTGATATCGGTTAGGGGATTTATATTTGGATCGAGACTAGATATATTCGTAGCAAAAGGCGTATTCGGATTTAGAGTAAATCCATTAGGAATAGCTATCTTGAGAGTTGTTATCGGAGTGCCAGGAGTATTAGGAGTAGATATACTATAGAAGAAGGTATTAGTAGTGCCCTGATAAACCAAATTAGGTTTTATACCACCATTCGCAAAAGGCACACCTAAAAACCTTAGAGTAAGAGTATTACCATCAGAAAGTGAAGAATCTATAGAAGAAACATTCAAAGCATCACCTGCATAGCTTTTCATCCTACCAGTAGTTGCATATCTAGGAGCTGTGCCAGGAGTAGTATCTGTCCAGGTATTACCATACTTCGGATTATCAACATAAACTTCAAATTCACCACCTACGTAATCTACACTACCTGAAGCGGTCACGTTAGAAACTACTATCCTGATAAATTTGCTTGTATAGTCAGAAGTAGAAACAGGCCGTATTATCTGGTTATCAGCCCAAGACGTAGCCCTAAATCTAATCTTAAGCGTATCACCATAAACACTCATCGAAACAAAATTGACGTTAGGGTTGACATCACCTACTTGCTTGGAAAAAGTCTGTATAAGGGTATTATTACTATAAACCATTACAGCCAAACCATTCGTGTAACTCGACCAGTTAAACCAAGTCCAATAAGAAGGCCTTTTTATATGTATCTCGGAAATACCAGCATCCTGGGTAGAACCAAACCTCGGTTTTACAAAAATGTTCAGATTAAACGTAGAGTTTGTAGCAACCTCGTAAGGTGTGATTTCAGACGTAACAGCAGAAGCTATAGTCCTTATGTAAAAATCATCAAAAATCACATACGAAGTCTCTGTGTCATACCTTATAGTATCAATACCTATCATAGGGAAAATATTACTCTTAACATTAAATCCTGCCTCACCAATAAAAATCATAGCATTAGGTATACCAGCGAAAGGTCCACCAGATAGATTGTTAGGATTAACGTTCAAGAATAACCTTGCTTTCTCACCATCATGTGTAACCATTATCTTTATCCAGTTTGTATTGATAGATTGAGAATTAGGATTCTGCGAGTAAGCCAAAGCTTCATAATTAGTATGAACCCAGTTGTCATCCATATTCCATTCGACTATGGGCTTGATATTCAAAACATTACTCGTCAAAGTATAAACATTTGTAACATGCAATCTGGAATAAGAAGAAACATAATATCCCCATTGACTGTAAGGCGTGGTAAGCGCATTGACATTATCACACATTCTCATCATATCATAGAATGCTATCTGAGCGGGGAATTTAGTTCCAGCAGGAGATGAGTTGTTTATATTTGAGTACTGTGCTAGGTATACAACAAAAGCAGAAGCAAGTCTTCTTGATTCTGGATTAGTGGTATCATTATGCGGGTCTATTCTTGCTAATTTTCTCAAAACTTCAAAACCAAAAGGATTATAAGGAGTGGGGTTCCAAAGCCTATTGGTATAAGCTATAACATTACCAACCCATGTTCCTAAATAATCAACTGTTGCTGTGGTATATATATTACCATTAAAAGTCACCTGTCCTCCTACATACGATAAACTATTATTCCTTTGAGCAAAATTATATACCCCATCTCTACCGTATAAGAAACCCGCTCCAGTTCCACTTCCAGCAGGGCCAAACCATCCAGTAGGTTGTCCCCCTCCACTGAAAGGTTCAAAGTAAAAAAACGATTGTGAAAAACTTAAACTACCCACTAATAAAACAAACAATAAAGCAAAAACACCTACCAAAATGTTAACCATACTTTTCATAATAACCTCCAAGACATTCTTACTCCCTTGGATTTTATAATAAAACATAGATTTTATAATAAAACATATCGATTGGATTTTATAATAAAACATATCGAAATGTAAATAGTCTTTACATAAACCCATAAAAACCTCTTCCCTTTAGGGTAAGGGATATTATATTTACGCAAAATACATGCCAACTTATGCTTGAAAAATGCAAGCACTCGATTTACCTAGAAAAATCTAGAAAATTTCAAAACTTCTAGAAAAAAAGAAAACCAACAATCCAACATATAGGCAAATTTAATGTAAAAATTTTTTACAACGGTTTTGCAAAAATTTCACAATACTATCAAGAAACAATTTTTTACGGTATACCTCAGAAGGTCCAAAAATAGCTTTTTGTCTTAAAAAAACCAAAAATTGAATAGTCCAAATTACCATAGTTATAATTTCGTGTTTGGAGGAAGTATGATTTCAAAAACCAAACTGCTACCACCTATTGTTCTTTTATTCTCTATCTTTATAAACACCCTTACCTATGCTTTGGATGTAGAGTCTATAACAAACTATACTATCCGCAAGATAATATTCGAAGGTGTTAGTTACTCAACAGAGGTAAGCATTAGGTCAGTGTTGAAAATGAAGGAAGGAGATACATTAAAACCGGGAGACATAATAGAAGATACTAAAACACTAGCGACACTTGGATATTTTTATGATTTCAGAATAGAATACGAGATAGTAGATAAAAGCAAAGGATTAGTAGACATATACATAGTTGCGAAAGAATCCGACACAGTAAACAATGTAAAATTTGAAGGAAACAAATCACTCAACACAGATGACTTGAAAGAAGTGGTACTGTTATCCAAAGGAGACTATTTTAACGAATACAAGATCTTAGGTAGCATAATAGCTATAAAAGAAAAATACAAGTCTGAAGGCTTTCTAGATGTCATAGTAAATTACACATTCGAAAAGGGAGAATTAACTTTTGTAATAAAAGAAGGACCTAGGAGTATAGTTAAGAATATAAGTATAATAGGAGCAACAAACATAACGTCTGATGAAATACTAACAATCATGGAAACCAAAAAGGAAAACAAATTTTTATTCCTGACTATATCTTCAGGAAGTTATAACCCAGACACTCTGAAAAAAGATATGGAAAAGATCGAATATTATTACAAATCACTGGGGTTTATAAAGGCAAAAGTTATTTCAAACAGAGTAGATATAAAAGATTTCGTAGAGAAAGATGAATTAAAAGAAAAACATGTTTACATAGAAGTATACCTTGAAGAAGGCCAAAAGTTCTATATAGGTCAAATTAGCATAGTAAGTGATATAAAGATCTTTAAGAAAGAAGAAATTTTATCAGATTTTCCTTTATTGAAAGGCGATGTATTATTCATGACTAAGCTAGATACGTGGTTATACAACTTAAGCAGGAAGTATTGGGACAGAGGATATATTTTCACAAGGGTAGACAAGAAGTTTAACATAAACGAAGACACAAAAATCGTAGATATAGACATAGAGATACAGGAAAGTGACATAGGTAGAGTAGGTAACATAGTTGTAGTAGGTAACTCATACACAAAAACACATGTTATAGAGAGAGAGATCGTAATAAAGGAGGGGGAAATATTCAACCTTTATAAGATTCAAAGAAGTGTAGAAAGATTAAACATGACACAATTTTTCGACAAAGTTGAATGGGAAGTTAAAGAAGGAGAAGCAGAAGGGATTCTGGATCTCGTATTTAAAGTAAAAGAAGGTAAAGGTGGCCTTATATCGCTTGGTGGTGGCTGGGGATCGGTAAGTGGGTTCTCAGTAAGTGGTAGCATATCACATGTAAACCTATTCGGAACTGGTAGAAGAATCCAAGGTAGAATAGAATACGGTCAAAACCAGCAATTGTTAAATTTATCTTATCAGGAACCGTATATATTCAACAGTAAATACAGCGTAACATTCTCGATTTACTTTTTGAACACTCTTATCCAGAATGTTTTCGTAGATAACAACCGCGACAGCATAGCAGAAGCAACAAACGGAGAGTATTGGCAGCTAAAGTTAGGTTTTGGTATACAAACAGGAAGAAGAATAGGCGAATACTGGAATTTCTCGGTAGGATATTCTATATACGATTTATTCACACATAGTAAAAACTTTGAATACGCACTAGATGAAAGCATAAACAGGGAATTGGGAATCACCACATTCGAAAGCGGTGGAAAAATAAAAAGCTCATTATCCTTTACGATAGGGTTTGACAGCAGAGATCAAGTGCTAGCACCTAGAAAAGGTATAGATTCTGCTTTAAACGTAACATACTCTGGTGGTGTAATAGGGGGTTTTTATCACTTTATAAACAATAACTTTAGATTTAGTTTCTACCAATCGATACCAATAACATCAGATTACGGGCTAGTCTGGGTATTCTACACATCACAAGGAGTTCTTTTACCGCAGTATTTAGCACCGTGGGCTGAAACAAATGGCATTTACTATCCAAGGTTTGAAGTAGAAACATCAGATAGATACTGGTTTGACGGATATTATGAGCTAAGAGGGTGGACAGGTTACTCAATAAGAGGAAAATCCAAGGCACTATATACTACCGAACTAAGAATTCCACTATACGACCCAATTCTCTGGGGAACATTCTTTGCAGACCTTGGCACAATATTCGAGGAGGTAACAGATTATACCACAGATATAGACCGCTACTACAGTAGTTTTGGACTTGGCATAATGATAAATATCTCGATGTTACCTATAAGGCTATATCTCGCAAGACCAGTAATATTTGAAAATAAATCCCCAAAACTTTGGCAAAGCGATAAATTCTTCGAAAGCTGGCAATTTGTATTCTCGATACAAGGATTATTCTAGATCAACCAAAACAACAGAAAATACCATAATACCATCATCTGCGAAAAAAAATCCTTCGGTAGTTTTAGCTTTTACTGAAACATTTTCTACAGGTATACCAATTATCCTAGAAATGTTTTCTCTTATTTTTTCTATGTAAGGAGCAAGTTTGGGTTTGTTACAAATGATAGTTGAATCTATGTTAAGAATTTTACCTTTTTTTGCTTCTACCATTTCAACTGTCTTTTTCAGCATTACAGAACTATCCATATTTTCTGTATCTTTAGAGTCGTCAGGGAAATGGTAACCTATATCTCTTTCGGAAATAGCCCCTAAAATAGCATCGACTATAGAATGAATAAGAACATCTCCATCCGAATGCGCCAGAAAACCCTTGTTGTGTGGTATCTCAATCCCACCCAAAACCAACTTCTTACCTTCAGCCAATCTATGAATGTCAAAACCTTGCCCTATTCTATACATCTCATCTTAAAAACCCAGTCAAGTATTCATCCATAGGCGATGAAGCTTCCGCAAACACCTTTTCTGAAGGCATACCAGAAAGATACGCTAACCTACCTGCTTGGATCGCTTTAGAAAAAGCTAATGCGATCAGAACCGGATCTTTAGCAGTAGCTATAGCTGTGTTTACTAAAACCGCATCTACGCCTAATTCCATAGCTTCCGCAGCATGAGAAGGTCTACCAATCCCAGCATCCACAATAACAGGAACCTTAAGTTCGTTTTTTATCATTTCAATAAAGTATCTTGTAACGAGCCCCTTATTGGTCCCAATCGGAGCACCCAAAGGCATAACACAAACAGCACCAGCTTCTATCATGTGTCTGGCTGCTACAAGATCTGGCATCATATACGGAAAAGGATAAAAACCTTCTCTAGATAACATCTCACACGCTTTTATTACTTCTCTGTTATCAGGCAGAAGATATTTGCTATCAGTTATAATCTCGATCTTTATAAGATTGCTACCTAAAAGTTCTCTACCTATCCTGGCTATCTTAAGAGCTTCTTCAGCATTCCTAGCCCCAGAAGTATTCACAAGAATATTAACGTTCGAAGGTATATAATCTCTTAGAGGTTTACTAATACCATCTCTTGCTCTTCTTACAGCAACTGTCACCATTTCAACGCCAGTTCTACTGATAATTTCAGGGATATAATCATAGTTGCTAAACTTACCTGTTCCTATTATCAATCTGTTTCTAAGCTTTATATTAGCTATCTCAAGAAAATCATCCATGTTACCCTCCGCCCATTATAGTTAATATCTCAAGTCTATCATTCTCGTAAAGCTTTGTCTGGTAAACCATAGACTTCGAAACCACATTATCGTTAAGAACACATACATAATTATTAGGGTCAAACCCCTTTTCTTTCATGACATCAATCAAAAATTTCCCCTCTTCCACAAAGTATTCTACACCATTTAACAGTATCTTTATTTTTCCAGACATTGGACTATAATTTAATAAAACAAAAATCTTCATTCAAGTTAAAATAAATACCAGCACTTCAGTAAAATTTTCATATTAACTCCCCTTCTCGAATATCTCTCACACACTTAATGCAACAATCACATCAATTTGCTATTTAGCATCCTATCTAGGGCA
>FWWM01005634.1_pt1 | contig 27201 bp, 22 predicted proteins | sample 2228351 | NCBI WGS metagenome assembly FWWM01 (sample SAMEA103939774, study PRJEB20133) | metagenome | reverse complement strand
TAGTATAGACAAAGCTCTGGATGCCGGGGATGTCGCCCCCTACTAGCAAAAACTCCCCGGCGGGCCTCCTGGCACAACCGGAGGCGTGCACCAATGCCGATAGGACCCGGAACTCGTCGTACAACGACACCCCCGGTTCGCCGTAGCTGCACGGCACCGCCCAGGCCCATTTGTGCAGCAGATGGGTAAAGGCCTCCAAGCGGGCCCCGGCCTCTATTGGCAGCTTGAGCACCTGCGCTGCCTCCGCCGCAAACCCCCGCCACAGAGATTTTACCTCTGCTTCAGTTGGCTTCACATCCTCCTGGGGCATGGGAATCTCGTTCAGGTCCAGCTTGCCGGGGGGCCAGTACCGTGGCGGCACTTGTGCCTTGCCGTGGGGGTCTTTCACCCGCGAAAAGATAGACAGCAGCGGCGCGGCCGGCTCCGTGGGCGGCTGGTCGCCGGCCAGCAACCGCCGGTAGGGATCAAGCTCCCCACCATCCTCCGGCAGGCCGGCCAGCAGGTTGCCGGGGTCCTGCCCGCTCCACCTCCCCAGCCACCGGATGGCATAGGCCATCAGGTGACCTGGGGCATCTTGTATCTTTTCATTCTCGCTCAATACAATCACCTCCTCGTAACAATTTAAGAGGGCAGCGGGGGGGCAGAGATTGTGGCACTACAGGGAAACGGAAAAACCTCTGCGCCTCGGCAGCGGATGAGTCAATGGATCGGTTGGCCGTTCATGGACGCCTCCGACCAGGCAGGGTCAGGCTTTCACACGCATCAAGCCAGGCAAGGGGAGGAGCCGCAGAAATCTTGTGACTGTCGCGGTCCAAATGCCCACCGCTTGGCGTTACAGTCGTTGGACAACCGCCAGCAGTTGTCCACTGCGTCCAGCCTATCTACGTTTGGGCAGGTAGTACTGCAAGACGACAAGAACCGGCATCAGGCCCAAGCAGGCCTGTTTGCGACGATAGAAGGTGTAAAAATAGAATAGACTCTATCGGAAATAAGGATTTTGGAACCGCCAAGACGCTAAGAACGCCAAGTTTTATATTGAAATTCTTTGCGGCCTTCGCGTCTTTGCGGTGAAAAACGCTATTCTCGATAATGTCTAATGTAAAACATGGGCCAGGGGAAAAGGTGGCTTTTACCAGTCTGCGCGACTTTGTCGCGCTCCTAGAAAAACGCCAACAACTGAAGCGCATCTCGGCCCCGGTCAGCGCCGAGCTCGAGATCACCGAGATCACCGACCGGGTGAGCAAAGGGCCGGCCGACCACAACGTGGCCCTCTTGTTCGAGAAGGTCAAGGGCTACGACATCCCGGTGCTGATCAACGCCTTTGGCAGCGCCCAACGAATGGCCTGGGCACTCGGCGTGAACGAGCTGGAGGATCTGAACCGGCGCGTCTCGACCCTGCTCAACCCGGTGCTTCCTCACGGCCTGGGTGACGCCGTGGGGCGCGCTGCCGAGCTGTGGGGGGCGCTGCGCAGCGTGGGCCTGCGCCCCAAGCGCGTCAAGCGAGCCCCCTGCCAGGAGATCGTCCACACTGCCGACGCCTCGCTCGACACGCTGCCCATCCTCAAGTGCTGGCCCCAGGATGGTGGGCGCTACATCACCCTGCCCCAAGTCATCACCCACGACCCTGTGAGCGGCGTCCGCAACGTGGGCATGTACCGGTTGCAGCAATTCGACGAGCGCACGCTGGCCATGCACTGGCAGCGCCACAAGGGCGGCGCCGAGCACGAGCGCCTGGCCCGTGAGGCGAAACAAGAGGCCACCCCGGCCACTCTCCCGGCGGCCGTTGCCCTGGGCGGCGACCCGGCACTGACCTGGTGTGCCTCGGCGCCCCTGCCGCCCGACCTGGACGAATATCTGCTGGCCGGCTGGCTGCGCGGCAGGCCGGTGCGCTTTGTCCGGGCCGTGACCCAACCCCTTGAGGTCCCTGCCGACGCCGACATTGTCATCGAGGGGTATGTCAATCTGGAGGATCGCCGCATGGAAGGCCCCTTTGGCGACCACACCGGGTACTATACACCGGCCGACCTGTTCCCGACGTTTCACGTCACAGCCATCACCCGCCGCCGCGATGCCATCTACCCGGCCACGGTAGTAGGCCGCCCCCCTATGGAAGATTACTGGCTGGGCAAGGCCACCGAGCGGCTCTTTCTGCCGCTCATGCGCCTCTTCCTGGGTGAGATCGTGGATATCAATATGCCCGCTGAGGGTGTCTTTCACAACCTGGTCATCGTCAGCATCAAGAAACGTTTCCCCGGCCAGCCGCATAAGGTGATCTATGGCCTGTGGGGGCTGGGCTTGATGATGCTGGCCAAGGCCATCGTCGTCGTGGACCACGATGTGAACGTGCATGACCTGTCGGAGGTGGCCTGGCGGGTTCTGGGCAACGTGGACTGGCGGCGCGATGTGGTCATCGTCGAGGGGCCGGTGGACGATCTGGACCATTCGGCGCTGCGGCCCGCCTTTGGCGGCAAGATCGGCGTGGACGCCACAGCCAAGGGGCCGGCAGATGGACATCCACGCGGCTGGCCGGACGAGATCGTCATGCTGGAGCAGATCAAGGAACTCGTAACCCGTCGCTGGAAGGACTATGGGCTGTGAGACAGGTCTACACCTTCCTGGACATGATCCGCTTTGAGCACACGATCTTTGCCTTGCCCTTTGCCTACCTGGGCATGTTGCTGGCCGCACAGGGGTGGCCCACCTGGGGCCAATTCTTCTGGATCACGGTGGCCATGACCTCGGCGCGGACCCTGGCCATGACGATCAACCGCCTGGCCGACCGCGAGTTCGATGCCCGCAACCCACGAACTGCAAACCGGGCCATCCCGGCCGGACGGATCGGTGTGCGAACGGCGGCCGTGGCCGCGGCCCTGGCCGGGCTGCTGCTGACCATCGCCGCCTGGCAGCTCAACCCTCTCTGCCTGGCGCTGTTGCCTTTTGCCGTGGTGCTGCTGGTGGGCTATCATTACACCAAACGTTTCACCTGGTCGAGCCACTGGATCCTGGGCCTGACCGACGGCGCAGCCGCGATGGGGGCCTGGATCGCCGTGCGGCCCACGCTGACCAACCCGATCCCCTGGCTGCTATGGCTGGCCGTCACGCTGTGGATCGCCGGCTTTGACCTGCTCTACGCCTGCCAGGATACCGAGTTCGATCGGCGGGAAGGACTGCACTCGGTTCCGGCGCGGTTTGGCAATGCCGTGGCGCTCCTGGTGGCCCGCCTCAACCACGTTGGCACCGTCCTGTTGCTGGCAGCCGTCGGGTTCCTGGCCGGGCTGGCCTGGCCCTTTTGGCTGGGGCTGGTCGCCATCGCCGGGTTGCTGGTCTACGAGCACAACCTGGTCCGCCCCGACGATCTGTCGCGGCTGAACCTGGCCTTTTTCAACGTGAATGGCTATATCAGCGTCATTGCCCTGGCTGCAGTGTTTGTAGCCCTGATATTGTAAAAAGAACTGGAGGAACAGATGTCCAACTACACGAAATTGAGCTTTCTCTTGATCCTGGCGCTGGTCATGGGCGCTTGCGGGGGGACAGCTCCTACCACCGCCCCCCAGCCCACGACCCCGGCCCTGGAGTCTCCCCTGCCGACGCCGACGGGGGGCAGCGGCGAGGTCGAAACCCTCAGGATAGCGACGCTGCCCATCCTCGACGTGTTGCCCCTCTACGTCGCCCAGCAAAACGGCTACTTTGACCAGCTCGGCGTCAAGGTCGAGCTGGTGCCGGTCAAGAGCGCCCAGGAACGCGACGCACTGATGCAGGCCGGCCAGATTGATGGCATGTTGACCGACCTGATCGCGGCTATCCTGTTCAACCAGGATGAGGCACAGATCAAGGTCGTGCGCACGGCGTGCAAGTCCTACCCCGGCTCACCGCTGTTCCGCATCCTGGCCAAACCGGGCAGCGACGTAAAATCGCCACTGGACCTGGCCGGGGTGGAGATCGGCATCTCCCAGAACACGGTCATCCACTACATCACCGAGCGAATGCTCGAACACGCCGGCCTAAGCGCCGACCAGATCAAGGTCCAGGAGGTGAGCGCCATCCCGGTGCGCTTTGAACTACTCATCAACGGCAAGCTGGCGGCTGCCACCCTGCCCGATCCTCTGGGTTCGGGCGCTATCGCCGCCGGGGCGGTGCTGGTGATAGACGATACGTCGGTGCCGGATCTATCCCAATCGGTCCTCGTCTTTGCCACCAAAACAGTGGAGAGCCGGCCAGAGGCGGTGCGCCACTTTTTGCAGGCCTACGAAAGGGCTGTCGGCGAGCTCAACAGCAACCCGGACCAGTACAACGACCTGCTCATCAAGATCGGCCGCGTGCCCGAGTCGATCCAGGGCTCCTATCGGATGCCGCCCTTTCCTGAGGCCGGGGTGCCCACAGCCGAGCAACTGGCCGACGCCAATCGCTGGGCGCTGGACAAAGGCATCGTCACCAAAGAGGTGCCCTACGAGCGCCTGGTGGATGCCGGTTATCTGCCCTGATGCCGTAGAAAAAGCGGGCCTGTGGAACCTGTGATTGACGTTCGGAACCTGACCTTCGCCTATCCCGCTCAACCGCCCCTGTTCGAGGGGTTTTCGTGGCGCGTTGCTGCCGACGAAACCTGGGCGGTCATCGGCCCCTCCGGCTGCGGCAAGTCAACGCTGCTCTACCTGCTGGCCGGTCTGCGGCACCCGACATCGGGCGAGATCTGGATCGGCGGCGAGCGCATCACGCGTCCCCGGCCCCAGACCGGCCTGATCTTGCAGGATTACGGCCTGCTGCCGTGGGCGACCGTCGCCGAAAATGTTGCCCTGGGGCTGCGCGTGCGGCGCTTTTACGGCCCAGACGGCCGCCATGCTCCGGCCGGCGGCCAGGTCCGACGGCAAGAGATCGCCCACCGGGTCGCTTTCTGGCTGGATCGGCTGGGCATCGCCCCGGTGCGCGACCAATATCCGGCCCAGATTTCGGGCGGTCAGCGCCAACGCACGGCCATTGCCCGCACCCTGGCCCTGAGCCCCGATCTGCTACTGATGGACGAGCCCTTCTCCTCGCTGGACGCGCTCACCCGCGAGGACCTGGAGCAACTGACCCTGGAGATCCGTGCCGAAACAGGCGTGACCGCTGTGATTGTGACGCACAACATCGAGGAGGCAGTTTATATGGGGCAGCGGCTTCTGGTGCTGCGTCGGCCGCCCCATCGCCAGGCGTTGATCGTCGAAAACCCCGCTGCCGGGCAAACCGACTATCGGAAGCAGCCGGGCTTTCAGGCCCGTTGCACTCAGATCCGGGAGCTGTTGGGCCAACCATCTCCCTCTCCCACCGCTACACCGGCGGAGGAGAGGGCCAAAGTGCAGAGGAAAGGGTCATCCGATGCGTAAGCGGGATGTGCTCCTGGCAACCGTTGGCCTGTTGATCGCCTGGCAACTGGCAGCCATGATCATCGCCAGGGCGGTCTTGCCCGAACCGTGGCAGGTGCTGCGCGCCTTTGCCGTGGCGTTGCCCAAGGACCTGGGGCGCCATCTGCTGGTCAGCGCCTGGCGGGTCGTGGCCAGCATCGGGGTTGCCATCGTCGCTGCCGTGCCCGCCGGCCTGGGCCTGGGCCTGAGCCCCGCCATAAACCGCCTGGCATCGCCCGTCATCTACCTGCTCTACCCTATCCCCAAGATCGTCTTCCTGCCGGTTGTACTGCTATTGCTGGGCATCGGCAACCTGTCCAAAGTCTTTATCATCGCCCTGATCCTCTTTTTCCAGGTGCTGGTCGTAGTTCGTGACGAGGCGGCCAGCATCCGCCCCGAACTGATCGCCTCGGTGCGCTCGTTGGGAGCGGGGCGGCGAGCTCTCTTTCGCTTCGTCTACCTGCCGGCCTGCCTGCCCGCCGTGCTGACCTCGCTGCGGCTGAGCATCGGCACGGCCATCGCCGTCCTCTTTTTCGCCGAGTCGTTCGCCACCACCTCGGGCCTGGGCTATTACATCATCGTCGAGACCTGGGGCCGCCTGGCCTACGCGCAGATGTACGCCGGCGTGCTGGCCATGAGTCTGCTGGGGCTGGCCCTTTACTTTGTGGTAGACAACCTGGAACGGAGGCTGTGCCCCTGGCTGACGGCCAGATAAGACGCTGCCCCCGCGGAGGTGCAGAGACACCTCGGCGGTGAAACCCGGATTCCTTTTCAGCAGCCACAAAATGGCGCAGGCGGGTGAGCAAAGAGATACCAACACAAACCGGGCGTCCTGTCCAGAGGGGCAGACGGGAGCGTATCATATGGGGGACATCCCCGCCTGATAATGACCTTGGGCAATGCCAGCCACAACTACCATATGCAGGTGGTTCACGGCATCCGACTACTACATGTAGGACAAGACGCTGGTCCCATTATCAGCGGGTTCATTATGGGCAGGAGATAGCTCCGTTTGCCGGACTTCGACGCTTCCCAGCGCCTTTGTGGCATTTTCGCCCTACATTCATGTCCCCAGGGGGTTACGCTCTCCCGAATCCCAGTTTGACACCCGGACGGGATCGGGGCATAATAGCAGCGGCGTACCTGCTCGCCGCAGAGCAGAATATCTCGGGTTAGTGAGGAGGTGGGTGATGGCCGAGATGACCGACAAGGTGGTGATCGTTACCGGGGCCAGCAGCGGCATCGGGCGGGCGACGGCGTACAGGTTTGCGATGGAAGGGGCCAGGGTGGCCCTGGTTGCCCGCCGCGCCGATGCCCTGGCCGAGGTGGTGGCGGCTATCCAGGCCGGGGGTGGCGAGGCCCTGGCCATCGTCGCCGACGTGGCTCGCGAGGCCGACATCGAGCGTGTTGTCCGTGAAACGGTCGCGGCCTGGGGCGGAATTGACGTGCTGGTCAACGCGGCGGGGATCATCGCCAACGGCACGGTCGAATCCACCCGGCTCGACGACTGGGACTGGATGATGCGCGTCAACGTGCGCGCTCCATTCTACCTGATGCAGTGCGCCCTGCCCTATCTGATAGAAAGAAAAGGAAATGTGGTGAACGTGTCCAGCGTGACCGGCATCCGCGCCTTTCCCGGCATTCTGGCCTACTGCGTCAGCAAGGCCGCCGTGGACCAGCTCACCCACTGCGCGGCGCTGGAGCTGGCGAGCAAGGGGGTGCGGGTCAACGCCGTCAATCCGGGCGTGATCGTCACCGGGTTGCACCGCGCCAGCGGCATGGCCGAGGAGGAGTACACCGCCTTCCTGGAGCGCAGCAAGACCACCCACCCTCTGGGCCGGGTGGGCCGGCCAGAGGAGGTGGCCGAGCTGATCTATTTTCTGGCCTCGCCACGGGCCGGCTGGATCACCGGCGTTTCCTACCCGATTGACGGCGGTCGCAGCCAGACATGTGCCCGGTGAGAGGTAGGGGTTGGATCAGGAAAGGCACGAGGAGGTAGCATATGACAATGAGTGAGCGAGTGGCCCGTCTGCGGCAGCAGAGCCTGGAGGCGGTGCCTACCCTTTCGACAGAACGAGCCGAGCTGCTGACCGAATTCTACCGGCAGCACACCGAGCTCATGTCTGCCCCGTTGCGCCGCGCTCTGGCTTTCCAATACCTGCTGGAGCACAAGGCGATCTATATCGGCGAGGGGGAGCTGATTGTCGGCGAAAAAGGTCCGGCGCCCAAGGCGACGCCCACCTACCCGGAGCTGTGCTGCCACAGCCTGGAGGACCTGGAAATCCTCGATTCCAGGGAAAAGATTCCGTTCAAGGTCAGCCCCGAGGCGCGGCGGGTCTACGCCGAGACGATCATCCCCTTCTGGCGGGGCAAGACGATGCGCGAGCTTCTCTTCCGCGAAATGACCGACGAGTGGCTGGCGGCCTACCAGGCCGGCGTCTTTACCGAGTTTATGGAGCAGCGCTCGCCGGGGCACACGGTGCTCGACGACAAGATCTATCGTCGGGGGCTCCTGGAGTTCAAGCAGGAGATACAGCGCCGCCTGGCAGAGCTGGACTACCACCGTGACCCTGAGGCCTATGCCAAGCAGGAGGAGCTAAAGGCGATGCTCATCTGCGCCGATGCCCTGATCCGGTTTGCGCAGCGCCACGCCGAAAAGGCCCTGGAGCTGGCACAACAGGAGGCCGACCCGCAGCGGCGGGCCGAGCTGGCGCGCATCGCCGAGGTATGCTCCCACGTCCCGGCCCACGCCCCCCGCGACTTTTGGGAGGCGCTGCAAGCCTACTGGTTCGTGCACCTGGGGGTGACCATCGAGCTGAACCCGTGGGACGCCTTTTGCCCCGGCAAGCTGGACCAGCACCTCTACCCGTTCTACAAGAAGGGGCTGGAAGAGGGGACGCTGACCCGCGAGCAGGCCGAGGAGCTGCTGCAATGCCTCTGGATCAAATTCAACAACCAGCCTGCGCCGCCCAAGGTGGGGGTCACCGCCGCCGAAAGCAGCACCTACACCGACTTTGCCCAGATCAACCTGGGGGGTGTCAGGCCCGACGGCTCTGACGGCGTCAACGAGGTCACCTATCTGCTGCTGGACGTCATTGAGGAGATGCGGCTGTTGCAGCCCAGCTCCTCCATCCAGGTCAGCAAAAAGAACCCCGATGGTTTCATCAAGCGGGCGGCGCGCATCATCCGCACCGGCTTTGGCCAGCCGTCGGTGTTCAACTCGGACCTGATCGTCCAGGAGCTGGTGCGCATGGGCAAGTCGGTGGCCGATGCGCGCTGCGGCGGCTCCAGCGGCTGCGTGGAGGTGGGCGCCTTTGGCAAAGAGAGCTACATCCTGACCGGCTACCTGAACATGCCCAAAGTGCTGGAGCTGACCCTGAACAACGGCCTGGACCCCCGCACCGGGCAGCGGATCGGCCCGGCAACCGGCGATCCGACGCAATTCCAGAGCTTTGAGGAGCTGTTCGAGGCATATCGGCAACAGTTGAACTATTTCGTGGACGTCAAGGTGCGGGGCAACAACGTCATCGAGCGGCTGTACGCGGCCTATATGCCTGCGCCGTTCCTGTCGTTGCTGATTGATGACTGCATTGCCAAGGGCAAGGATTATCATGACGGCGGGGCGCGCTACAACACCACCTACATCCAGGGAGTGGGGCTGGGGACGATGGCCGACGCATTGACGGCCATCCGCTACCATGTCTTTGACCACAAGACCCTGAGCATGGCCGACCTGCTGGCTGCGCTGCGGGCCGATTTCGCCGGTCGGGAGGAGGTGCGCCAACTGCTGTTGCACAAGACGCCGCGCTACGGCAACGACGATGACTATGCCGACGAGGTGATGTGTGCCGTGTTCGAGGCCTACTTCCAGGCTGTAGAGGGTCGGCCCAATACCAAAGGCGGCTGCTACCACATCAACCTGCTGCCGACTACGGTGCACGTCTACTTTGGCTCGGTGGTGGGGGCGACGCCAGACGGCCGGCGGGCATGGACCCCCCTATCGGAGGGCATCTCGCCGGTGCAGGGCGCCGACCGGCACGGCCCGACGGCTGTCCTGAAATCGGCGGCCAAGATGGACCATGTCCGCACCGGGGGGACGTTGCTCAACCAGAAATTCACCCCCCACCTGCTGCGCGACGACAAGGGGCTGGACAACCTGGTCCACCTGGTGCGCGGCTATTTCCGGCTCGATGGTCACCACATCCAGTTCAACGTGGTGGATGCTGCCACGCTGCGCGCTGCCCAGCAGAACCCGGAGCAGTACCGCAACCTGATCGTGCGGGTGGCCGGCTACAGCGATTACTTTTGTGACCTGAGCCGGGCATTGCAAGATGAAATCATTGCCCGGACGGAGCACCAGTCGTTTTAAGGGCGGATCAGCCGCGCACCGTTACCAGGTTGCCCGACTCGTAGCGTCGCAGGCCCCAGGTAAAGACGGCCCGCGCCAAAAGAATCATCCCGGCGGTGACGGCCAGCAGCAGGCCCAATCGGCCCCAACTGAACTCGCTCAGCAACCCGGCCGGCATCGAGCCGATGAACGCTGCCGGGATGAGGGTGTAGAGCAGGAGCTGCACGGTGCCGGGAAAGATCTCGACCGGGTACAGGCCAAAGGTGATGATAGCGTTGACCGCCTGGGCGGCCAGATTGTCGGCGTTGCCCACCCAGAAGGCCAGTGAGCCTACCAGCACGGAAAAGGCTATCAGAATCAGCCCCGACAGCAGGCCCAGCAGCAGGAACAAAGGCAGGCCGATCCAGCGGTTGGGGGCAGCGCCCAGAAAGACGATCAGGCCAAAAGCCATGTCGCCCCAGGCCGAAACCGACATGTGCGATACCAGCAGGTGCAGCAGCGGATCGGCAGGTAGGGCCAGGTAGTAGTCCAGGTCGCCACGGACAATGATGCGGGCCACCAGGAAGGCGTTGCCACACACTACGTTGGCCAGCCCAAAGCCAAAGGCGACGATGGCGTACAAGATCAGCACCTGGGTCAGGTTCCAGCCGTGCAGCGTCGGCAGCCGGGTGAACAGAATCCACCAGAAAAATAGCAGCATGGTGTTGTTGAGCATCATGCCGAACACTTGGAGCAGAAATGCCCCCCGGTAGGCCATGGCCGACATCAGGTTGTGCCGCAGGTAACTCAGCACCAGGCGAACTGTTTTCATGCTATCCACCGTGAACCACCATCCGCCGCTGTGCCCGATGCCACACCAGCAGCACCAGCGCCGTAAAGGCGACGATATAAGCAAGCTGACCGGCAAGCCCTTGCAGGACGCCCCCCGGCTCAAAGGCAACAAAGGCACGGGCCGGGGTGTAGGCGATGAACTGGAAAGGTAACCATCGGACGACGCGCTGCAACCACTCCGGGAACAGCTCCAGAGGCAGGAACAGCCCGCCGACGGTGAACAGCAGCTTGTTATAGATCCAATAGACGGGGTTCACCTCTTCGATCCAAAAGGCTGTCAGGCCGATGAGCACGGCGATGAGGGCGTCCAGCAACAGCGCCAGCCCGGCCAGGCCCAGGAAGGCCAGCAATCCCGCCGGGCTGCCGGCCGGTTGCCTTATGCCCAGCGCCACCACTGCCGAGGCTGTCAGCAGGTTCAGCATCAGTTTGGGTGCTGAACCGCCCAGAGAGTTGGCGACCTGGAAAAAGGGGTAGCTGAGGGGGCGGGCCAAAGTGTAGGCCAGGTCGCCGGCCTTGACCGCCTCGCTGATCTCCACAAAGATGCGTGAGGTGGAAAGTGTGACCGTCTCGGTCATGGCCAGGTACCAGACCATCTGCGCCAGGCTATAGCCGGCCAGTTCCGCTTGCCCGCTGACGCCGTAGGCCGTGGTCCACAGCGCCATAAACACCCCCATAAACAGGACCATCTGCACGGCGCGGGCGACGATTTCGCTGCGGTACACCCACTGCTGGCGGGCCGAGGTCCATAGCACAAAAACATAGCGCGTCATGTTACGTTTCACGCCCATAGATGCGAGCAATGATCTCTTCCATCGGCGGGTTGTCTACATTGATGTCGGCGATGGCGTAATGGGCCAGGAGTTGGCCGATCACCTCCTCAATGGGCACCGTGTTGGTATCCACCTGCAGCTTGACGCCATAGCCTTTGTGCTTGAGCACCTGCACGCCGGGACCGTCGAACCCCTGCCACGGCTCGGCCAGTTTGAGGGAAACCGTCTTGCTGTGAATATAGTCCCGCTTCAGAGTCGAAACCCGCCCGTCAAAAATAACTTCGCCGTGGTTGATGACCATCGCCCGCTTGCACAACACTTCGATGTCGCCGGCGTCGTGGGAGGTGAGAAAGACGGTCACTCCCTCCTGCTGGTTCATCTCCAGGATCAGATCGCGGATGCGTTGCTTGACGACCACATCCAGGCCGATGGTCGGCTCGTCGAGGAAGAGGATGCGTGGCCGGTGCAGCAGCGAGGCGGCGATCTCACAGCGCATCCGCTCGCCCAGAGAGAGCTTGCGCACCGGCGTCTGCAGATAGTCGCCGAGCTCGAACAGCTCCACCAGGTGCGATAACCTCTGCCGGTAGGCCGCCGGGTCGAGCTCGTAGATGCGGGCCAGCAAGTCGAAAGAGTCCTGGGGCGGCAGGTGGTACCAGAGCTGCGATTTCTGGCCGAATACGGCGCCGATCTGGTAGGCCAGCCGCTGGCGCTCCCGCCAGGGTATCAGGCCCAGCACCTGCGCCTCGCCGGAAGTGGGGTAGAGGATGCCGACCAGCATCTTGATGGTCGTGGACTTGCCCGCGCCGTTGGGGCCGATGAACGCCACTCGCTCCCCTTCATCTACGGCAAAGGAGATGGCTTTTACCGCCTGGGTTTCGCGCCGGGCAGGGCGGAACAGGGCCTGGAGGCTGCCGCGCAGCCCCGGCTGTTTTTCGCGGGTGACAAAGGTCTTGCTCAGTTGTTGTACCTCAATGATGGCCAAAGGTGCCTCCATGGGGCGCTGCCGGCAAGCTGTATAGAGCCCCGTGCAAGTGTACCACATTTTGTAGTTTCTCTCTACTTTTTCACCCCTTGTGGATTGGGCCCCGGCTCGTTCGGATGATGGGTGGGGAGAGCGTGTTATCAAATCTATTTCAGGCTTTTCAACATGATTTCTGCACGTTCGCGGAAATATCCCCCGGTGTCCAGGTCGGCAGCGCGTTGCAAATATTGCCGGGCAAGGGCGCGCCGACCGGTATTGGCATACAGGCTGCCCAGGTGGTAATGGGCGCTTACCAGGTTGGGGTCCAGGGCCAGCGCCTGGAGAAGGGCCTGCTCACCCTCGGCGTGTCGGTCTGCCAGGTGGTAGGCCCAGCCCAGCAGATCGTGGACGCGGGCGTTGTCGGGGGCCAGGGCCACCGCTGCTTCGGCAGCGGGTACCCCACCTTCCTTTACCCGGTACAGATGATCCAGGTAGAAGCAGACCAAAAGTATATGGAATTCGATATGATCGGGCGCAACCTCGACTGCCCCCTGGTACCACTCCTCGGCGTGAGAATAGTCACCCAGGTCCACAAACGCCTCGGCCATCTCTACGCGGAGGGCAGCATTTTCCGGATCGCGGAGCAGGGCTTCCCACAGGGCATCCAGCGCCTCTCTGGCATTTCCTGCCAGGCGCTTGTGAACACCCAGAAAGTAATAGGTCAACGCAGAATCTGGGTCCAGGGCTAGGGCTTGGTCCAGCAACTCCCCGGCGGCGACGGTCTCGCCCAACCGGTCGAGGGTGTGGGCCAGGTAGGCGTGTGCCTGGGCGTCGGTCGGGGCGAGGGCAATGGCGTGTTCCAGGCAGTGGCGGGCCAGGGAGAGTTCATCTCGCTGCAAAAAGGCCACTCCCAACAGGATGGCGCGCCGGGCCGGGTCGGGTTCAGCGTTTACAGCCTCCAGCACGGCCAGCATCTCCCCGTCGCCTGCCTGTTGAAGGTGGCTGGCTGCCTGATCGGGGCTTTCGTCGGCCAGCAACCGGCCAAGCAGTCGGTGGGATTCGGCGGCGTCGGCTGCGGTTGGCCGGAGCTGAAGGGTGCGGGTCAGATAGCTCACCGCCTGGTCCAAGTGGCCCTGAGCCACACTTCCTCGCCCCAGGGCAAGGTAGGCGCGGGCATCGTCGGGGGCCAGGGCTTGGGCCTGGCTCCATGTTTTGAGCGCCGCGGCCCAGTCACCGCGCCCGGCAAGGCTTTCGCCTATGCCCAGCAAGGCGGCCAGGGTGCTGTGCCGTCGGCCTGCCTCTTGAAAGGCCACCTCGGCTCGCTCGAAGCGGTGCTGCCGGAGCAAGACCTCGCCCGCCCGCAGCCAGGGTTGTGGCGAGGTGGGGTCGAGATGAGCGGCCTGCTCATAGGCCGCCAAGGCTGCGCCATACTCACCGGCAGCGCGATGGGTTTCAGCCTGACGCAAGGCTTCCGTATAAGCGTGGAGGTAGGGCTTCAAGCCCAGCAACAAGATGATCGCCGCCAGATTCGCCAGCTTTAACCCCAAGCTCTGTCGTTTCACAGGGAGGATTGTAGCACAAAATTCCGGCTGAAACAAAGCTGCAAGCCCGAGCAGAAGCTTTTTATTGGCGGCTTGATCCGAACCTGGTAAGGCGCTTGACAGCCGGCGGCATTAGCCCTATAAGGAGATTCACGGCCAAGACATGGAGAGCGCAGAGTTTTCGTGTTTTGTCAAAGTACCCCTGCGTGCTCTGCGACTCTGCGGTGGGTAGGTTCGGATCCAGTATACAAGATACAAGGGACGTGCTCTTGCACAGAGCACGCCCTTGCCTGGCTTCTAGGACAGCTACTTGGGAGGGGGACAGCCGCAGGCGCCAGGAATCTCACAATCGCCATCCAACTGGCCGCCCAATGGGAAGATGGACGAGCTGTCGCCAAGTGCCAACCGGGTTGCCATCTGCGCCGGGGCAGCGTGGCCGGTGCCAGGCAGCGCAGCCAGTGCCGGAGCAGCAAAGGTCACCAGCAGCACGAGCGCCAACCCTGCGACAATGAGTACCTTGTGGGACATTTTACTCACCTCCTTATCTCTTGAGTTTGAGGTGCATCCATTTAACTGGACGCTTTTTGGCCGTTCCTTACCAACAGACCAGTTTGGAAGTGAAAGACGAGGTGAGCCAGCCAGGAGACCGATTCCTCTCGCCTTTCCTTGGGATCTTTTAACATTATACCTCAGCAATGGGGAACGGTCAAGTTGAGCTGGCGCTCAATCCGCCGCCTGAGTGGAACTTTTTGGCTGCGGCCGCGAAAACCGAGGACTGCGCATCCGCGTCGCCCCCAGCGCGGAGCCGGTCATCTGCACCCACACGCCTGATCTCGCCTGGGCGCTCCGCGCCCCCCGGCCGGCTGCCAAGTTAGGGGCCGCGCTTTCAGCCGAAGCGAAGCTGTTGCACAAACGGATATGGGGGGAGGGATGATATGTTAAGGGGCTTGCAAGCGCAGCAGCGTACCTTACTGAGCGAGTCGCGATCTCCCACTTGGCGCCGAACCTGATAAGGCACTTGACAGCCGGCCGCATTAGCCCTATAATGGGTATGCAAAAGCAGATTCACTGCTGAACACTTCACTGAACTTGCCCTGGCAAGAAGCACCGCACTAAAAGCTCCTTACTGCAGGCGATTGTGCCCGTATTGGCTGCACTGTCCGGTCCAGGTGTCCGGCAGCCCCAAATGGAAAGGAGGTGCCCCACAAATCGAGCCGGAATGCACCGGGCTGGGGAAACTGTCCCCTGTACCGGCTATGTACAAAAAGGAGAAAAGGATATGTTTAATAAGAAAAAAAACTGATGTGTTTCGTGGAGCAGGATTGTTGATGGTTTTCGTTCTCCTGACCTTGGGCTTGTGGCTGGTGGGCAACCAGGCGAGCGCCGCCCCGGACAGCCCCCCTCCCTACCAGCCTGTGCTCGATCCACCTCGATCCACCCCCGCCGTCCCGGCCACCTGGCCCGAAATCGGCGTGGCCGGCCCCGTTCGCCCGCAAGGGGTGGGCGCCTGGGATAGCTGGTGGGTCGGCACGCCAACCGTCATCTCCGACGGCGGGCAGCTCGAGATGTGGTACATCGGGGCCGATCCGTCCTGGGTCGGTCAGATCGGCCAGGCTACCTCGCCGGACGGCATCGGCTGGACCAAGTCGGCCAGCAACCCGCTGCTGCCCGGATGGGAAGTAGAGGTCCGCAAAGAAGGCCCGGCCGACTACAAGATGTGGGTCACCAGGGACGAGAGCATCTACCGCGCCACCTCGACCGACGGCCTGGCCTGGACGGTGGATGCCACGCCAGCCCTGTCGCCCACCCTCCAGGATGGAACCTTTGACCGCGACGCGGTGGGCGATCCGTCCATCGTGGTAAACGGCGGCGTCTACTGGATGTTCTACAACGGCTACACTGCCCAGGGGGACCTGTGGCAGATCGGCGCGGCCACCTCAACGGATGGCATTCACTGGACGCGGGTGCAGGCGGCGCCGGTGCTCGGTCCCGGCGGCCCCGGCGCCTGGGACGAGAACCACGCCCTGGACCCGATGGTCATCCTGGACGGCGGCACCTTCAAAATGTGGTACAGCGCCTTCGACGCCAACTGGGTGCGGCGCATCGGCTACGCCACCTCGCCCGACGGCGTAAACTGGACCAAATATGCCGGCAATCCGGTCTTTGAGGGCGATCCGGGCCAGTGGGACGACGGTGGTGTTCACAACATGGCCGTCCTCCACGACAACGGGTACCACATGTGGTATTCCTGCAACGGCCAGATCGGCTACGTCACCTCGCCGGACGGCATCAACTGGACCCGCTTCCTCAGCGGGCCGGTGCTGTCGCCCGGCCCTAGCCTCTACATAGACGTCAACTATGCCCACGATTGGGTGGAGGGCCGGACGACGCTGCCCAATGCTACGGTGGTCATCACTGTGGCCGACGGCGAGGGGATCAAAGCCACAGCCACGGGCCAGGCTGACGGAGGCGGCTGGTTCGGGACGCATGGCTGGCCCTGGGACCCGCAGCAGCCGAACATCGCCGTCGGCGACACGATCCTGGCTGCCGCCGCCGGCCTGACGACGACAATTGACCCGATCGGGGCCATTGACGCCACGACCGACACCTCCGCCGACACCGTCTATGGCGCCATCCACGCCCCCTGGTTCTCGCCGCTGACCCTGACCGTGCGCTGCGAAATCTGGCAGGAAAACGGGCCGTCCATCGAAATCCCCGGCGTGGACGCCGACGGCGGCGAGTATCTCTGCGACTTTGCCGGGCAGTGGGACATTCAGCCCTGGGAGATGGTGGCCGTGCGCTATATCGAGCCGGACGGCGATACGGTGATCAACATCGCCGCGCCGTTGGACCTGCTGCTGAACGTCAACTATGGCCACGACTGGGTGGAGGGCGACTACGAGGCCGGGCACACCGTCTGGATCACCCTCACCGAAAGCGATGGGGCCACGATCAAAGACACGGCCGTGCTGACGACGGGCGAGGTGCCCTGGTGGGGCGGCCGGATCGGGTTTTCCACGAGCTGGCAGGGCTGGACCTCGGGCGGTTGGCCCGATCTCCAGGCCGGCGATTGGGTGTACGGCCGGGTGGACACCGGCTACGCCGCCACGGTGCGCATCGGCACCATCGAGGGCACGTTGGACCTGGACGCCGACACCATCGCCGGCAACATCTATGCGCCGTGGTTCACCCAGACGCTCAACGGTGACTGCGGCGTGTGGGAGCCGGGCGGCCCGGGCCAGGGCTTCCAGGTGGAGCCGGATGGCGGCGCTTACTTCTGCGACTTTGGGGCCATGGGTTGGGACCTGTTGCCCGGCCATGACGTGGGTGTGTCCTATCAGGAGCCCGACGGCGACCGGGTCTATAACGTCTTTCGCGAGCCGGCACCCAATATGCGCATTGAAAAGTGGGCCGAGGCCAGCGGCCAGGCCATGCCCGGCGGGCCGGCCGTCTTTACCCTGCGCTACCGCAACGAGGGCGACGCCGAGGCAACGGCTATCTATCTGACCGACACCCTGCCGGCCAACACGGTCTACGTCGCCGACGGCAGCGGCGTGGCGCCCACAATCGGCGCCGGCTGGGTGGCCTGGACGTTGGGGCCGCTGGGGCCAGGCGAGGAACGGCAATTCCAGCTCGTGCTGAGCAACACCGCCAATCCCGGCGACACGCTGCACAACGCCGCCGACATCTGGACGCTGTACGACGACGACTATGGCAACAACCACGCCGAGGCCGACGTGCAGGTCGTCGAAGGCCAGCCCGACCTGTACGTCAACAAGAATCCCAACCCCGGCGACCCCGCCCCCGGCCAGACGATGCTGTGGGAGATCAACTATGGCAACAGCGGGCCGGTGGCCAGCGGGCCGGTGATCCTGACCGACACCATCCCCCAGGATACCAGCATCGTGGGCTGGTTCTCGGAGAACGGCTACAACCTGTGGACCGATCACAGCACCGCCGGCCAGCTCATCCTGGAAGCGCCGACCATCCCCGGCTACTGGGGCGACCGCATCCTGCTGCGGCTCCTGGTGGACGACGATGTGCCGGTCGGCACCCAATTGACCAACACGGTCGAAATTACCACCACCGGCGACACCAATCCCGGCGACAACCGGCACATGCGCAACGACGTGTGGGTTGGCAACCCGCGCTGGGACAGCTTTGTGGACAAGAACTTTGGCTGGGGGCGGCTGGTGCCCGGCGGCCAGGTGGAGTACAACCTCCACGCCCGCAACGGCGGCAACATGGCCACCTACACCGTCGTGACCGACACCCTGCCGGCCGGCACCTCTTTCGACCAGTCGTGGCGCTGCAGCGGACCGACCTGCGTGCCCTTCCCGCCCGATTATGTAGACGACCAGGTGGCCGTTTGGGACCTGGGCGTCCAAGAACCGGGCGAGTGGGCCAACTTTAATGTCCGCCTGAACATTGCCGGCGATGCCGAGCCGGGCGCGGTCCTGACCAACTGCGCCGAGGTCGTGATCGCCGGCGACGACAACTGGCCGTACAACAACACCGACTGCGTGGTCGAGATGGTCCACAACTTTGGCCCCAACCTGCGCATCAACAAATACTATCAGTGGAACTGGGAGGGCCAGCTCGAATACACCATCGAATTCAGGAATCTGGGCACGACAACACTGCAAGACTTTGCGATTACCGACACCCTGCCCGACGGCGTCGCCTTTAACGGCAACTGGTGGCACTGGTTCCATCGCTCTATCGCCTTTGAGCAGGTCGGCGACCAGCTCATCTGGACCGTTGACTGGCTGGAGCCCACCTGGGCTGCGGGCCTGCGCTACCAGGCAGACCTGGATAGCGACCTCGTCGGCGTCCAGGGGCTATGCTTTGTCAACGCTGCTGAAGCGCCCATCGCCGGCGACGTCTGGCCCGCCGACAACTCGGACGAGGCGGCGGCCTGCACCGGCCCCGATGTCTATGTCGTCAAGTGGCTGAGCGGCGGCGAGCCGATGCCGGGCGAGGTTCTGACCTTTACCGTCGAGTTCGGTAACCAGAGCCGCTGGCCGTGGAACGGCGACGACCAATACGGCAGCCACCTCACCGAGACCCTGCCGGCAGGCATGACCTTCATCACCGCCACCGCCCCCTGGAACCCGGACGAGCCCTGGCCGCCCGAAAGGATTGACGGCAACACCATCGTCTGGGGTTGGGGGCCGATGTGGGCCGACAGTCGGTGGCGCTTTGATCTGGTGGTCGAGCTAGACCGCAACCTGCGGGATGGGGCTGTGCTGATCAACCGTGTCGAGGCCCGCGGCGACAGCCCGGATGACGTGGAGCCGAATTACGACAACAACGTCTACGAGCTGCCGGTCGAGGTCACGGTCAACCTGCGCTTCATCTACCTGCCCATCGTGCTCAAAAACCACTAGAGCTCGCCTTGCCCGCGGGGGATCGGCCTTGAGGACGCTGAAAGGCCGTGCCGGGATGGCGAGCGTCGGCCCGACGCTGTTGTTCGCCGGGCCTGATGACCAAGAGCAGCCCCGCCCCTGGCTGAAAACCACAGGGGCGGGGCTGAGTTCCGCAAGATGGGCTATATCGGCAGGGATCGCCGGGCGCGCCTATACCTCGCGCACATCCACAATGTTATGCCCCTCAATCTTGGATAGGGCAGCGGTCAATATGTCGCGGTCCACGTGGCGAACCTTGAGGACAATCCCCCATTTGGTGGGGTCGCTGGCCATAAAGGTACCACAGGCAGCAATGTACCCTCCCTGATCGGCAATGGCCTGGGCGACTTTGGCCAGCTCTCCCTCCCGATCGGGCACCTCCACTGTGACGCGCAAGCCCTTCTGGCGGGCCGCAAACAGCTCCATAAAGGTGCGAAACATATCGCTCTCGGTGATAATCCCCACCAACTGATTGCCACGCATCACCGGCAGGGAACCGATCTTGTGCTCCAGCATCAGGTGGGCAGCCTCTTCGATGGGGGTGTCCTCGGTGGTGGTGATCACATCGCGTATCATCACCGATTTCACCTTGACTTTGGTCAGCAGCGAGTGGATCTCCCACACGCTGAGGCTGGTCGCGCTGGAAGGCTCGGCTTTGAGCAGGTCGTCTTCGGCAATGATGCCCACCAGCTTGCCGGTTTTGTCCACCACCGGCAGGTGCCGAATCTTTTGTTCCTCCATGTAGCGGTGCGCCTCGGAGACAGAATCCTCCTCGCTAATTGTGAGCGGATGTTTGGTCATGCGGTCCCTTACAAACATTGTTTCCTCCTCATTCACCGATTTAGATGGAATTCAATTCTAGGCGATATTATACCTGAAATTGCCATGTGGGGCAATATGGAACCCGGACAAATTGCCCTACCCGCCGTCCCCCTCGATACGCTGCCACATGTCCGGCGTCATCGGCACCAGGATGTGGCCTTGAACCGCATCGCCATAGATGGCATAGCCCTGTGGCCCATGCTGCCAGGCATAGAGGGCAATGTAGGCGCATACTATGGCGTCCAGCAGATCCTCCGCCTGTTTCAGCGCCCGGCCCCGCTGCCCTTCGATGGGCATCGTTGCCAGATCGGGCGGCAGATGGAGGGGAGGATCGGCGGTGGACAGGCTAACCAGGCCGGCACGCAGCCGGGCAAGCTCTTGCCAGCGCAAGGGATAATCGCGCCCCGGCCGGGCCTTGTATTTGAGCGTCTGCTCCAGGCCGAACAGCGAGACGATAGCCGGGTGGGGAAAGACCTCAAAGAGCTGGCGGGTGTTGGCCTGTCGAGCGATATTCGGATCGTGGCGGAAGCCCAGAGATTGCAGGCGGCAGACGATGCCTTCGGCGCGCAGGCCGCCATAGCGGGACAGGTTGCGCCGGTTGGCCTGATAGGGGGCCGCCTGGAACCGACCAAAAACGGCCGCCGCCTGCCGGTCGCAGGGACGGCCGCCATCCTGATTGGGGACGGCCAGGGGGGCATCAATGGCTACCAGCCCCCCCGTGCCGGTCGGAATGGCACGGGCAACAAAATCCACCACCTCATCATCGCTGCCCAGTGTGGCGCTGGCCTGAAGCAACCGGCCATCTGCTGCCAGGACAGCGCCTCCCGACCGGTTGCGGGCCGACCACGCCAGGTCCACACCGACGAAATGCATGGCTCAGGGAGGAGGCGGTTCAGCAAAATCGGTCAGATCCACCACCGAGTCGTATGAGCCGTATGGATTTTCTACATGGTCGTCGGCGTGCCAGTCGTTGAGCCACTCTTTGCCATCCACCAGATAGCGGAAGCGATAACGCCGGCCGGCCTCCAGCTCGACGGTGGCTTTCCAGTTAGAGTCGGAGCGGGTGCGCGTCATCGGCGTAGCCGTGGTGTCCCAGTCGTTGAACTCACCCACCAGGTTGGCCCGCTCAGCCCATAGGCTGGAGGACAGCTCAAAGGTGACCAGAACACGTCCCTTTTTCTTGGCGGGTTCTTTTTTTATCATGGCTATTCCTCCACTTGATCGCGTATCACCAACACACGTGCCGGTGCCCCTTCACCCCCCTCTACCTTGAGGGGCAGGCACACCAGATGGCAGGGCCCGGCCGGCACCTCGCTGAGGTCTAACCCTTCGACAACAAGTACGCCGGCTCCCAGCAGCGTGTGGTGAACCCGATGGTCGGCAGCGTCCAAAGCCTCTACCGACAAATAATCCACACCGATCAGGCGGATGCCGTGCTCGACCAGCCAGCGGGCCGCTTCAGGCGTCAGGTGGACATAATCTGCTCTGAAGCTGCTCTCCCGGCCTTGCCAAAAACAAGAGTTGCCGGTCTTGAGCAGGAGCCGGACCGTCCCTTGGGGCAACGACAGGGCAGCCAGGTCCTCTGCCCGGATGGCCCGCCCCTCCAGCCCGGCCATCTCGGCGACAAAGGCCGGGCCAATGAACAGATCCAGCGGCAAGCGGTCCACCGTCAGGCCCTGATGCACAAAATGGCTCGGTGCATCTACGTGGGTACCGGTGTGGCTGCTCAGGCTGAGGCGCGACAGGTTGAGGGCGTCGCCTCGGTCGGTGCAGGCCAGCCACTCGACCTTGACCTGGGGATCGCCCGGCCAGACCGGCATCCGCTCTGTGATCGGCACGGTGACGTCATAATAGACCGGCAAAGATCTCAACCCTTTCCGCTTCGTTGCGGCACAATTATAATGCAATTGCTGCTAGATGTCAACTCGGCAGCGGCACCCCCTGGTAGGGTGCATTTCACTTTTCTGGATTACATAATGACAGACGACCAAGCGGACCAGCACGGCTGACGAAGAAGGGACCCTACACACCGTTTCTAGCGATTTCTGTGACACGAGGCGCCTCGTCCCGTCTGCCGCTGCGGGCTGACGAGCGTCGGCCTCGGCCGATCACTTATGTCATCCAGAATTCTGAAAGGCACCCATCCTGGCCCTTCAGGATCGCCTGGTGTAGCTCCAGCGTGGCCGGCATCGGCTCCACGTCCAGCTCGCGGCGCAGCAGTTCTCGACACTCCTCGAACTGGCGCAGGGCCGCCTGGCGGTCTCCGCTCAGGCAAGACAGGCGCATCACCATGCGGTGGATTTCTTCGTGCAGGGGGTCGCGCACAAGCAGCCGCCGGGCGTAGTAGAGCGCCCTGGCATAGTCTCCCTGGCCGGCATGATGCTCGACGGCGCATTGGAGGGAGCGCGAGAACAGGTCGGCCAGTTGTTCACGTTCTGCAATCAGCCAATCGTCGTACAGCTCGGGCAGCAGGTCGCCCTGGTACAGTTCCAGGCATTGCTCATAGTCGCCCTGCGCTGCGCTGCGGGTGAACGCCTCTACGTCCAGCCAAAAGTCGGCGGATGGGTTCCACTGCACCGTCTCGCGGTCGGCCAGGATCCATTCGCCCTCGGGCAAAGCCTGCCGTAAAAGGTGCAGGTGGCGGCGCAGGTTGGCGAGCGCCTCCGCCGGGGCCATGTCGGGCCACAAACATTCCGCCGCGTGGGCGCGGGTGGCGGGCTGTTGGCGGTGCAACAGCAGAAAAGCCAGCAGAGACTCTGCCTTGAGTGGAGAGAGAGGAGGTAAGGGTTGCCCGCCCCAGGATAGACGCAATCCACCCAAAAGTGATATCTCTAGTGAGGCCATCGCCTGAACATCTCCTGCCGCAACTGCCCACCTATAGCGACCGAGGTCGCGCCTCAAGGGCCGTTAGCCGAGCGTCCTCGTAGGCGGTAAGGATACCCCTTGTGGGTATCCAAGGCCCTCTCAGGTGCGGTTTTAACCGCCTGACTGAGCAATCACCTCCTGCCAAAGTTATTGCTCCCTGGCGGGTATCCTCCCCGCGTTCTGGCACCACACCTGAACCATCAGATGTCAATGCCCAGAAATGTGCGCATCAGGAGGCCTATCAAGAAGCTGAACGCTGCCACGCCCAGGCTTAGCCCCGCCATCTCGAGAAATCGCTTTCTAAACGGTTCGTCCCTGGCTACCGAGATGTAGTAGTTGAACAAGGCAATGATCAAGATAGCCCCGGTCAGCGTACAACCCAGACACAGGTAATAGTTCTTTAGAACCAGATAGGGCAAGATGAGAAGCAACACGGTGATCAGGTATGCTGCGGTTGTGTAAATAGATGCCTTCACCGGATTCTTGGTCGTTTCCTCCGCCTTGGTGGACAGGTACTCCGAGGCCCCCATAGACAACGCGGCGGCGATGCCGGTGATCGAACCGGTCAGGGCGATCAGCTTTGTGTCTTGCAGCGCCAGGGTCAGACCTGCCAGTGCGCCGGTCAGCTCCACCAACGCATCGTTCAGGCCCAGTACCATGGAGCCGGTATAATGAAGCCTCTCCTCGTCCAGCAGTTGGACCAAAGCGACTTCATGTTGGCTCTCCTCCTGCAGGATGGTCTCCGCTTCGGGGATTCTCTCTGTCAGTTGCCCATAGCTTTCCTGAGCATCTTCCTCCCCTCGCTCCATCAGCTTGATGCCAAAGGTAAAGCCAAAAATCCGGCTGATCCAGTAATACTTCCAGATTCTCCATCGGTCCGGGGCCACATCCTGCCGGGTATAGGTCTGCCATGTGTGGTAGTGCCGCAGCTCGTCACGGGCAATCTCTTCCAATATGCGCCGATTCTCAGGGGGCTTGACTTTTTGGGCCAGCCTCCCATAGATGTGATGCTCGGTAATTTCACTTTTCTGATAAAACAGCAGCTTCTCGCGCACTTGATCGTTGATGGCCATTCTTCAGTATCCTACAGCGCAGCAAACCCTTCGGTTTGACTCGATTATACACCAGAGTGTACCTGTTGGCAAGCATGTTTCCCGGTGCCCTCACCGCGCCTGCACATCCAGCAACACCACCTTTTGCCCACCCATCTGCACCACCTCCAGCGGGGTGCCATAGGTCTGGCTGAGCAGGTCGGCGGTAAAGGTCTCATCGAGTGGCCCCTGCCGCAGAATGCGCCCGGCCCGCATCAGGATGAGATGATCGGCGATGATGGAGGCCGATTCGGGATCGTGGGTGGTGAACAGGATCGTCAGCCCCTCGTCGGCCAGAGAACGCAACAGGGTCAGGACGCGCTTCTTGTTGCTCAGATCGAGGTGGGCGCTGGGCTCGTCGAGCAAAAGCAGGCGGGCGCTCTGGGCAACTGCCCGGCCGATGAGCGTCAGTTGGTGCTCGCCGCCGCTCAGGGCGTTGACGCGCCGGGTGGCCAGCGCCTCCAGCCCCATGCGCTGCAAGGCATTCCAAGCAGCTTGCAGGTCGCGTTCCTGGGGCATCTCTAAAAAGTTGAGGTAAGGCGTGCGCCCAAGCAGGATATATTCCAGCACGCTGTACTCGAAAGGGACATACTCCCGCTGTGGCACCAGGCTGATGGTCCGGCTGAGGACCGGGCGGGAGTAGGCTGAGAGTGGCCGGCCATCCAGGGTGATAGAGCCCTCCTGAGGACGGTAGAATCCCAGGATCAGATGCAGGAGCGTGCTTTTGCCGGCCCCGTTGGGCCCCAGAATAGCGGTCACGGTGCCGGGATAGATATCGAAAGAGACCTCGTGCAAGACCGGCTGCTCCCGGTTGTAGCCAAAGGTGACGTTGCGCAGGGAAAGCAGGGTGGTCATCGCCTGAGCTCCAGTTTTTGGGTGGACATGAGGAGAAGGAAGGCCAGCGCGCCGATTACAGAGGTGAGGAGGCCCAGAGGGATTTCGCCCCCGGTCAGGGTGCGGGCCGCAGTATCGCACGCCAGCGTGAAAAGGCCGCCCATCAGGATCGCCCCCGGCAGAGCGTAGCGGGCATCGGCGCTAAAGATCCGACGCGCCAGATGGGGGATGATCAACCCCACCCAGCCGACCATGCCGGCCAGCGAGACCATAGTGGCCGTGGCGACAACCGCCAGCAAGAGCAGCAACAGGCGCTCGCGCCCCGGCGCTGCGCCCAGCGAGAAAGCGGCTTCCTCTTCCAGCGATAGCACGTTCAACCGCCAGCGTGCCAGAAACAACAGGAGAATCGCCGCCAGGAGGGCGGGCAGGATAGGAAGCAGGTTGACCCAACGCGTGCTCCACAGCCCACCCAACAGCCAGAACGTGATTTCGGGCAGTTGGGTGAGGGGATCGGCCAGGTATTTGAGCAAGCCAACCCCCGCCGAAAAGAGCGCCGAAACGGCAATGCCCGCCAGCACCATGCGCAAAATCCAGCCACCGTAACGCAGTCGCCCGGCCAGCAGATAGGAAAGCGCCAGGCCGACCAGGGCGAAAAAGGTGGCGCTGGCCTGCACCCACAGCGGCGAGGAGCTGAAATACAGGATAGACAGCGCCGCGCCGAACGCTGCGCCCTGCGAAACACCCAGAAACCCCGGCTCAACCAGCGGATTGCGAAAGAGCATCTGCAGGGTCAGGCCGCTGGCCGAGAGCGCCGCCCCGAGCAGAATGGCGGCCACCAGGCGTGGCAGGCGCAGGTTCCAGAGCAGTTGCCCGGCCAGAGGGTCATTTTGCAGGCTGTGGAGCGGCAGCCAATAGGGTTTGGGGTAGCGCCCGATAAAAATGGACATCCCCAGGCAGATCAGAACGGCCAGGATGAGCCAGAAAAAGGTCCGCCGGTGAGAACGGATGGGCACCACCTGAACTTCAACCTCGCCACACGGCTTTGTTTTCAGACAGATAGACCTGGCCAGGGCTCACTGTTTCCCCCGATTGGATCGGCCGGCTACGGCAAGGTCCCACGCAGAAGGGGTGTTATTTGGCTGTCCACTGCGGCCCGGTCCAACCCGTAGAGTGTCTGATAAAAGGTGTAAAACTCGGCCATGATCTCCACATCGGCAAAGCGGTCGGGGTGGATGTGCATCGCCAGCCAGGTCAGGCCGAGGATCCAGCGCGTGTCCGGCTGGTCCCAACTGTAGGTATCCTTGGGAAAGGCAAAGACCTGGTCGCCCTGGACGGCCTTGAGATTTTGGATGACAGGTTCGGCGCGGAAAGCCGCCACGGCTTTGCCCGGGTCGTCAAAATAGTCAACGATAAAAATCTTGTCCGGATTCCAGGCCGCGATCTGCTCCAGGGTAACCACCGTCCAGCCGCTGCCCAACTGCGCGTCGAGCCAGACAGGCTTGCCGCCGGCCATTTCGACCAATGTGGTCTGAATCCACTGCCGCGGCGGGACGTTGTAGGCCGTCTCGCCACCCTTGGCCGAGTGCTGGATCAGCAATACGGAGGGCTTTTGGTCATCGGTCAGGCCTGCTACCTCCTTTTGGACACGCGCCATGCCCTGCCGGTAAAAGTCTACCACCTGTTGGGCGCGGATTCCGTTGCCGAGAATCTGGCCGAGGGCCTGGATTTCGCTGAAATACTGCTCGGGCGTTTCGAGGGAAACGTAAAAGACCGGAATGGTGAGAGCTTCGATGGGGGCGCCCAGTTTTTCGGCCAGATAGCTCTTCAGGATGACCAGGTCGGGTTGGGCAGCAGCAATCTGTTCCGGGCCGGCTTGATCGTCGAGCGTTGTTTTGGCAGCCGCATCAGGGTCCAGGATGGGAAAAAAGTTGCCGCCCTGGCCGGTCAGCGCGACGGCTGCTACATGTTCGGCGGCCTGGGGAAAGATATAGAGCGCATCCACAATCATGATGGTGGCCTTGCCCGCCACGACGATGCGCCGGGGCAGAGCCTCGAAGGTGAGTGTGCGGCCCAGGGCATCGGTGACGGTAACCGGCCTGGAGGTGATCTCCCCCGCCGGGTGAGAGGAGGGCGTGGGCGGGATAGCCGGGGGAGCCGATGTGGCTACCGGCCCACAGGCGCTCAAGGTGAGGGCCAGGAGCGCAAGCAGAAAAAGGTGCTGTTTCATGATTCTTCCTCAGCGTGCATAGCCTTGCACGATTTTACCACAAAGGGCGCAAAGGAAAAAGCCGCGCATCCTTTGCGACGCCCGAGAAAGTATCGGCCTCCGGCTCCGGTGCTTCGGCCCCTGACTTG
>FWWM01005628.1_pt1 | contig 27206 bp, 26 predicted proteins | sample 2228351 | NCBI WGS metagenome assembly FWWM01 (sample SAMEA103939774, study PRJEB20133) | metagenome | reverse complement strand
GCCTTTTTTATTTTGAAAATAATTTCCAAAAAATGGTTAGAAAATAACCATCTCTTTAAATCTGATCCCTGTAAAAAGCCTTTATTTTAGATTATTTATATCTGGCATAAAATTTGTATTAAATTAATCGGAGGATAGAATGAAGAGTAAAGGAGTATCCCTTATAGAATTGCTAATTATTATGGGAGTTATAGCAGCGCTTGTAGGTTTGTTTTTTATAGGTTATTCAGGTGCAAAGAAAAGAATTGACATTGACAATGCTGCTAATTCTATTGTTACAACTTTAATGGAACTTAGATTAAAATCTATGACCACGGATAAACTTCATGGGTTCATGACCTCCAAAGGTTGCGTGAGCGGTAGGGATTGTTATGCATCTTTTGTTTTTGATGACCAAAACAATAATTACGTAATAGATGATGGTGAAATAAAGGATATTTATTATATGAATTTCCCGCCCTATTTAAGATTTGTTTACGCTTCTGGCAGTTCAGAAACTCTATTTTTTGATAAAAGGGGATTTCCAAGAGATGAGCAGGGTAATTTTTTTGAAAAAACTCTGAAACTCCAGCTATGGCAGGGTGGGAAAAAGTTAGAAAGAGAGATAGTGATTTCTACCCGAATTTCTATTAGAAAACCTTAGGAGGCTTTTATGAAAGAAAAAGGATTTACTTTGATCGAAGTCCTCATTGCCATCGCTCTTTTTGTTATCTCGATACTTTTACTATTTCAACTGGTGCTTCTTGCAATGAGGACAAATTTGATTAATGCTAAAAGAAATGATGCTATCATGACAGCATTTGTGGAAAGCGAGAAAGTGAAAACAACAAGATTTGAGGACATAACAGATGAATTCACCACGGTTTACAGGAATGGAACATTTTACTTTGTTCAGAAGAGAGTCTCTGTTCTACCCGATAAACCCGAGCTAAAGGAGGTAAGAGTAGGAGTTTACTGGGGAATGGAATACGGTGGGTTACACACTTCCCATCTCAGGTTTGATGCCTGCATGCAACAACATCAAAACATAGAAGAATGTAAGAATATTGCTCATCATTCTTATGAATATACTTTCTTAATTGCGGAGGCATTATGAGAAATCAGAAAGGTATAACTTTAGTAGAGCTTTTAATAAGTGCTACCATAATAGTTCTGGCTTTAATAGCAATTTTTGCAGTTTATAATGCTTTTCTCAGACAATCTGCTAGGCAGAGGTTTGTTTCTGAAGCGGAAATGGAGGAGAGAACAGCTTTATATCTTCTTCAGAGGGATATTTTTATGACTGGATTTGGCATCCCTTCCACTATTAAACCTATTGATGGAACAAATTCTACCACATCCTTTGATACTTTTATCTTAAGGGGAACCTATCTTACCCTGGAAAAAGCTGGCGAGAGCGCCTCAGTAGTTATGTCAGCAACTACCAATTCAGCCACTGTAAAAAAATTGGAAGGAAGAGGGAACATTGAAGCAGGGACTTGGGTGGTTTTTTTAGATCCTTTTTTAAAGCAGGTTTTGAGTAATTCTAATGCCCAAAATTTCTGCTACAGAGTTACTGCTGTAAGTGATCAGGGACAGCCTCCAAATGTTCTTCGAACCCTCACATTCTCCCAATCTCTTGATGATGGAAGTGGCTCACCTATTATCTCTGAAGGGACTCTTGTTTATGGAGTAACGGATAACACCCCTCCTGTCTCTCCCTCTCCTTATTATCCAGAGGTCACCTATACCCTTCAAGATGCTGATGTCAAAGATAGATGTCCTCCAGGTTGTATGAGACTTGTAAGAGTTGAGAATTCAGCAAGCTCTAACACCCAGACAATACTTCCATGCGTGGCGGATGTTCAATATGCTTTTGGCTTTATGGACTCAGAGGGAAATCTCAGATGGGAAAATGATATATCCTCTTACACACCTGACAGGCTTTCTGCAGAGTTAAAACTTGTCAGGGTGAATATTTTAATTCCTCTTGCAAGGCTGAGACAATTTATAACCACTCCTCATCCTAAGCCGTCAGAGTTGATCGAGGATAGAACCTATACTTTTACCTCTGAGCAGATTAGATATAGATGGAAAATCATTAATTTTGAATTAAAACCGAGGAATTTACTATGAAAGAAAAAGGAATTGCATTACCTACAACATTAGTGGTAATGGTTTTCATGCTAATCATGGGAGCATTAACTCTTTACATCTCTGTGATTGGCATGAGGGTTTCTGGAATAGCAAAAGGCTATTTAACTGCTTTTGAGGCTGCAGAGAGTGGTATAGAAGAGGCAATTCACAAAATTTTAACCACACAGGCTCCAATAACAGATGAGAACGAAAGGAAAATAGAAAGGACTGTTAAGGTAATGGGAGAGAATTACAAAATACAGGCAGAGATAGTCTTTCTTAATGTGGCAAACTTACCAGGAGGAGCTGGACCTGTTTTTCCACCCGAGACAGCCAGATACGGAAGAAATTGTCTTGTCTACAGAATAGATTCCACAGCATATTCATTGAGAGAGAGAATTCAAAAAGCTGAGGAGGGATTTATTGGAACAAGCTCATACAAATACAAACCCATGACAACCTTATCCTGCATTTATATTAAAGTAATGTAAGGAGGAAAAAAATGAGGAAACAAATAGTTTTTCTCTTTATATTGGCTATTTTTATTGGGAATCTCCTTTCCCAGGAGAAAAGAGAGATAATTGGGAATCTGGAAAAGATCAGTAAGACTTCCATCACTGTTAACGGAAAGTCATATTTAGTTCCCCCCGATGTGGTTATAAAAGAGAAAGACGGGACCATCCTTAAAAATGAAGAGGATAAATTTGATTTGCAAATTCTAAGAGCTGTGGAGGAAGTAAAACTGGTATTAGTGGAGGAAAAGATGAAAGAGATAATTATAGAGGTAAGAAGAGAGTAGGAGGGTAAGATGAGAAAAGTAGCCTTATCAATTATAATACCCTTGGTTTTATTAGCTTCTTCCTTTTCTCAGGATATGTCCGATTATTGCGCAGTTCCTCCTTATATAAGCACCTCTGTAACTCCGAATGTCCTTCTTATATTAGATAATTCAGGGTCTATGATGCGTTTTGCTTACGCTGATAGCTATGATGGCAACATTTTATATTACGGATATTTTGTTCCAACAAAGAGGTATAGTTATTCCACTTCTGCAGGAGGTTATTTCTATGAAGATTCCAATGGAGCTTGGTCAGGAAACTGGCTCAACTGGGCAACAATGAGAAGAGTGGATGTGGCTAAAAAAGTTATGGTGGGAGGTAGATGTAGAAATAGGGCGAATCCTTCATCTGTTAAATATCTTCAGGGAGAACCAAATCCTGATAGAGACTTTTATAGAGGTTGGTTTAATGATAATGTCTCACCTTATAAAACTCCTTATCACGGAAATTATTATTATGGAAACAGATATGGGAGGCTTTATGTGGATGATGATGAAAATCCTTTTTCTAATCCCATAGCAACTTATACAATTCAGGTTCATATAGGAACGCAGGAACCTCTCGGAGTCATTCAGAAAACAGCTACCAAGGTTAGATGGGGTTTAATGTTCTTTAATATCGGAAATAATTATGAGGATGGAGAAAACAAAGATGGTGGATATCTTCGGAATGATGTAGGAGATCTGAATACCTCTATTGTTACCAATATAGAAAATCACACTCCTGACACTTGGACTCCATCTTCTGAAACATTTTATGAAGCTGTGAGAGTGTTTCAGGCAGGCAAGAGCGCATATAATGGTGGAGTCAATTATAGCTCTAAAGATCCCATTCAGTATTACTGCCAGAAGAATTTTGTAATATTTGTCTCAGATGGAAACCCAACAAAGGATAAGAACATTCCCGCCGGATACTGGGGCTCTCAATTGGCTGGCCCTGGAAACGATCCCGCAGGCAATCCTCTTCCTGACATAAATATAAGCACATATATGGAAATGATTAACATAAATGAAGGTGGAAGCCCTTACTGTAGATCAGCATATGATCAGGTTACATCTGAATGTGGATATGATTGCTGTGATGGGACATTTTACCTTGAAGGTTGTGCCTATTGGGCTCATATTACTGACCTGAGACCTGATATTCCTTCTATTCCGAAAACAAAGGGAAAGCAAAATCTGCATCTTTACTGCGTTTTTACCTTTGCCGAACAGGAGTCCATAATATTAAAACTCGCTGCAAAATATGGTGGTTTTGATGATATGAATGGAAATAATCGTCCTGATATTCAGGCTGAGTGGGACAAAGATGGGGACGGGAATCCAGATAACTATTTCCAAGCATCAAGCGGATATGAAATTGAAAAGTCTTTGATTTCAGCCATAAACGATATTCTTGAGAGAACATCCTCAGGAACCGCAGCATCGGTCCTTTCCACATCTACAAGAGGTGCAACCTCCGTGCTCCAGGCATTCTTTACTCCCAGGTATGTGACAGCTAATGAGGAGTTAACATGGACAGGACATTTACAATATCTCTGGCTTGATCAGAGATACAATATAAGGGAAGATACTTTAAGGGATGATAAGCTTATTCTAAATCAGGATAGAATAATTCAGCCATATATGGATTTGAGTACAAATGAGATTAAAGTTAGATATTTTAATGATACTAATGCGGATGGAAAGCCAGATTTTCCATGTCAGCCAGATGATATTGGCTCTTTTGAAAATATAAAATCTATGTGGAGGGCAGAGGCAACCCTTCTTTTTATGAATCCAGACAATAGGAATATATTCACTTTCCTTGACACAAATAAAAATGGAAGAGTGGATAGTGGAGAGATTATTAATTTTGAAACTTCCAGAGCATCTCAACTTGCTCCATATTTCAGAGTGGACTCCACTCAGTCAAGGGAGTATATAAGATATATTAGAGGAGAGGATGTAGATATATGTTTAGATCCTCCAGATTGCACTACTTTTGGTCACAGAGATAGAACTGTCACCGAAAATGTATGGAAATTAGGGGACATTGTTCATTCTACACCAAGAATTGTGGGTAACCTCCCTCTCAACTCTTATCACATTGATTATCTTGATACTACATATCAAGAATTTGTTAAAAGCAATGACCCACAAAATCCAACTCTATACGAGACGAGGAAAAATGTGGTTTATGTAGGTGCTAATGATGGAATGCTCCATTGCATACATATGGGTAAACTTATTGAGGATAAGGATCCTTCAAATCCAGCTCAGAAAGCTCATCTTGAAGGAGAGGGTAGAGGAGTGGAATTGTGGGCTTACATTCCATACAATCTTCTCCCTCAGGTTCCCTGGATAGGGCACCCTGATTATTGTCATATCTATTATGTGGATGGAAGAACTCTTGTCTTTGATGCCAGTATAAATGGACCAGCAGAAGGAGCCAAGACAAGAAACAGCTGGAAAACCATTTTAATAGGAACCATGAGGCTTGGAGGAAAACCTATAAGCATAAATGGAGACTTTGGCCTTGGAAATGAGACAAGAACATTCAGGTCAGCAATTTTCGCCATGGATGTATCAGATCCTGAGCAGCCATCCATATTATGGGAATTTACAGAGCCTGACCTTGGTTTTACCACCTCTTTTCCATCAGTGGTTAGAGTGGGAGATAAAAGCACAAATGGTGACTGGTATTTAGTTTTTGGAAATGGACCTGAGAACTTCTCAGGAAGAAATCAGACAAGATCGCCAAAGCTTTATGTGGTTAATCTTAGAACTGGAGAATTGTTGAGAAAAATTGAGCTCAATTCAAATGTAATAGGATATCTCGGGGATTTGGTGGCAGTTGATCCTGACAAGGATTATCAGGTGGACACCATTTATGCTGGAACAGTGGAGATGGAAAACAATCCGAACAAACCTCTTGTTGGGAGATTAATGAGAATTCAAACCATGGAGAGTTCTGACCCCAATTCCTGGGTTGTCTCCACTCTTGTAAACCCTCAACTTCCTATAACTGCGTCTCCTGAAGTAGTATTTGATGAAAGAAGAAATATATGGGTTCTTTTCGGGACAGGAATATTCTTAAGCACAGATGATAAATCTATTACTTATCCACAGTCTCTCTTCGGTGTAAAGGACTATTACTGGAATGGCTATTCTGGAACTGGAACTGTAAATTTAAATGAGCTTTTCACCATGGATTTAAGCGATAACAATCCTGCAAATGATTACGATGTGACTGCGGAGGTGGAGGATTTCACATGTGTGTGCAATGGTATTGAAGTTCCAGATATGATTATAAGAGACCCTGTTACGAATAAGAAGATAGGCTGTGCTTCGCCTTCAGAAAGGGTCGTGACCTATGTGAAAGACGCAAAAGTTGGAAACACCGACTGGAGAGAGCATCTGAACACTGTAACCACTCAGTATAAGGGATGGAGGCTAATTCTACCTTCAGAAGAGAGATGTATAACAAGACCTTTTGTAATAGCTGGCCTTGCGGACTTTCTTGTTTATACACCCACAGATGATATATGTGCGATGGGAGGAGAGACAAAGATGTATACCCTGTTCTATCAGACTGGAACTGCTTTCCTCCAGCCCATTTATCTTACACCCTCAGCACTTTCTGGCTCAAAATTAGAGAGATCCATATCCCTCGGACCTGGTGCACCACCTCCTGGAGAGGGGGTAGCAGCAGCCATTACAAAGGAAGGAAATATAGAAAAGTTCGTTCAGGTTTCAACAGGTATAGTTATACAAGGGCTCCAGCAACCACCCTTTAATGTCAAGAGCAGAATTACACACTGGATGGAAAAGTAATAATCCAGTGATTTCTGATTAAGAAGAGAAAAGAATTATCTTGTGGGAGCAAGAGCAATTAAAGCTCTCATTAACTTAAAACCTTCAATGAGATCCTTGGATTGAAAGCTAACTTTTCTTCCGCTCACCCTTTTTACCAGAGGGATTAGTTCAGCCATCTCTGCTTGAGAAGAGTAGAGGAAGTCAATTTCAAAATTAAATGGCGGATTTAGTTTGAAAGGTTTTGTCTCAGAAATTCTCTGGAGTGCGAGCCTTACTCCTTCTTTTATTCTCTTCCTTGCTTCCTCCATGGGTAGAAGCTTTGCTGAGGTTCTTCCAAATCCTTCCTTTACAGCTACGGTGACAATCTTATCTCCCAGGATGGATTTTGCCTGTTTGCAAACCTCTGAATCCCCACTTATGAAAATCACTGGAACATTGTAATAACCTGCAACAAGAGCATTTATACCGCGTTCTGGCATTTCTATCCCATTGATTTTAATCGAATAAATTGATGCTCCTGAATAGGTATGATCGAGTATGGAATGCTCCACCCCAGCTTTTGAGTGATAACCAATAAAAATGCAAGCGTTAAAACTTTCATCTATCCCTTGCATCATGGAAAGAGGTTTTGGTGAACCTGAGATAAGTGTTGCTTTCTTGTGCAAGTCATCAGGGATAATGTTTCTCATGCTACCATGGGAATCATTTACAACTATCTCATAAGCTCCGCCTTCCATAGCTCCTTCAATGGCAGAATTCACATCCTGAGCCATCCATTTTCTTGCTATGTTGTAATCGTGTCCTCCGGGTGAAACCTGATCTGAGTGAACAACGCCTGATATCCCTTCCATATCCACAGAAATGTAAACTTTCAATTTTTTATCCTGAGCATAAAGAGCGAAAGTCAAAGCGGAAAAAAGGATAAAGAGAGACTTAATAGTCTTCATTTTGTCACCTCCAGATGTTTTACAAATAAATTTTAATCAATTTTTTCCTCTTTTCCAATTCTTGCAAAATATATTCCGATGAAGATTATAAGAGCGCCGATAATAAGGTTCTGAGTTATTCTTTCTGAAAGTATGAAATGAGCGAATATAACCGCAAAAACAGGCTGGAGATTGGAATAGATGGCAGTTTGGCTGTTCCCTGCTTTTTTAACTGAAATAAACCATATTAAAAGGGAAAGGGAGAGGGCAAAAGCTCCAGAATAAAATAACCAAGCCCAGGCAGTGAAGGATACAGAAAAAAAAGAAAGCTCCTTTAAACTTTTAAGGGAAATAGGAAAGAATAGTATAGAGCCTATACTCATGGTTATTCCCGTAAATTTTAATGGAGAGTATACCTTTAAAAGGGATTTGGAAGTAACTGAATAATAAGACCATAGTATTACCGCAAGAAATAAAAGAATATCTCCCTTCCATGTTTGGTAAGATATATGCATTTCCCCTGTTTTTCCCCTGATAACTATATATAAACCTAAAAACCCAAGAATTATACCCATCCAGCCGAGGAATTTGATTCTTTCATGTTTGAAGTAAGAACTGAGAATGGAGATCACTATAGGTGAGGTTCCAAGAATTACAGCGGTATTGGAAGCAGTGGTTAAATTTATACCTTCTATGAAAAAATATTGGTAAATTGTATAGCCAATCATAGAGAGAAAAAAAATTTTTATTAGATGTTCCTTCTTAACATAAAGATTTTTTTCTATTAATAATAGGGCAATTATCAGAATTAGCGAAGAAAGAATCAATCTGATTCCGTTAAATGGCATGGGAGGTATCTCTTGTAGGGAAATTTTTATAACAGATAGATTGAGCCCCCATATTAAAGTAACCATGAGCATTAGAACATCGATGAAGGTGAACTTCTTTTCCATACTGTAATTTATTTATGATATAATAGTGTCTTTGAAAAGGCAATTTAGGTAAAATGAAAAAATACGGAGAAGAAGCTATAGAGAAGGCTGTCCTTGAAGTTTGGGATAACCCTTCACCTGAAAAGGACTATAATATTGAAATAACTTTTCCTGAATTCACATGCTTGTGCCCGAGATCAGGTTATCCAGATTTTGCCACTATAAAAATTAATTACATTCCCGATAAACATATAATTGAATTGAGGTCTTTGAAGCTTTATCTAAATAAATTCAGAGACAAATATTTTTCTCATGAGGAGGCAACGAATAAAATTTTCAACGAAATATTTCAAATTTTAAAACCTAAATTTTTAGAGGTAATAGGAGATTTCAATCCTCGCGGGAATATGAAAACTTTAATCAGGGTTTCCTCAAAAGATCAAAGGTAATTATAGATCTTTCGACTATTTTTGTGCGCTTAATATGTTTCTTGCAATAATGATTTTTTGAATTTCAGATGTGCCTTCATAAATTGTGGTAGCTCTGGCATCTCTGAAAAGTTTTTCTACAAGGAACTCTTTTGAATATCCATAAGAGCCGTGGATTTGGAGAGCGAGATAAGTTACCTTGTTAGCGATTTCGGAGGCATAAAATTTTGCCATGGAGGACTCTTTTGTGTGGGTTTTACCCTGATCTTTCAAGTAAGCAGCTCTATAGGTTAGAAGTCTCGCTGCTTCAATGTATGTGCTCATTTCAGCTATCATAAATTGAATAGCTTGATGTTCGCTCAGGTATTTTCCAAATGTTTTTCTTGTTTTAGCGTAATTTATAGCTTCATCAAGAGCACTCTGAGCTATGCCAACTGCTTGTGCAGCAATACTGATTCTGGAGACATCAAGAGTATGGAGGGCTATCTTAAGGCCTTCTCCCTCCTGCCCCAAAAGAGCACTTTCAGGAATTTTGCAATCTTCAAGAACAATTTCCGCCGTAGGAGAGCTCCTGAGCCCCATTTTATCTTCAATTTTTGATATTTTCAAATTTGGAATTCCTGAATCTAAGATAAAAGCTGAGATTGATTTTGAACCTGGTTCTGGAGAGGTCCTAGCCATGAGAACAAAAGCTCCCGCCTCAGAACCTGATGTAACCCAATTTTTTGTTCCACTGATGATATAGAAATTTGTCTCTTTTCTTGCCCTCGCCTGAATTGCAGATACGTCAGAGCCAGCGGAAGGTTCTGTAAGAGAAAAGGCTCCTAAAATTTCACCAGAAGCAGCTTTGCTCAGATAATTCATTTTCTGTTCTTCATTACCAAATTTTAGTATTGGATAACAGAATGCGGAGGCATGAACGGAAACAGCCACAGCTGTGGATGGACATACTTTAGCAATCTCTTCAATCACAATACAGCATGAAATATAATCCATCTCTGAGCCACCATATTTTAAAGGGACAGTCATACCCATCACACCTATCTCTGCGAGCTTCTTTATTATTTCCTTGGAGAGCTTTCCTTCCTTCTCAGTGGTTAGGGATGCAGGCAATATTTCCTCTCCAGCAAATTCTCTTATGGTTTCCCTTAGCAATTTCTGTTCCTCAGTGAGTTCAAAATTCATAAAACCTCCCAGCTAATTTTTCTTTAAAATTTTTTTGATCTCATCCCATGAGAGGGTGTTTAGAATATCCTCCTTTTCAAGCCAGCCCCTTCTTGCTACCCAAACTCCAAACTCCAAGTATTCCAGCTGAGAAATATTGTGAGCATCTGTTCCAATTGCAACTCTTATTCCTAATTCCTTTGCTCTTTTACAGTATATATCCCTTAAATCAAGTCTTTGAGGAAATGCGTTAATTTCAAGAGCTGTTCCTGTTTTTCTTGCAAATTCAAGAACCTCTTCCATATCCACATTATAGGGCTCTCTTTCTCCGATCAGTCTCCCTGAGGGATGAGCTATGATATGAACATTAGGATTTTTCATGGCAGTGATAATCCTTCTCGTAATTGTTTCTTTGTCCTGTTTAAATCCAGAATGTATTGCAGCTATCACCAGATCCAGCTTTGAAAGAACCTCATCCTCCAGATCAAGAGAACCGTCCGATTTTATATCCACCTCTATGCCGTGAAGGATTCTTATATTCGGGTATTTCTTTCGCAGTTTATCAATTTCTTCCCTTTGAAGCATGACCTTCTTTTCGTCCAGCCCTTTTGCTATCCCGAGAGATTTGGAGTGATCTGTTATGGCAATAAATTCATATCCTTTCTCTAAAGATGCCATAACCAATTCCTCTATAGAGTGGCCTCCATCCGACCACTTGGAATGGATATGAAAATCTCCTTTAATCTCATTCAACTCTACAAGTTTTGGAATTTTTCCCTCTTTTGAAGCCTCTACCTCACCTCTATCCTCTCTCAATTCAGGGGGAACATACTGAAGCTCTAAAATTCTATATATATCATTTTCCTCACTTCCGCCAAGCTTTTCTCCTGATTCCTCCAAGAATATCCCATATTCATTTATTTTTAATCCTCTTCCTTTTGCCATATCTCTCAACCGGATGTTGTGTTCTTTTGAACCTGTAAAATAGGCAAGAGCAGAACCAAAAGAATCAGGCTCAACAATTCTAAGATCCACTTGCATCAAATCTTTTGTTCTTATTGAGGAGCGAGTTGTTCCTTTGGAAACCACCTCTTTTACAAGATAATGATTAACAAACCTTTCCATTACCTTTGAGGGGCTGGCAGAAATGATTAAAATGTCTATATCTTTTATAGTTTCTTTTCTTCTTCTTACAGATCCAGCCTCTGAAATTTTCTCTACTCCTTCAACATCTTTCAAAGCGTTTATAAAACTTTTAGCTATGGATAAAGCTTGGTCGAGCCTTCTTCGCTCTCTCCCGGCTCTTAAAAGTTCTATTCCTTTAAGAATGTTCTCCTCTGTTTTTTCTCTAATACCGGGGAGAACTCTGAGTTTGTGCTCCCTCGCCATTTTTTCAAGTTCATCAACACTTTTTACTTTTAAACTATCATAAATAACTTTTGCTGTTTTTGGGCCCAAACCCGGCACCGAAAGTAGCTCTATAAGAGAAGACGGAACTTCCTTTCTCAATTTTTCAAGTTGTTCAAGAGCTCCAGTTTTGGTGATCTCTTCTATTTTTTGTGCTATATCCTTCCCTATGCCTGGAATTTTATCCAACTTTTTTTCTTTTATCAAATCTGACACATCTTCTGTTAATGCCTCTATGTTCATGGCTGCTTTTCTATATGCTCTTATCCTGAAGGGATTATCTCCTATGATTTCAAGGAGATCAGCTATCTCTTCAAAGATTCTTGCTACTTTTTGATTTTCCATAACTCAAATATTCTTAATTTTTATTGTTATTCAATAAGCTTTATCTCGAAAATAAGGGAGCAAATCTTGATAAACCTTTTTTACCTCTTGAGAAATCACTTTGGTTTTTGAAAATACAGCCATGAAGTTGGAATCTCCCTCCCATCTTGGAACTATGTGAAGGTGATAATGACCCACTTCCCCAGCACCCGCTGATTTGCCTAAATTCATACCAATGTTGAAACCATCAGGCGAAGAATATTTTCTTAATATTTTAATAGACAACTTCGCCAGCTCTATCATTTCATGACTTTCCTCTTTTGTAGTATCTTCAAAGTTATCGATATGTCTGTAAGGTGCTATCATTATATGTCCGGGAGTGTATGGGTAGAGATTCATGATAATAAAATTTTTCTCCCCTCTGTAAAGAATCAAGGAATCTCTGTCCTCTTTTTTGAGAGCTTCACAGAAGATACATCCTTTATTTTTGTTCAAAAGTTCTTTTATATAAGTAACCCTCCATGGTGCAAAAATATACCGGAACATTATGTTTTTCCTATAATAAAAGAATTTATAAAAGCCCTCTCTTTAAAATTTATTATTTTCCCTACTATGCGCATTAGTTCTAAAAATTCGCTACTTTTTCTTTGCGGAAGCCCTCAGCCTTGTGAATTTTTTCTCCATAACTTTCCGTAAATCGGGCTTTAATGGAGCTAAAGCATTTAATTCTCTCTTTTTAAGCTCTTCACCAACAGCTCTAAAACTTAAAGCTATTTTCATGGAATCTGTATCTATTTTGGTTATCACAGCTTCTTTTGTTTCTCCCACCTTAAATTTCTCATTGATATTATCAATTCTTTCATCAGAGAGTTGGGATTTGTGGACAAGACCCTCTATACCAGGGACAATTTCTACAAAGACTCCGTAATTAACTATCTTTGTTATCTTTGTTTCCACAATATCTCCCACTTTATATCTAGCAAAAAAATCCCTCCAGATTGCTTCCGAGAGTTGTTTAATCCCTAAAGAAAGCTTTTTTTCCTCCTTTTTTAAGGAAAGAATTACAGCTTCCACCTCCATTCCCGGTGCTAATATATCAGAGGGATGCTCAATTTTTGACCATGAAATATCCGAGATATGAATCAAGCCTTCTATACCTTTTTCTATCTCCATAAAGGCTCCAAAATCTGTGAGGTTCTTGATTTTACCTTTAACAATATCTCCTTCCTTATGGTGGCGAACAAATAGTTCCCAGGGAGAAGGATGGAGTTGCTTCAAGCCAAGAGCAATTCTTTTTTTCTCTTTTTTCACATCAAGAACTATAAATTCGCCCGTATCCCCTATATTTAAGACCTCTTTTGGATGCTTTATGTTCTTCCAGCTAATATCTGATATGTGAAGAAGTCCTTCCACTCCATTTTCTAGTTCTACAAAAGCTCCAAATTCTGTCAAGCTAACCACTTTCCCTTTCACCTTTGATCCCACAGGGTATTTTTTATCCACATTTTCCCACGGGTCTGGAAATCTCTGCTTGTATCCCAGAGTGATTCTTCCATTCGCAGGATCAAGTTTTAAAACCATAACATCTATTTCCTGATTTTCAGTGAAAGCCTCTGATGGATGTTCTATTCTGCCCCAGGAAATATCATTTATGTGGAGCAACCCTTCCACTCCGTTAATATCAACAAAGACTCCAAAATCTTTTATAGAGGTTATTTTTCCTCTTACAATTTTTCCTTCTTTAAGAGTTGCAAGAGTTCTTTTCCTTCTGGTTTCCTTTTCTTCTGCAAGAATAATTTTACGGGAAACAATGACTTTTTCGTTTCTTTTATTTATCTCGATTACTTTAAATTTAAACTCCTTACCTATAAAACTATCCACATTTTTTACAGGAGATAGATCAATATGGGATTTTGGAAGAAAAACAGGAATTCCTAAATCTACTATTAAGCCATTGGAAGCTTTTTCTACTATTTTTCCTCTTACAGGAAACCCATGTTTGTAAGCCCTTTCAATTAGATCCCATGCAATTATTTTGTCCGCCTTCGCCTTTGAAAGCTGAACAGCTCCTTCCTTTACATTTGTCTCTTCCACAAGAGCGCAGATGTCGCTTCCTTCTTTTACTTTTAATTCACCTTTTAAATCTTTTAATTCTTCGATAGGAACTATCCCATCCGATTTATAACCAATATCCACAACAGCATAGTTTGAAGCAATTTTTACAATTTTACCTTTTACAATTTTACCTTTTATAAGTTCTTTACCATCAAAATAGTATTTGTCTAACAAAGATTCCCATTCTGTAGAAGTATGGGATTCAGAGGCCTTTTTTTCCATCATAGAGTTCTCCTTTTTTGCTAAATCTATTTTCAAGAATCCTCTTTGCCACCAAATTTATTTCACTCTCTGGAGTGGAACTACCGCTTATAATTCCCACTCTTTTTGCTCCGACAAACATTTCAGGTGAGAGATCTTCATAAGATTCAATGTGGTAAGAATTGGGCAATATTTTTTTTGCAATTTCAAAAAGTTTTGTGGTGTTAGAGCTCTTCATGCTTCCGATTATTAACATTACATCCACATTTTTAGCAATTTCTTCTACTTCTTTTTGTCTTTTGATTGTGTAAGAGCAAATTGTGTTGAAAACTCTAAGTTCATGAGTTCTAAGTGCAACTAAAGCCACAATTTTTTTGAAAAGTTCGACATCCTGAGTTGTCTGAGCTATGATAGCCCTTTTTCTTTTTAAAGGGAGAGATTCCACATCTTTTTCTTTTGAAACAATTATTCCTTTTTGATTAAGGTGTCCCTGAATCCCAATTATTTCAGGATGGGATGGATCTCCAATTATGATTAATTCATACCCCTCCTCCATTAAATTCTTTGCTATATTCTGAGCCCTCTTTACATAAGGACATGTTCCATCAATTATTTTTTTGCCCTTGCTTTTAATTTCTTCTATAACATTTGGAGGTAAACCATGGGTTCTTATTATCACTCTTTCGGTTTTTATCTCATCTATACTTTTCACTGTGTAAACACCATCTTTTTCAAGTTCTTTTATTACTTTATCGTTGTGTATTAAATGTCCGAGACAGCTTATTCCGCCATTTTCTATTGCAGATTTTTTGGCTAATTCTAAGGCTCTCTTCACTCCGTAGCAGAAACCGATTCCTTTGGCTATGTTTATTTCCATTTAATAGAATTAATATATAACTTCCAGAATTAAATGTCAACAATTGAGCTATTTTTGTATTTATTAATTAAAATATCTGCCACCTTTTTACCTGAGAGAAGCATTCCACCAAATATAGGACCCATTCTTGGTCCTCCAAACACTGCATTTACAGCCATTCCACATACATATAAATTTGGAAATACTTCTCCAGTTTTTTCAACAGTGAATTTTTCACCAAGTTCAGCCCACATGGATTTCTCTCCTTCGATTTTTCCTGATGGAGTAAACAATTTATCTCCACTTTTTCTTTCCACAATCCTTGTTATTTCACAAGGATGACCTGAGGCATCAATTACTGCTTTCGATTTAAAAGATATCGGATCAATGTGAAGTTTCGCTATTTCCACACTTGTCCAGTTAACCACAACTCCGCAAACAGAACGCTCTCTGATTAAGACATCCTCAATTGTCATAAGATTGTAAATTTTCACCCCAGCCTTTATCGCTTTATCAGTCAAGCAGGCAGTGGCTTCAAGAGAATCAGCTACATAATAATTTTTCTGATATTCTCTATATCTGATCCCGAATTCTTCGAAAATCGAAATAACATCATTCTGAACCACAATCTTGTTGAACATTATTCCGCCACCAGGCATTCCACCCCCCACTTTAAGGGCGCTCTCAAAAATTACAGTTTTTAGACCATCTTTAGCAAGATAGTATCCTGCGCATAACCCTGAAGGACCTGCGCCACCTATTATAACATCCACCTCCACAGAATCGAGGAGGTCTTTGAGATATGTTTCAATAATGGCTCTTGAAATTATGGTTTCCTCAAGCATTTTTCTCTCCTGAAAATTTAGTTTTATTATTATTTATTATTAACCTATGAGAAGGAATTTTTCAATAAATTTTATGAAGTTGAGAGAGGATGGATTATAATTAAACATAAAATGAAAAAGATTTTAGTTAATGAAAAGAAATTATTTAAGGTTTTGAGAGATCTTATTAGCATAGATTCAACAAATCCTTCAATTTTTCCAGGAGGAAAAGGAGAGAAGGAGATAGCTGAATACATTGAAAATTATCTAAGAAACCTTTCCCTGAATGTAACAGTTCAAGAGGTTAAACCTGAAAGATCAAATATTATAGCAGTTGTTAAAGGGAAGGAAAGAGGGAGAACCCTTATGTTGAATGGACATATGGACACAGTAAGCAAAGAGGGGATGGAAATTGGCTATGTTAAACCTGAGTTTAAAGACGGTAGAATTTATGGAAGAGGAAGCATAGATATGAAAGCTGGACTGGCAGGGATGATGATAGCAGCGGATTCAATTACAAGAGCTAATATAGCTCTCAAAGGAGATTTGATCTTAGCATTTGTTGTGGATGAAGAGTATGAAAGTGCCGGAACAGAGGCTCTTTTGAGAGAGTATAAAGCTGATTCAGCCATCGTCTGCGAGCCTACTGACTTGCGTATAGGAATAGCTCATAAAGGATTTGTGTGGGTGGAAGTGGACGTTTATGGCAAATCTGCGCATGGGAGTAAACCTGAAGAAGGTGTAGATGCTATAGCAAAAGCGGGAAAATTTTTGCGGGAGATGGAAATTTTTACATCAAAAATTTACAAATGCAAAAAACACAGTTTGCTCGGAACCCCTTCCTTCCATTTTTCCTTTATTAAAGGTGGGAGAGAGCTCAGTACCTATCCTGACCATTGTCATATAAAGCTGGAAAGGAGGACTATACCTGGGGAGTCCCTGGATGATGTAAGAAAAGAAATAGAGAAGGTCCTTATGAAAATATGTTTAAGGGATTGTGAATTCAAGGGAAATTTCCGTATTTTTTTTTCTCGTCCACCCCTTGAAATTTCAAAGAGGGAAAGAATAGTTAGATCTCTTAGAAAGGCTTATAAATACATAACAGGCAAAGAAGCTGAATATGCTGGGTTAAGTTTCTGGACCGATGGAGCAATTTTAAAGGAGGCTGGTATACCAGCTGTTATATTTGGTCCATCAGGCTCAGGACTTCATTCAAATATGGAATATGCTGATTTTGAATCTGTAAAAATTGCCACAGAGGTTCTTATAGCTTCTATTCTTGATTTCTTTAATCGTGATTAAAGTTTTCTTGCATATTTTTTCCTGAGCAAATAAAATAAGTTCTCTTAAATGAAATTGGACTCGCGGATAGAGAAGATCAAAAGATTTTTTAAGTTCTCCGTGGTGGGAGTTTCTGGAGTTATAGTGAATATGGGGCTCCTGTGGATCTTTGTTGAAATATTTAAGATTGAAAAGAGGTTATCAGGAGCTCTTTCTATTGAATTTTCCATTATAAACAATTTTTTATGGAACAATTTCTGGACATGGAAGAATAGAAGAGGAATCCCTTTTATTCAACGCTTAATCCGATATAATATGATAACCATTCTTACATCTGCAATTTTCAATTATGCTCTTTACATCTTTTTAATTCACGAGGGATTAAACTATCTTATATCTCAAATAGTAGGCATTGGATTTGCCATATTGATAAATTTTATTCTCTTTGAAAAGCTTGTTTTTGTTCAGGAAATATGGAAGGAGTGAAGATAAAGGAATAAAAACATTTTAATTGGAAGAAAGAAATTCGTGCAATTGACTTGTTTTTTCTTGTATTTTAAAATCTGAAAATGTGGATGAGAGAAATTTTGATAGTATTATTCTCTTTTTTTACATTAAATTTCATGAGCCCAGATAGAGATACTTTAAGAAAAATGGTTCCTGAGCAAGTAAATGGGTGGAAAAAGAGAGAGGTGAACTTCTACAATCAGAGAAATATTTTTGATTACATAGATGGAGCTGGCGAGTTGTATATTTCCTATAACTTTAATGTTTTACTCTCTGTTCGTTATGAGAAGAGAGGAGCTCCCGCTATCATTGCTGATATCTTTGACATGAGCAGTCCTGAGGATGCTTTTGGAGTTTTCACTTTTGAAAGAAGCGGAGAGGAGGTGGGAATAGGGCAGAATTCCTGTTACAGGGGAGGTCTTCTCACTTTCTGGAAGCACAAATTCTTTGTCTCTATATTCACAGAAGAAGAGAATGAGGAATCAAAAAGGGCACTGTTTGAGCTTGCTAGGGTAATAGAGAGTTCTGTCCATGAGAAAGGAGAGATCCCATCTTTTCTTCAGCTTCTTGACGATGAAGAAATAGATAAATCTTCAATAAAATTATTTCATGACCAGAATATTCTGAATGCAAATTATTTCGTTTCTTATGAAAACATTTTAAAGCTCGATAAAAATACTACATGCATATCAGGGAAATCAAAAAAAGGAGAATTTGTGCTAATAATTTTTTATCCAGATGAATTGAAGGCGAAGACCGCTTATAGGGAATTTCTTTCCTCTTATATGCCTGGTTCTGTGGATGGTTTTGTGAAGACTGAAAATGATAAATGGAGCGGTGTGGAAAGAATAAGAAATATTATTATTGTGGTTTTTGATTCCATTACCAAGGACGATTGTAGGGAGAAAATAATAAATATTAAAAACAAAATAGAAAAGGAGTGAGCAATGGAAAAAAAAGTTATTACAAGAAGAGATTTTTTGAAAGCGGGTGCTGGAATAGCTATTGGAGGTTTATTTTTGGAAAGAGAGGATAAACCTGCTAAAAAAGATGTTAAAGAAAGAGTTGTCCTAATTCGCGATAGAAATGTTTTCTCTTCAAAAAATAATTTTGACAAAAAAATTGTTCAGAGAATGCTTGACGAAGCTGTGATGGGTTTAACTGGCATTTCTGAACCTTTGAAAGCATGGAAAGAAATAATAAGATCTGATGATACAGTAGGAATCAAAAGTAATGAATGGGCATATCTTCCCACTCCGCAGGAGGTAGAAGGTGCAATAATAAAAAGGGTGATGGAAGTAGGTGTCCCAGCAGAGAAGATCGCGGTAGGGGACAGAAGGGTTCTGAGAAACAACGTATTCCAGTCCTCCACTGCTCTTATAAATGTTAGACCTCTTAGAACCCATCACTGGTCAGGAATCGGCGGATGCATAAAAAACTATATAATGTTTACTCCCACCCCTTTTATGATTCATCCTGATTCCTGTGCAGAACTTGGCTCAATATGGCATTATCCCATTGTTAAAGGGAAGACAAGATTGAATATTTTGCTTGCTTTTCGTCCTCTTTTCCATGGCATTGGTCCCCATCATTACAGTGAATCGTATGTTTGGGATTATAAGGGAATTTTAGTAGGATTCAAACCCGCAACTCTGGATGCCATTGGAGTGGAAATAATTCAGAGGAAAAGGCGAGAATTCTTTGGAGAAGAAAAGCCCCTTTATGTTCCTCCAAAGCATGTTTTTGTTGCAGGAAGCAAGTATGGGCTCGGCGAGACAGGACTTTCAAAAATAGAGATCGAAAAATTAGGATGGCAAGAAGGGATTTTAATTTGAAAAAATTTAAAGAAATTGTAAGCAACAAATGAAAAGAGATTTTCTTCCCATAGTTTTACTTTCTTTCGGACTTTTGATTTTTTCCCTCACTTCTGATATGGCAAGAATGAGAAGGGGAGGGTTCATGGCTGATGAGGCTGTTTACTTTACCATGGCTATGAGTATTGCTCAAGACGGAGACCTCATTTACACAAAGGATGATCTTGTGAGAGTTTTTGAAAAATTCCAAGTAGGGCCCCAGGGAATATTTCTTAAAAAAGGGAAGGATGAGAAGTTATTTTATGCAAAATCTTTTGCCTACCCTCTTTTTGTAGCACCATTTTTTGCAATTTTTGGTTATAAAGGGTTTTTTGTATTTCACACTCTTTTAATTTTTCTTGTTTTGAGCGCTGGATATATTTTTCTGAAAGGCCTCAATTCCCTTTCCTTTCTCCTTCCCATTACTTTTGTTTTTGCTTCGGTCTGCTGGATTTACTTTTGGTGGATGACCCCTGAACTTTTCCTGTTTTCAATTATATTTCTTGCTCTTTTTTTCTGGGTTTATAAAATCTCCCAACCAGAAAATCCCCCCTTTAAATTCTTGATGGATAAAAGTTCAGATATATTATCCGCGGTTCTTTTTGGAATTGCGACATTTGCAAAGCCTCCGCTTGTTGCCTTTGCTGGCATCTTCTCCCTTTATTATTTTTTTAAGAAAAGATTTTTATATTCAATTTTTCTTTTTATAATAGTGATTCTAACGGCTTTCTCCTTTTTTGGAATAAATTACATTATCACAGGAGATCCAAATTATATGGGGGGTGAGAGAAAGTCCTTTTATTTTAAATGGCCTTACGAGAAGGAGCAATATACTTTTGAAAATATGGGCTATCTCATGACCTCTGAAAATTACTGGCAAAGGTTTCATCTTACTCCTGAGATGTTCCTCTCGAATATTTTTTATTACTTTTTTGGAAGATATTCAGGAATGGCATGGTATTACTTTCCTGCTTTCCTTTCCTTACTCCTTTTTATTTTCAGAAAAGGGAAAACACTATGGGAATATTTTATTCTGGCTGGAACATTTTTGATCATACTTGCTATGATAACTTTGTCTCCTGACAATTATTATGGAGGGGGAGGGACTATTGGAAATAGATACTTCATGGGTCTGTATCCTGCTTTTTTCTTCTTAGGAAAAGGAAGAGGATTCAAAAGTGTTATATTGGAATGGTCTATGGCTTTGTTTTTCCTTTCAACCATCTTCTTTAATCCCTTATATGCATCTTCCTTTCCTGGAACCCATGTAAAAACTTTTCCATTTAATCTTATTCCTCCTGAATTCACTCTTGTGGAAACATATTCTACTAATACCAATCCCCATGCTTTCAGAATACCTTTTGGTGATGGTCCTCTTTATTATATTTACTTTATGAACGATAATTTTTATCGAAGGGAGGGCATGGGATTCTGGACAGTAGGGAAGGGAACATGCGAGATGATGGTGGAAGTTAGAAGCCAATGTGAAGGAATTCAAATTAAAATTTTGAATAATCCAGGAAGAGAGCTAAATAAAGTGGTATTAAAAGTGAATGGAAAAAAGGAGAGATTTCTCCTTTCCTCCTCAGAGGCAAGAGTTTCAAATTTCTATTTGAGAGGATTCAGATTTAAAAAACATTTTCTCTTTTATGTGAAGATTTATTCTAAGAATTTTTATAACCCATACTTCATGGAAAAAGATAATAATGATAACAGAAATCTTGGAGTTTTTGTGGAGATAATGCCCTTATAATTATAAGATTTAAATTGATTTTTTCTCCATAATCTTTTCTGAGAGCCATGCAGACCATTCAGAGATTCCTTCATTTGTTTTAGCGGATGTCTTGAAAATTTTGAGAGATGGATTTATCTTCAAAGCATTTTTTATCAGTAAATCAATATCAGTATCAATGTAAGGAAGGAGATCTATTTTATTTACTATTAAAGCAGAGGACTCACTAAACATTAAAGGATATTTTTTTGGTTTATCATGACCTTCTGGTGCAGAAAGAATCATAACCTTTATGTCCTCTCCCACTTTGAATTCTGCTGGGCAAACAAGATTCCCGACATTCTCTATTATAATAATGTCAAGGTTATTGAAATTGAAGTTTTCGATTGCTTGGAATACCATGTGGGCATCCAAATGACATTCTCCTCCTGTATTGAGCTGGATGACCGGAATTCCTTTTCCTTCAATTCTTTCTGCATCAATGGAAGAAGTGATATCTCCCTCTATAACGCCTATCCTAAATTTTCCCTTTAGTGATTCTATTGTTCTTTCTATTATAGATGTTTTCCCAGAGCCGGGTGCACTCATGAGATTGATAACAAATAAATTCCTTGAGTCAAAAAATTCCCTATTTTTTTGTGCTATTCGGTTATTTTCCTCAAAAACGCTCTGTCTGACATTTATAATCTTTACCATTATTCTACCTCCAGGCTTTCTATTATAACATCTTTCCCTTCAATTATTTCTGAGTTTAATGCTCCGCAACAGGGGCATATTATAACCATTTCCTGAATTTGGTAAATTTCTCTACAACTCATGCATTTAGCTGATGTGGGAACCATCTCCATTTTCAATTCCGCATTTTCTGCTATGGTTCCTCTGGAAATAATTGAAAAATAAAACCGGATACTTTCGGAATGGAAGCCCGTTATTTCACCGATTTTTATGTGAATTTTTAGTATCTTTTTAGCTCCCTCATGAATAGCATTTTGGAGAGATACTCTCAAAATTTCTTCTGTTATAGATAGCTCGTGAATTTTATTCTCCTTCTTTTATTTGTTTTAATGCATCTTCAAGGATGTTCCACGAAAGAACCGCACATTTTATTCTTATGGGTATCAACCTGACTCCTTTAAATGCTTCCAGCTCCCCAAGCTCTTGATCCTCTTTCCCTTCAAAGAGAAGGCCTTTGAATTTTTCAGAAATTCTTTTTACCTCCTCTATTCTCTTTCCCTTTATCATTTCGGTCATTATGGAAGCGGATGCCCTGCTTATGGAACATCCTGCGCCATGAAATTTTACCTCTTCTATTTTTCCGTCCATAACATAAAGTTCCAGATGTATTTCGTCTCCACACAAAGGATTGGCTCCCCCAGCTGATGCGTTTGCGCTGGGAAGCTCTCCGAAATTTCTGGGGTTATTGTAATGGTCAATTATTATCTCCTTATAGATATCATCTAATTCCACGGAAAATCTCCTTTACTTTTTGCAATGCATTTATCATTATATCAATTTCTTCCTTTTTATTGTAAAAATAAAAACTTGCTCTTATCATGGAAGAGGTGTTAAACCTTTTCATTAAAGGCTGAGCGCAATGAGAGCCTACTCTTACAGCTATACCTTCATTATCAAGAATGGTTCCTACATCATGGGGGTGGATATTTTCTAAATTGAAGGAGATCACACCACTTTTTAGTTGAGGGCTTTTAGGCCCATAGATTTTAATTCCATCTATCTCTTTTAATCTTTCCATGGCATATTCAGTAAGTTTTATCTCCTCTTTCCATATGTTTTCTAAACCTAAGTTATTCAAATAATCCACTGCAACACCGAGCCCTATTGCGCCTTCTACATTAGGAGTGCCTGCTTCAAATTTCCATGGAAGGTCATTCCATGTAGCATGATCAAGCCAGACCTGGGAAATCATCTCTCCTCCTCCGAGAAAAGGTTCCGTTTCTTGTAGAATTTCTTCCTTCCCGTAAAGAACACCTATACCCATGGGCGCTAGCATTTTATGACCTGAAAAAGCGAGAAAATCACAGTTGAGCTCCTTTACATTTACTGGAAGATGGGGAACGGATTGGGCAGCATCTATAAGGGTTAAAACTCCGTTTTTATGAGCTATTTCTACAATTTCCTTCACAGGGTTTATTGTTCCCAGAACATTTGATACATGCGTAATGGCAAGGAGCTTTGTCCTTTCGGTGAAAAGTTGAGAAATTCTATTCATATCGAGTGTTCCTTCATCTGTAACTTCGATAAAGTTTAATTTCGCATTTTTCTCTTTTGTAAGAATCTGCCATGGGATCAAATTGCTGTGATGCTCCATAATAGAAAGAATAATTTCATCACCCTCCTTTATATTTTTTCTACCCCATGAGTAGGCTACAAGGTTTATAGCTTCAGTGGTATTTCTTGTAAAAATAATAGTTTTAGGATTTTCAGCGTTAATGAATTTTGAAACCTTGAGCCGTGCTTCTTCATAGAGTCTAGTTGCCTCTTCGGAAATGTAATAAATTCCTCTATGGACATTGGAATTGTAATTTCTATAGTAATCGTTAATGGCTTCTATCACCTGAATGGGTTTCTGAGTTGTAGCAGCGTTGTCAAAATAAATGAGGTTTTTACCCTTTACTTTTGTTTTTAATATGGGGAAATCTTCCCTTATCTTTTCTACATCCATTATAGCTCCTCAAATAAAATCTTTAATTTCAAAATTTTCTTCTATAATCCTATCTATTTCCTTATTTTCATTAATGAATGAGTCTTCTTTCAGCACGGAAATTAAGAATCCCTTTCCTATCAAAGCCCTTGCTCTTGAATTTTCTATCCCCTTACTCTCTAAATAGAAAAGTTTTTCAGAGTTTAAAGGTGAAACAGATACGCCATGGGAGGCACTGCAGTCGTTTTCGTCAATCCAAAGCGAGGGAATTGCATCTGCTTTAGCATCTTTTCCCATCAGTAAAATTTCTGCTTTCTGTGATACCACGGACTTAAAGGCTCCCTTCTCCACATGGGTAAGACCTCTCCATACTCCTTTTGCTCTATCTCCCATTATTCCTCGCGAGAAAATAGAGCTTTTGGTGTTGAATTTACGGTGAAATACTTCGTATAGAAGGTCGTATTGTTGAAATTCATTTCCCATAAATAAGGATTTAAGCTCTGCTTGAGAATGAGCTTCATCCAGATGGACAGAGGTGCTACCCACTAAATTGCTCTTTCCCAACTCTACTGTTACATCGGAAAGGTGAGAGCCATTTTTTAGCATGGCTTTTTTGAAAGTAAAATCCCACCCTTTTGTTTTCCTTCTATTCAAGAGGATTAATTTGCAAGAGGCATTTTTTTCAAGATATATCTCAAATGTAGTAATTCTCAATGACTTTTCATCCATCTCCTCAGAAAGAAAATCTTCTATGTATACAAATTCGCTATCCTCTTCTGCAAATATTATTGTTTTGCTTATAAGAGTTCTTTCTGACAATGAAATATTTCTTCCCAAGATGGGCTCTTTTATCTTTGCTCCTTTTTTTAAATGAATAAAAAAGCCATTCCTCCACATGGCATTACCAAGAGACTGGAATTTTCCTTCCTCGCTTTTTATTAAAGACTCCCTGATAAGTTTTTGCATAAATTCTGGATTGTTACTTATAGCTGAGGATAGGTCACTGAAAAAGAATAAGTCATTGTTAACGATATTTCCATCTCTATTTCTTGAATCGTATAAGTTTATTCCGTTTTTAAATTTATAGTTTTTGGAATTACCTTCTCCAGGAGAAAAATCCAGATCTTCGATTTTTAGAGAGGAGATGTCGGTTCTTTTCCATTTTGGGAATGGTTGGGAGTAGAACTGATTTAAATTTAATTTTCTCCAATTTTTCAGCCATTCTGGCTCTGAAGTGTTTTTTAAAAAAATCTCCAAATTCATTGAGATTCTCCTGTATTTACCCGATTGCTCCTTCCATTTCAAGTTTTATTAATCTGTTAAGCTCCACAGCGTATTCCATGGGAAGTTCCTTTGAAATTGGTTCTATAAATCCTCTCACCATAAGAGAAGTGGCATCCTGCTCTGATAACCCTCTGGTCATAAGATAGAAGAGTTTCTCTTCGGAAATTTTACCCGCAGTGGCTTCATGAGTTACAGTGGCTGTTTCTTCATGAATCTCCATTATGGGTATCGTGTCAGCTTTTGAGTCTTTGTCCAGAATAAGACTCTGGCAGGAAACAGAAACTTTTGAATTTATAGCACCTTTCAAAATTTTTACAAGTCCTCTGTATGTGGATTTCCCCCCATCCTTAGAAATGCTTTTTGATATAATTACTGAGCTTGTATGGGGTGCAAGATGAATCACTTTTGATCCCGTGTCTTTGATCTGTCCTTTTCCTGCAAATGTGAGATTGAGGTGCTCAGCTCTTGCTCCTTCTCCAATTAAGACTGAAGCAGGGTAGAGCATGGTGACTCCACTTCCCATGGAACCTCCCACCCATTCCATCACTCCATCCCTTTCCACTATAGCTCTCTTTGTATTAAGATTGTAAACATTTTTACTCCAGTTCTGGATGGTGGTATATCTCACTCTTGCTCCTTCTTTTACAAAAATTTCAACTGCTGCGGAGTGCAGAGAATGTTCGGAATAAACAGGTGCGGTACAACCTTCCACATAGTGGACAAAACTGTTTTTATCGGCAATTATAAGGGTGTGTTCAAATTGTCCTACAAGAGCCGAGCTTATACGAAAATAACTCTGTAGAGGAAAAGAAACATGAACTCCTGGAGGAACATAAACAAAACTTCCACCACTCCATACAGCGCCGTGAAGAGCCGAAAACTTATTGTCAGAAGGAGGAACACATTTTGTCATAAAGAACTCTTTAACAAGCTCAGGATAATCCTTAAGTGCAGAATCCATATCACAGAAAATCACTCCCATTTTTTCCAATTGTTCTTTAATGTTGGCATAAACCACTTCTGACTGATACTGAGCCACAACTCCTGCAAGGTATTTCTTCTCTGCATCTTGAATTCCGAGTTTTTCATAAGTCTCTCTTATGTGTGCAGGGAGATCCTCCCATCTTCTTTTTTTCTCAGGGATAGGTCGAACATAGTAAGTGATTTCATCAAAATTAAGAGCAGAGAGATCAGGTCCAAAAGAGGGCATCGGTTTCTTAGTAAAAAGCTCAAAAGAATAAAGTCTTTTCTCTCTCATCCAATCAGGTTCGTTCTTTATGGCGGAAATAGCCTCTATAACCTTTTTTGATAAACCCTTTTCTAATCTAAAGAATTCTTCCTCTTTAAAAATTTCTTGCATTTTCTTTCTCCTGGAGCTCATTTTTTGCCCAATCATACCCTTTCACTTCCAGCTCTTTGGCAAGATTTGCATCCCCTGAGAGTATTATTTTCCCGTCTACCATTATATGAACAAAATCAGGCTCTATATAATGGAGAATTCTCTGATAATGGGTAATTATTAAAAGGCTCGAATCCGATCCTTTCATGGATTTTACACTCTGAGCTACCTTCCTCAGAGCATCTATATCCAACCCTGAATCAGGTTCATCCAGTATAGAAAGAGAGGGTCTCAAAATTGCCATTTGAAGTATCTCACTTCTTTTCTTTTCGCCTCCTGAAAAATTTACATTCAAGTAGCGATGGAGGAAAGAAGTATCCATATCGAGAAGGTTCAATTTTTCGAGGAGAAGTTTTCGGAATTGAAGAACAGGGACATCTTTATTATAAATTGCATTGTAAGAAGTTCTTAAAAAGCTCTCTGTGGAGACTCCTTCAATCTCCTCAGGGTACTGGAAGGCAAGAAACAATCCTCTCTTTGCTCTTTGAAAAGGAGGAAGTTCGTTTAATTCTTCTCCTTTGAATAAAATCTTACCTTTTGTAATTTTGTATCCTGGTTTT
>FWWM01005626.1_pt1 | contig 27213 bp, 20 predicted proteins | sample 2228351 | NCBI WGS metagenome assembly FWWM01 (sample SAMEA103939774, study PRJEB20133) | metagenome | reverse complement strand
CAAGGAGTAATCTCCTCAGAGCACAAGAGAGACCAAATTTTGTTTGCATGTCAAAGAACTAGTTGATTATACCCCCCCTTTTTGCAGGGGACTCAGGATTTGAGGATGTGAGGATGTGAGGATATGAGGATTTCCTGTCTGCCGACCCGTCTGGACGCCGGACAGGCAGGCAGGCCTGTCTGCCGCCAGGCAGGGAGGATATGAGGATTTCCTGTCTGCCGCCAGGCAGGGAGGATTTGAAGAACCCCTGCCTGCCCTGTCTGCCGACCTGTCTGCCGACAGGCAGGCAGGGAGGAACAGACGAAACCGAAGAGAGCCTAGCCGCCCTGAAATGTATTCAGCCTGAATCACCGGAGCTATAAAAAAAGTCCCGAAGCAAATTACTGGGGTAGATTGGCTTCGGGACTGGCAAAACGTGGATGAATGTTTGTAAGCTATCTCCACAGCATGCGAACATTCATCGCAATAGAGTGGGTTCGGTCATAGCGGCATGTGCCTTTAACAATTGAATCTCATGAAAAAGCGAACTGCCATTGTCAAGGCAAAACACATGCCAGAAAATCTTAATGCCTGTCATCTCTGAAAAAAGGTATCCGATTCGGTTTTTTCCAACAGTTCGATTTGCTCGATTTCGAGCGGCCGGCCATTGCGGAAAATCTGCAGTGATACCCGATCGCCAGGACGGTAGCGCGCCACCAGCTCCTGTAGCTCTGGTACCGAACGCACTGGTTTGCCATCGATGGCCACGATGACGTCGTTGGTGCGAAGACCTGCCCGTGAAGCACTCGAGTTGTCCACCACTTCTCGTACCAGTACGCCCTCCACCGCCGGCAAGGCATATTTCCGTGCGATGTCGTCGTCCACGTTCAAGATGGTCACACCCAAAATGGGGCGACGGACCCGGCCGTAGGTTTTCAGGTCTTCGATCACCTTGCGCACGAGGTTGGAGGGTATGGCAAAAGAGTAGCCCTCATAGCCCCCGCTCTCGCTCATGATGGCCGAGTTGACGCCGACCAGCTCGCCAGCTAAGTTCACCAGTGCTCCTCCACTGTTACCGGGATTGACCACGGCATCGGTTTGAATGAAAGACTCGATGGAATAGCTGCTGGGCAATACGTTGATGTTGCGGGCCTTGGCACTCACGATGCCCGCAGTAACCGTAGAGGTCAGGTCGTAGGGGTTGCCAATGGCCAATACCCATTCGCCCACTTCGAGCAGGTCGGAGTCCCCGAATTTGATGGTGGGCAGTCCCGTGGCATTTATTTTCAACAGCGCCAGGTCAGTGGAGAGGTCTTTTCCGATGATGCGAGCTTCGTACCTCTTTTTGTTGGAGAGCAGCACCTCTACGGTACCGCCATCCGATACCACGTGATAGTTCGTAGCGATGTAGCCGTCAGAGCTTACTATGACTCCCGAGCCGCCCGCCAGGCGTCCAAGCGAATTTCGACCCTTGACGGAAATGCTCACCACGGCAGGTGTTGCCAGCTTGGCAGTATTGATGAAATCGGGGGGTGCATCCGCAAGGGAGACGGGCACGCCCCGGTAGGATGGTTGTAGCCGAACTGTCGATAAATGCCCTCCGAGCCCGGGCTTGGTGCGTTGCTGTTCGAGGAGGTTTTGGAAAAGCCACACGCTGAATACGGCATTGAGGGCAAAACCAATGACCACGCTCAGCGCCACGGCAGGGATGAAACTCTTCTTCATGACTCAGGGTTTGTTTGGCAATGCTACAGTAACGGTGCTGAGGGTAAAAGGGTCACGAGGCGACAAAATTTTATGGGTCTTCGTTCCTCCCTTTTCGATCTTTCCTCAGCCAATGTATGAATGGCGAAGGGGGGCATACGGGCTATTTTCTGTTGTCCAACCTTTTGCTGACGGCATTCCATTGGCGACAATTGGCCCAGTTTTTCAATTCATTTTGGCGCTGATGTTGGCTACTCTGTAGAGGGGGCTTACATTTGTGAGCGAAAATTCGCCTAAATAAACATCACCACTCAAAATACTTTTTCAAATGGCCGATACTGCTCTCAAAACCGCTGTCCTGCAGGGAGGTGAATTCCTCGTGCGTGAAAGCAAACCCGAAGAAGTCTTCATCCCCGAACAAATCGATGAGGACCAGAAGATGCTGGTCCAGATGGTCGAGGCTTTCCGCAAAGAAGCTGGCGACAAGACCGCCCAACTCGACGCTCAAGTGGAGCTAATGAAGAAAGCCGGCGAGCTGGGCTTGCTCGGTTGCCACATTCCCGAAGAATACGGAGGCATGCCGCTCGACGTAAACACCAATACATTCATTGGGGAGTACCTGGGCCGTTTTGGTGGCGGGTTTGCCACCACCTATGCCGCCCACACGGGCATTGGCATGCTGCCCATCCTCTATTTCGGCACGGAAGAGCTCAAAAAGAAATACCTTCCTCGCCTGGCCTCAGGAGAGTGGATTGCTGCTTATTGCCTTACCGAGCCGGGGTCGGGTTCCGATGCCCTGGCAGCCAAGACCCGCGCCGATCTCACACCCGATGGCAAGCACTACCTGATCAATGGCCAAAAGATGTGGATTTCGAATGCTGGTTTTGCCAACCTGTTCATCGTATTTGCAAAAGTGGGCGGAGAACAGTTCACGGGTTTCGTCGTGGAAGCCGAAACACCGGGCATCACCTTGGGTGCCGAGGAAAAGAAACTCGGCATCAAGGGCTCCTCGACCCGTCAGGTGTTTTTTGAAAACGTCAAGGTGCCCATCGAGAACGTCCTCGGTGAAATCGGCAAGGGGCACCTCATCGCTTTTTCCGCACTCAACATTGGCCGATTCAAGTTGGGCCTGATGTGCATGGGTGGTTGTAAAGTGGCCATCGGTACTGGTGTGCAGTACGCCAACGAGCGCCACCAGTTTGGCAAACCCATTTCGAGCTTCGGAGCCATCCAGTACAAAATCGCCGAGCAGACCATCCGCACCTTCGCCCTTGAAAGTGCCGTTTACCGCATTTCGGATTTGCTGCAAGACAAGAAGGCGGCGCTGATGGAGGCGGGCAAGACATTCGCAGACGCCATGCGCGAGGCCGCTGAAGAATATGCCGTCGAGTGCGCCATTGCCAAGGTGTACGGTTCCGAGGTGACCGACTACGTGGTGGACGAATTCGTCCAGATTTATGGCGGGTATGGTTTTTCAGAAGAATATCCGCCTGCAAGGGCCTATCGCGACTCACGGATCAATCGCATTTACGAAGGCACCAACGAGATCAACAGGCTTCTCATGGTTTCCCAATTGCTCAAGCGGGCCATGAAGGGCAAGCTCGACCTGGTGGGCCCAGCCTGGGCCGTGCAAAAAGAGCTCGCCTCCATGCCCTCGTTCGAACAACCCGAAGGCACCTATGGACAGGAGTACAAGGCCATCCGCGATTTCAAGAAAATCATCCTCATGACTGCTGGCGCTGCCGTCAAAATGCAAATGGATGGACAGCTCGACATCAAGGAAGAGCAAGAGGTGGTGATGAACGTAGCTGACATGATGATCGACACCTTCGTAGCCGAATCGCTCCTGCTGCGGGTGGACAAGCTCTCCGGCATGACCGAAAAACCCCGGCCTCAGGAATTGTACGACGACATCCTCCGCGTGTACATGTATGACGCCCAGCGCCGCATCCAGAAAGCGGCCGAGGATGCCCTGGTGTCTTTCGCTGAAGGCGATCTGCTCAAGACTTTCCTCATGGGAGTCAAGCGATACACCAAGTATCCGCCCGTCAATGTCAAAGCTGCCCGGCGTCGGATTGCTGCGGCCATCATCGCCGCCAACGATTACTGCTTCTGACTACCATTGCGCATACTACTGATGCAAAAAGGGATGGCCTGCTCGCGAGTGGGCCATCTTTCGTTTGTAGTCACCCCCACCTGGGTCGGCGCTTCCCTGCGGCTTGCGTTACCTTCGCCCCGTCAATGGCTTGTGACACTGCTTGGTGGTGGCAAGCCTCGTCTTTGGTTACCAAATGCGATTCCCATGCAAGCCCGCACATTGTCGTTCACCGTGTTCCTCTGCCTGACCCCCCTGTTGGCTGCCGGCCAGTGGCGAGCAGCACCTGCGCCATTGTTCACGACCTGGGGCAAGGCCGTCAGGCCAGACCAGGTTTGGCCAGAATACCCCAGACCCCATCTCCAACGGGACGACTGGTACAACCTCAATGGCTTGTGGGACCTGTGGATCCTCGACAGCCAGACCGATCAGAACTACTTCACCGGCAAGATACTCGTCCCTTTTCCCGTGGAGTCGGCCCTCTCGGGAGTGGCCAAAAAGGTGGAGCCTCATCACATCCTCCAATACAGCAGAAAGTTCCGCATACCTGCGTCCTGGCAGTCAAAGCGCATCCTGTTGCACTTCGGAGCGGTGGACTACGAAGCCGAAGTGTTGGTCAACGGCAACAAGGTGGGTTGGCACCGCGGGGGATACGATCCTTTCTATTTCGACATCACCGGTCAGCTCAATAGCGACCGAGAGAACTTGTTGACCATCATCGTTCGCGACAGTACCAACGCTGGTGGACAACCCGTGGGAAAGCAGCACCTAAACCCGTCGGGCATCTGGTACACCGCCGTCAGTGGCATTTGGCAAACCGTTTGGCTGGAACCCGTGCCCGACACCTATATCGCAGCCTATCGCTGCGAGCCCGACCTCGACCGGAGCCGGGTCATCGTACGAACCACCATTGAAGGTACGGGGCGCCGCGATATCAAGATCATCGCCAGGGTTAAGGGCGAGGGCTTCCAGGCCGAGTCGGTAGGGCGGCCAGGCACTCCTCTGCTGCTCAACATTGCGCGGGCTCGCCCTTGGTCGCCCGAAGATCCTTACCTGTACGACCTGGAGCTGGCCCTCGTCAGCGACCAAGGCGAGCACATTGACCAGGTAAAAGGCTATTTTGGCTTGCGAAAGATTGCCGTCAGCCAGGACTCCTCCGGTGTGCCCCGCCTTTTCCTCAACGGCAAGCCGCTGTTTCAAATGGGGTTGCTCGACCAAGGCTATTGGCCCGACGGGCTCTATACCGCCCCTTCCGACCAGGCCCTCGTGCACGATATAGAGACGGCTCGACAGATGGGCTTCAACTTCCTGCGCAAACACGTCAAAGTGGAACCCCAACGGTGGTATTATCACTGCGACCGCCTCGGCATGCTCGTTTGGCAGGACATGCCCAGCGGAGCCAACGATTCCGAATGGGCACGCAAGCAGTTCCGTTTCGAAATGAAAAACATGGTCGATGCCCTTTTCAACCACCCCTCCATCGTCATGTGGGTGCCTTTCAATGAAGGCTGGGGGCAGTTCGACACCGAGCGCTTCGTGGCCGAACTGAAAAGCTGGGATCCCACCCGCCTGGTAAACAACGCCAGCGGCTGGACCGATTCAGGTACTGGCGACGTCCTCGACGTACATGCCTATCCTGGCCCCGCAGCCCCCGACCCCTCGAAGGCCGGACCCCAACGGGCCAGGGTGTTGGGCGAATTCGGCGGGCTTGGCCTCGTGGTGCCGGGGCACACCTGGGAAAAGGCAGGCTGGGGCTATGAAGTGCTGGCCAATTCTGACGATCTCACTCGCCGCTACGAAGACTTGCTGTGGCACCTGTTGCCCTTGCGCGACACGGCCGGCCTCGCGGCTGCAGTGTACACCCAGCTCAGCGACGTGGAAAGAGAGACCAACGGGCTGTTGACATACGACCGGCAGATCGCCAAAATCGACCCTCCAACCGTGCGCTCCATCAATCAAGGTTTCCTGACTCCTCGCCCCTTGACAACGGCATTGGTGTTTCACAAAAAACTCGAAGTGCCCTTGCACACACCGCGGCAGGATGCCCTCATTCAATTTGCTTTGGGTAAAGAAGGTGACTGGCAGACCTACACCCGCCCGATTGTTCTCAAAAAGACAACCACCCTGCGCACGAGGGCCCAGTGGGCCGATGGCAAGACCAGTCTGGAGAGAACGTATCAGTTCGTCAAGATGAAGCCCCTGCGGTCGAAGGCCCCTCGCCACTTGCAGCCCGGGCTCCGAGTGTCGCTCTACCGTGGTGTGTGGGAAAAACTGCCGCTCTTCGACAAATTGGTGCCAGACACCACCTTCCTGCTGGACACGGTGGCGCTGACCGACGGCCTGCCTGGCGAAAAGTTCGGCCTCGTCTTCGAAGGATGGCTCGAAATCCCTCGCACCGACACCTGGGTCTTCCGCCTCAGCTCCGATGATGGCTCCAGCTTGTGGGTAGCAGGTCAAGAGATTTTGCGCGACGATGGCCTGCACGGCATGCGGGAACACTCGGCGGCGCTTGTGCTGCGTCAGGGCCGGCATCCATTTCGGTTGGAGTACTTTCAGCGATTGGGTGGGCGTGGGCTGAAACTGGAAGTGCTGGACTCGGCCGGGCGCGCATGGACCCCCATCTGGTGGCATGAATGAATCTCAGAACGGCAGGTCCGTGTCTTGTTCGAGCGAGGGCGGCTCGTCGTCCACGGTGGGGAAGTCGGCTTCAGGCATGTCGGGTGCGGGAGCCACAGCGCCGCTGTCAACCGGTTCGATGCGCCAGGCATTGAGGTTGGTAAAATAGCGCCCTTGCCACTCACGGCCCCGCAGGTCGAAATGCACCTTGATGGTCTGGCCCTCCTCGTATTGGTCGAGCAGGCTGCAGCGGTCTTGGGTGAGCTGGAATTTGACGTACTGGTTGTAATTGCCATCCTCCACTTCGAGGACGAATTCCCGGGCCTGGAAAGTCTGGGTTTTGCTCTCGGTATCGTATTTCTTGAAGAGTTTTCCGACGATTTCGAAACTGGGCATTTTCGCTCGTTTTAGGCTGTGTGAAGATGACCGGTGCTGGTAGCCGGCATACGGCGGGCAAAGGTAGCCCACAGCAGGCAAAGCAAAAAAGCAGGACGGCTTCGACTCACAAATGGCGTGCCCTGCCAATGGAAAAGACGAAAGCAGTGAACCGGAGAGGATCACTGCTTTTATCCAAAAAACGCAGAGGCAAAAGAAACTATGCGATGGTTGTGTGTTCGTCCTGGAGCAGTTTGAAGATGTCCGAAGCATTGGTACACAACACGGCCTTGTCGCCTTTGATGGCGATAGGCGCTTTGATCAAATAAGGATTGTGCTTGATTACGTTGAGCCATCCTTCGTCATCGAAGTCCCGTCCGCGGATGTGGTTCTGGTAATATGGGTGGGAGCGGTCGAGTAAGTCCTTGGGGCGGAGGTTGAGGGCTTTTAGGATCTGCTGCCAGCTCGTTCCCGTGCTGGGGGCTTTATCGAAGCTGTATGTGCGCACGTGTGGCGTGATGCTCTGAGCGTAGGCAATGGTCTTGCGATCGTTGCTGGACTCGGGATTGTAGTAGATGAGGATTTCGCGGTGGTGGGTTCTCATACACGACAAATTTTGAACGATGAAGAAAGGTTGCTCAAAAGTAAGCTGAATATGTGGCCGTAACAAAATTGTCTAAAAAAAGTTTGGGGTAGCTCTAAAATCGTGGAATCACAATTTGAATTTAGCCTGAAACGAAGAATAAATGACAAGGTCTGGGAGCCGAGTTGTAGGTGCCGATTGGGAAACTGAAGGCAGGGGAGCGGCAGGGCAGGTTATTTTTGCGGCAAAACGAAAACCATGATCAAGTTTACTCGCCACGGCTTGCAAAAGCTTGAACAACTCTTCACGGAGCTGGGGTATGTGGTGCGCTACGAGAAAGGCAATTTCAATTCTGGCTACTGCATCGTCGAAGACAGGAAGATCGTGGTCATCAACAAGTTTTATGATGTCGAGGGCCGCATGAACGTACTCATCGACATCCTGCTCGGGCTGGAATTCGACCCTGCTTTGCTGAGTGAGAAATCGGCCAAGTTTTATCAGAAAATACGCTCCTCCCAAGAAGAAGAAGACGACGAGGAAGAATCAACCGCGGAGCAGCCAGCCGAGGAATCGGACAATTGATTGCTGAGCCTTGCGCCATTTGCTAAGCCCTGCTCAGCAATTCATCCACCAACTGCCGGCACCGGCGCATGCGTGCTTCGTAATCGCCGCTCACTACCACGAAAGGCAAGCCTCGTCTGCGCAATTCCTGCTCCAGCCGATTGAAGTGCCATTCCCGTATCTGCACGTACTGGCGAACGCTGTCGCGCTCCCAAGGCACATCGGGGCTGAGTAGGATCCACAGGTCGTAGTGTCGCCGATGGTTTTCTTCGATGATCCAGCGTGGACACTTGACCCGGTAGATTTCAGCCCAGACCTCGGTGACGATGAGGTCGGTATCGCAAAACAGGATGCGATTGGCACCTTCGGCTGCTTCGTCTTCCAAATGCAGCTGGCCACCACCTATGTGGGCGAAATCGAGGGAAGTGAGGTTTTGCCCCACCTTTTCACAATAGGCCCTGCCATATTCCTCCACCCACGTGGTTTGGTATTGCTCGGCGAGCCATTTAGACAAAAAAGTCTTGCCAGTGGATTCGGGGCCGATGAATACCACCTTGATCAAAGGGCGATTGGATGAACTTGTGTCAGGCATGGTTTGCAAAATAGTTTGGACGGGACATTGCCCTGGAGCTGTTCGAGAATTGGTTCGCTCTGATGCGATGCATGGTTCGGGCACTTGGCCTGTGCAGGCTCATCGACTCCCAGCGTCGTCGAGGAATATGCCAGCGGCGAGCATGTGGCTGGTAGGCAATTCCAGCGACTGGTTGTTGCCGTTGCGCACGAATGCATAGCCAATGTGGAACTGGCCAAACGACACGTCGAGTTGCAACCCCAGCCTGTTGAGGGTGGTGCCGTCATCGAAGTCCGTCAGCCCGAGCAACACTCCTATATTATATGTGTCCTGAATGATCAGGGCGGGCAGCAACTCGATGGCGGTGAATGGTACGGAGGCGTGCCCCGGTTTTTCGGGCAGAAATTCTCTTCGGCCTTTTTGAAGCATCAGCTCGGGAACCAGCAGCAGGTCTTCACCTATTTGTAAGCGGGCACCAGCGATGAAACTGAGGTGCCGGTCGCGAGGTACCACTCCCGAGGCATTGTCGTCTTTCGTTCCGATTTCGACGTCGAAGAAATTGCCTGCCGACAGGGCGGCATGGAAATGTGGGTGCATCCAGGCCAGGCCGATGGTTTCCTCCAGGACGGCAAAGTTGGACGGAGCTCCTCCAAAGCCGTCGTCGTCGAAATCGAAATACCGCAGCCCGGCGGCTACTCCGCCACTCCAGCGCCCTCCGGCGGCGTCGCCCTGCCAGGCAAGCCCCGGCATCACGGCCAGCTCGGCGCTGAAGGCAGTTTTGAAGAATTCCATCGTCACCCCGCGTCCGCCCCTGGCAGAGGGGCCGTGCAGGCTCACCAGTCCCAACCTCGACAAAGTGCCCAGCCGGTCGAAATTGCCGAAGTATCGGGCTTCGAGGACACTGCGCCCCGAAAGTCCTGCCCACGCGGGATTCACTGGCAGGAAATCGCCCTGAAACTGAACCAGGCTGTGCCGGATGTATTGCCCCGAAACAGGGGCCTGGCCCAGCGTCCAGCTGATCACGATCGTCAAGATGCTCCGAATCAAGGATTGCCAAAGAAGTCTTTCCATGGTGCAAGGTTTGAATGTGCACTGAATGTTGCCCTTCGTTGTTGCAGGTGGTAAAAAAAAGTCGAAAGTCCGAATTCTGGGCGTGACGAGCGTGACGGACGTGACGAGCGTGACAGGGGTGATAAACGTGATGGGCGTGACGGGCGTGAGGGTCAAGAGGGTGTGTGAACCTGCGCCGTTGCTGGATTTTTGGGATGATTTTCCGCATCCTTTGGTGAATACCCGCTTTTTATAACTTTGCGCCGGCCTTTTCGAAGCCTGCCTGGAATACTTGAAAAATCTGGCTTTTCACGAGTTTTGTCCGGGTGGGTCGAACCACAAACGATAAACCATTTTGAAATAGCTGACAGCTGTTGACGACGGGTCGCTACTCGAGCGACCATCAGCCAGGAGCAGGAAGCTGGTAACAATGCATTGCAGATGAAAACTTCTTTAAAGAGGTTACTGCCACTCACATTTCTGCTGACGCTCTCTCCCTTCCTCTTTGCTCAGAGTCCACAAGGCGGTTCGTCTTCCAACTCCCTGCTGTTGATGATGGCAGCGGTGGTGGTGCTGATCGTCTTTTTCGTGATCGTGCAGGTGGCTGACAACCTGCTGCGCATCGAGGCGAAGAAGTTGAATGTGGATGCCAAGGCAAAGAACGTTTCTCTCTTTCCCTCGCTCGATGAAATCGTGCGCAAAAAGCTGCCGGAGTACGTGGGCGATGCGCACGTGACCGACCTGCGCAAGGGATTCGACATCCGCCTCGAAGGTGTGGCACCCACGCACATCAATGGACGCATCAAGTCACACAGTTTTGCCGTGCAACCGCCAAATTTCAAGGGGATCGCCCCCATTCCCAAACTCGAAGTGGAGGTGGGCCAGCGCGTCAAGGCTGGCGATCCGCTCTTTCACGACAAGACACTGACGGCATTCAAGTTCGTCGCCCCCGTCAGCGGTACGGTGACCGCCGTCAACCGTGGCGAGCGCAGGGCCATCACCGAAGTGGTCATCGAAGCCGACAAGGAAATCGAATACCGCTCCCTTCCGAAAATAAATCCCGACACCTGCAGCCGCGAGGAGCTGGTCGAGTTCCTCCTCGACACCGGCGGCTGGACACTCTTGCGGCAGCGTCCTTACGACGTCATCGCCGACCCGGAGTGCGTGCCTGTGAACATCTTCATCTCCACCTTCGACACGGCTCCGCTCGCCCCCGACAACAACTTCGTCGTACAGGGGCGCGAGGAGGCCTTCCAGCGAGGCCTCGACGTGCTCAACAGGCTCACCTCCGGCAAGGTCTGGCTCGGCCTGAGTGCCAACGGTGAAAACCCGCCGGCCAAAGCCTTCACCGAGGCCAAGGGCGTCGAAAAGCGCTGGTTCCGCGGGCCCCACCCCGCTGGAAACGTGGGCATTCAAATCCACCACATCGCCCCCATCAAGGCTCACGGCGAGGTGTGGACCCTCGGCGTCCAGGAAGTCATCACCCTCGGGGCCTTGTTCACCGAGGGCCGCTTCAACGCCGAGCGGGTAGTGGCCCTGACGGGTGCGGAACTCAAAGAGCCTACCTACGTGCGTACCTTTATCGGCGCCAACGTCGGCGACCTGGTCAAGAACAACCTCGCCAACGACCACGTCCGCTTCATCTCGGGCGACGTGCTCAGCGGCAGGAAAAAAGGCCTCGAAAACTTCCTCGATTACTACGACGACCAACTCAGCGTCGTGCTCGAAGGGGACTACTACGAGATGTTCGGTTGGCTCATACCATCGAAATTGACGCCGTCCATGTCGCGCACCTTCCCAAACTTCCTCTTCCCCAATGCCACCTATCGCGCCGACACCAACATGCACGGTGAAAAACGGGCATTCGTAGTCACGGGCCAGTACGAGGCCGTGCTGCCGATGGACATCCTGCCGCAGCACCTCATGAAGGCCATCCTGACCAACGACTACGACAAAATGGAAGGCCTTGGCATTTACGAACTCATCGAGGAAGACGTGGCCCTGTGCGAATTCGTCTGTACCTCCAAACAGCCCCTGCAGAAAATTTTGCGCCGCGGGCTCGACATGATGCGAGAACAAGGATGATTTCCCGCTGTTTCAGCGGGCTCGATCGGATAAACCTCCACCGAATCCATCAACAGCAATGAGCAATTTGATCGAAAAAATAAAGAAGCTCGAACCCCCAAAAGAGAAGCGCTTCCTGCACACCCTCTACGACGGGTTTTTCACCTTCCTGTTCGTGCCCAACAGGGTCACCAGCGACGTGCCGGGCGTGCACATCCGCGACCGCATCGACCTCAAGCGCACCATGGTCATGGTGGTCATTGCCCTGCAGCTTTGCTACCTGTTCGGCACCTACAACATCGGCCATCAGCACTTTGTGGCGCTGGGTCAGCACACGGCATTGCTCGATGCGTTGCACCTCAAAATCGCCTATGGCCTCATCAAGATCCTCCCGATCTTCATCGTGACCCACGTGGTGGGTTTGGCCATCGAATTCTACTATGCCGCCCGCAAGGGCCATCCCATCGAGGAGGGTTTCCTCGTCACGGGCGCCCTCATCCCGCTGATCATGCCGCCCGACATCCCCTTGTGGGTGCTTGCCCTGGCAGTGGCTTTTGCCGTGCTCATCGGCAAGGAGGCCTTCGGCGGCACGGGCATGAACGTGGTAAACATCGCCCTGCTGGCCCGTCTGTTCGTCTTCTTTGCCTATCCGACCACCATCAGCGGTGACCAGTGCTGGGTGGCTGGCATCGAGTACGCCGGCGGCCAGGCCATGGGTGAAACCTACGGCTGGGCACATCACGCCTTCGACTGGCTATTCCGAGGGTTGGGCCTGAGCACCTTTGGTGAAGGGGGGCTGCCCGTCACCGACGCCTTCACCGGCGCCACGCCCCTGGCCCTGGCTACCAAAGGATGGGCGGAGGTGACCCAGGTGTATTCGCCCGCCGAAATGTTCTGGGGCGTCATCCCAGGCTCCGTAGGTGAGACGAGCAAACCCCTGATCATCATAGGCGCCCTCATGCTCGTGCTCACTGGCATTGCCTCCTGGCGCATCATGCTTGGCTGCCTACTCGGCGCCGTCTTCATGACTCTGGTGCTCAATGCCTGGGAGTTCGATGTGTACATGCAGATTCCGTGGTACTACCACTTCTACATGGGCAGCTTCTGGTTCGCCATGGCCTTCATGGCCACCGACCCCGTGACGGCTTCTGGCACCAACATCGGCAAGTGGATCTACGGCTTCTTCATTGGCGTGTTGGGCATCATCATCCGGGTGATGAACCCCGCCTATCCCGAAGGCTGGATGCTGGCCATCATCTTCATGAACGTCTTTGCCCCGCTGATCGACTACTTTGTCGTCCAAGGGAACATCAACAGGCGCCTCAAACGCGCCGCTGTGGCGTGAAATGTCCATTTTTGAGGTGGGTATCGCAAACCCGCCCCGCTCACTGAAACCACCGCAATCATGTACAGCAATAAATACATCACCATCTATACCCTCACGATGACCCTCATCGTGTCGGTACTGCTGGCTCTGCTCTTTTCAGGCCTCAAGCCCATGCACGACCGAAACGCCGCCGTGTTCAAAAAGCGGGAAATCCTCAAGGCCATCAGCGATTACCTGCCCACCGACCTGGACAAGATGAGCAATGAAGAAGTGCAAAAACTCTTCGAAGAGAAGATCACCCAGGTCGTCATCGATGCCAACGGACAGGTAGTAGAAGGTGTCAAGGCCGAAGACATCGACCTGGCCCAGGAGGAAAAAAAGCCTGAACAGGATCGGCGCTACCCCGTTTTCATCTACAACGGCGACAAAGGCAAGCTCTACCTGGTGGCCGTGCGTGGCAATGGTCTTTGGGACAAAATCTGGGGCACCATCGCCTTCGAAGAAGATTTCAACACCATCGCTGGCGCCTCCTTCGGACACGTCGCCGAAACCCCCGGCCTCGGCGCCGAGATCACCGACAACCCCGCATTCCCGAACAGCTTCAAAGGGAAGAAAATCTTCGAGGGCGACCAGTTCGTCTCTGTGGCCGTCGTCAAGGGGGGCGTCAAAGACCCCGAACACCAGGTGGACGCCATCACGGGTGCCACCATCACTTCCAACGGCGTCACCGAGATGCTCAAAAAAGGCCTCCAGGTTTATTTGCCTTATTTCGAATCTTTGAAGAAAAACAAGGAAAGCTGATCCGGCCCCCAAGGCAAGACACTTTCCTATCAAAATTTCGCAGCCATGGCTGAAGTCGTTCAGAAAAAAGAAGGATTGTTGGGGAAAAAGGAGCGCAAGCTCCTGGTGGATCCCCTCAACGACAACAACCCCATCACGGTACAGGTGCTCGGCATCTGTTCGGCGCTGGCAGTGACCACCCTGGTGGCCAAGGCCCTCGTGATGACCATCGCAGTGATTTTCGTGCTGGCGCTTTCCAACCTGACGATCTCGATTTTGCGAAAGGGCATTCCCAAGCAGATCCGGATGATCGTGCAGCTGGTGGTCATCGCTACCCTGGTGACCGTGGTGGAGCTGACCCTCAAAGCCGTCGATTACCCGATCTGGAAGGAATTGTCGGTGTACATCGGTCTGATCATCACCAACTGCATCGTCATGGGCCGCCTGGAAGCATTCGCCATGGCCAACAAGCCTTGGCAATCGTTCCTCGACGGCATTGGCAACGGACTGGGATACGGGATCATCCTGATCCTCGTCTCGTCGGTGCGGGAGCTGTTCGGCAAGGGCTCCTTGCTCGGTTTCAAGATCATTGGTGCCGGCAACGAATTCCTCATCGACACCACCACCAACCCGTGGTTCAGCTGGTACATGCCCAACAACGTGATGGTCATACCGGCGGCTGCGCTGTTCGTCATCGGCATCATCATCTGGATCCAGCGGGCCTACAACCCCAAACTGATCGACGTGTCCTGATCTGAAGGACCATTCGCAAAGCACCGGCCCAGCCGGCCAAACATCAACCTGCAATAGTAATCACCATGGGAGAGTTGCTCAATATCTTCATCAAGTCGGTTTTCATCGAAAACATGGTGCTGGCCTACTTCCTCGGCATGTGCTCTTTCCTGGCCGTGTCGAAGAGTGTCAAAACCGCCATGGGCCTGGGCGCCGCCGTCATCTTCGTGCTGACGCTCACGGTACCCATCAACTGGGTGATCAACGAGTTCGTGCTCGGCCCCAACGGCATCTTCAAAACCGACCTGACCTTCTTGCGATTCATCTTGTTCATCGCCACCATCGCCGCCAGCGTGCAGCTGGTCGAGATGGCGGTGGAAAAATTTTCCCCGGCGCTCTATAGTGCCCTCGGCATCTTCCTGCCCCTCATCACGGTAAACTGCGCCATCCTGGGTGGTGCGCTGTTCATGGTGGCGCGGGAGTACCACTTTGCCGAAGCCGCCACCTTCGGATTCGGCTCCGGCGTCGGCTTTTTCCTGGCCATCACGGTCATGGCGGCCATTCGCGAGAAAATCCGCTACTCCGACGTGCCGGCACCCCTGCGGGGCCTCGGCATCGCATTCATCCTCACTGGCCTCATCGGCATGGCTTTCATGAGCCTCATGGGGATCAATCCGGCGAATTATCTGAATTGATTGAGGATGTGAGGATGTGAGGATGTGAGGATTTGAGGATTTGAGGATGTGAGGATTTCCTGTCTGCCGCCAGGCAGGGAGGATTTGAGGATTTCCTGCCTGCCCTGTCTGCCGACAGGCGGGCTGGCGTTAGACAGGTCTGCCGACCCGTCTGGCCGCCTGTCCGGCTGGACAGACGGGCCGGACAGGCAGGCAGGATGTGAGGATTTGACAAAGCCAGCCGGCTTCATTGCAATCACCGGCAAAACTTGAAAACGACATGATTTTTTTGCTTGATCTGCTTTTCGTCGTCTATGCAGCCGTGGCCTTTTCGGCCGTGATCTTGCTGCTGACATTCGGCCTCATCATGGCACAAAAGAAACTGGTGCCACAGGGTGAGGTGAAAATCATCATCAACGGCGACACCGAGCACCCGCTCAAGGTGCAACCGGGCACCAGCCTGCTGACGGCCCTCGCCAACCACAACATCTTCCTGCCCAGCGCCTGTGGCGGAGGTGGCACCTGTGCCATGTGCCGCTGCAAGGTGGACGAAGGCGGTGGCGACGTGTTGCCCACCGAACTCAACCACCTCAGCCGCAAGGAAGTGGCCGAGCACGTACGACTGGCCTGCCAGGTCAAGGTGCGCTCCGACATGAAAATCAGGGTGCCCGAGGAAATCTTCGGCATCAAGAAATGGGAGTGCGAAGTGGTGTCCAACTACAACGTCGCCACTTTCATCAAAGAGTTCGTCGTCAAATTGCCACAAGGCGAACACCTCGACTTCGAGCCAGGTGGCTACATCCAGGTGGACGTCCCACCCATCACCTGCTATTTCAAAGACATCGACATCACTTCCCACCCGCGCATGGGCAAACGCCCCGATATCTTCAAAGAAGACTGGGACAAATTCAAAATGTGGGACCTGGTGATGGTCAACGAGGAGCCCCAGTTCAGGGCCTATTCCATGGCCAACCACCCGGCCGAGGGAGACATCATCATGCTCAACGTCCGCATCGCCACCCCACCGTGGGACCGCGCCAACAACCGCTGGATGCCCGTCAACCCCGGTGTGTGCTCCTCCTATATCTTCACCCGCAAGCCCGGCGACAAGGTCACCATCTCCGGCCCCTACGGCGAGTTCTTCATCAAACCCACCGACCGCGAAATGGTGTACATCGGCGGTGGAGCCGGTATGGCCCCCTTGCGTTCCCACATCTTCCACCTGTTCTACACGCTCAAGACCAAACGCAAGGTCAGCTACTGGTACGGAGGCCGCTCACTGCGCGAGCTGTTCTACACCGAGGACTTCCGCGAAATCGAAAAGAAATTCCCCAATTTCTCCTACCACATCGCCCTCTCGGAGCCGCTGCCCGAAGACAACTGGGACGGCCCCGTGGGTTTCATCCACCAGGTGGTTTACGACCAGTACCTCAAGAACCACCCCGAACCCGAGGAAATCGAGTACTACCTCTGCGGCCCCCCGCTCATGCTCGCAGCCGTGCAGAAAATGCTCTACGATCTCGGCGTACCCGAGGAAAACATCGCCTTCGACGACTTCGGAAGCTGATTCCCCTTTCGAAACACGTGTACGACCCAGGCGGCATCCGGTACTTCCGGGTGCCGCTTGTGTTTCGACCAACACATTGCATGCAGGTGTGAATCCCATGGGGCTGCGTGGCCATGTCAAAGCGATCGTCATGTGGGCAGCCCCGCGGTCGGTCTTTCCCATCCTTTGTCTCTACTTCTGACAGCGCTCGACGTGCCGTCAGAAGTGCGAATCCCTTGGCGTGTGATCGGGAGTGTGGCAGCCAGGCGCTGGTTGGCGGCCAGCACAGCGAGCTCCGAGTGGACGGCAGCTCCTGCCTGGTTGTTTCCATGAAATTGCCAATTCGCAGCCCTCCTTGCCGATTGAAAAAAATCTCACCGCACGAGACTTGACAAAAAAAATTGGTGGCTATAATTTTCGCCCGCTTTTGAAATTCACCAGGAATTCCATCCTGGGGTTGTGGGTGTTTCACCGACGATTACCAAGATCAAGCATTCACCCTTCAGGACCTCCGCCAGAGGCCTCTTTAACCAGGGAAAAGTATTCTATCCTGCCTGACAAGCCCTGAGGAACGATTCAATCACCTATTTACCCATCAGCGGAAATCTCCCTGTCGTCTGGTAACTCAGCGAACCTTCATCTTTCACCAAATCCGATTATCATGAGAATGAAGATCATCTACATGCTACTGGCTGTGTGTGGTTTCACCGCTGCCATGGACGCCCAAGTACCTTGTTGCGATTTCAGCAATGACCTTGCGCAAGGGTGGCAGGTCAATTTTCCCGACCCAAGCAACCCTTGCCTGGTAGAGGTGTGCGCACCTCAATTCTTCGATGACCAGTGCATCGACCAAATCACCACCTCCGACCTCGACTGGGGCGACGGGACTCCTGTGTTGCAAGTGTTTACTGACTTGCAGCAGTGCTACACCCATGAGTACCAGACCGCTGGAACTTACACCATCGGTGCCACCATCGTCAGGCGGGAGGTCACGGGAGCCGTGTGTGGCCAAGGAGAAATGACCACGACGGTTGCTGTGAGTTGCAACGCCAACGTCTGCTGCGCTGACGAAGCCGGCTTCATGGCCAAAATCGCCGAGGGTTGGACAGTGGAGCTGGTGGACGGCTGCCGGGTCATCTTGTGTGCGCCCCAGTTCGTGGAGGGGGGCTGTTACTACCTGGCTACCTCCGATCTCGACTGGGGGGATGGCTCGCCGGTGTTTCCCGTCCTGACGCCATTTGCAGGTTGCTACGAGCACACCTACAATGGCAGTGGCTCCTTCGTGGTCAGGGGGAACATCTGCGAAGTCAATGCCGATGGCAGCGTGTGCTGGTGTGCGCCCATGGAGATCACCATCTCGGTGCAATGCACGCCGCCCCCCGTGGAATGCTGTAAAGACCAAGATGCCTTTTTGGACAAAATCGCCCTGGGCTGGCAGGTCATTGAAGATGGCTGCAATGTCATACTGTGTGCACCCCAATTCGACAGCAGCTGCCATGTGCTCACCTGGTCGGCGCCCGACTGGGGCGATGGCACCCCCAATTTGCCCGCCATCACACCCATCGAGGATTGTTACACGCACACCTATGAGTCGAGCGGGTTTTATGAAATCAAGGCGACTGTCTGCGAGATCGACAGCACGGGCTGTATTTGCTGGTGTGAGCAGATGAACACTGTGGTGGAAGTGGACTGTGGCCCGCCCCCTGGCGAATGCTGTGCCGATACGCTGGCATTTTTCGAGCGCGTCAGCCAGGGCTTCTTTTTCTTCCAAGACGGCTGTTGCATCACGGTCAGTCCGTTCGCACTCGAAAATTGTGATGTGGTGACGGAGTGGTGTTTCGACGGCATTTGCATCCCCGTCACGGGTGCCGGGAATGATTTCACCTACTGCTACCAGCAGAGTGGCGAACACGAGATTTGCATGAAAGTGGCCCTCATCGACCCTGCAACGGGAGAGATCTGTGCCGATACCATGGTTTGTGAGACCATCTTCGTGGAATGCGACCCGGGCACCTGCACATGTGGGCCGTGGAACCTGACGTATAGCGTTGTGGAGCCAGGAGCGCCTGGGCAGTCGGCGCCCGTCTCGTGTGGCGACACCATCAGCGTGTCGTGTGGAAAAAGCTTCTGCATACAGGGCACCCTCGGCTGCAACCCACAGGGCGATCCCTTCTGCATGGGCTATCCGATCTGGTGGGAAATCATCGATCCGACCAACCCCTACATTTCACTGCATGGACAGTTTTTCTCGCCGGTGGTGAACCTGTGCATCAAGGATGGTCTGCTGCCGCATCCGGGCTTGTACATCCTGAACATCTATGGCAGATGTGGCAACGACAAATGCCAGTGCACCATCTACATCAACGTGCCGAAGTGCGACGACCTGTGCTGTCAAAATCCGGACGATTTCTTCAAGCGCGTCAACGAAGGCTTCGACTGGGAGGCCGACGGCTGCTGCATCGTCACCAAGCCCTCCGCACTCAACGACTGTGACGTCGTACTCGAATGGTGCTTCGATGGCGTATGCGTGCCCGCTACGGGTGGGCCCGGCGTGGGGCAATGGTGCTTCAACGAAAGCGGCCCCCACGAGGTGTGTATGAAAGCCGCCATGCTCGATGAAAACGGCAACATCTGCGCCGAGGCCACTTTCTGCGACACCATCGAGGTGAACTGCAACCAGGGGTGCACCTGCGGGCCCTGGAAGATTGAGGGCACACTTTTCGACTACGAGCAGCCCACGCTCATCACGATCTTGCCGGATTTGAGCTGCGGGGACACGATCACGTTTGGCTGCAATTACGACAAGCTCGCACTCAGCGGCACCCTGCAATGCATCCCGGGCCCAGCGGTGGATTGCAAGTTCCCCACTTTTGGCTTTGCCAACCTGTATGATCCCCAAGGAAATGTAGTCTTCACGGCCTTTCTCAGTGGTTCCAGTTTCGGCTTGTCATTGAGTCCTGCTTGGTTCAACTCGCCGGGTACGTACAAGCTGGTCATCAGTGGAAAATGCGGCGACGAAATCTGCTATTGCACGCTCTACATCGAGCGACCGAAGTGCAAGGAGATTTGCTGTGAGGATCTCGAGGCATTCTACAAGCGCGTCGAGGAGGGCTTCGAGTGGGAGGCCAACGGCTGCTGCATCACGGTCAAGCCCGCCGGTTTGAACGACTGCGACGTGCTCACCGAGTGGTGCTTCGACGGCACTTGCGTGCCCGCATCGGCTGCTTCGGGAGCCATGACCTGGTGCTTCGACCAGAGCGGCCCGCACGAGGTGTGCATGAAGGTGGTCATGCTTGATGAGAACGGCAACATCTGCGCAGAGGCCACTTTCTGCGACACCATCGAGTTGAACTGCAAGGGTTGCCCGTGTGGCCCGTGGAATGTCACGGGGGTGTTGTTCGACAACGAACAGCCAAGCATTGCCCTCGATTTCGAGGCGCCTTGCGGAGACACCATCGAGTTTGGATGCAACTGGGACAAACTCGTGCTCTCGGGTTGCATGAGCTGCTTGCCCACTGCCACAGGCCTGTGCAAGGCGAAGGTCCTCTACTACGAAATCGTCGATCCCAACGGCATGGGTATCTTGGTGCCGCTCGCTCCCGGTGCCTGCTTCAACATCAGCTTCACCTCGGCCTTGTTCAACATCCCCGGCATTTACCAGCTCAACATCGTGGGCGATTGCGGCGGGCAGATTTGCCGCTGCAAGTACTACATCGTGCGGCCGAAGTGTGAGGAACTGTGCTGCGGCAATCCCGACGCATTCTTCGAGCGGGTGGAGAAAGGCTTCACCTGGCAGCAGAGCAACTGCTGCATCACCCTGTCGCCTGCGGCCCTCAGCCAGTGCGACGTCGTGACTGAGTGGTGCATCGATGGCATCTGCATCCCCGGCCCGTTCGATCCCGATGATGGCTTCACCTGGTGCTTCAACGAAAGCGGCCCGCACGAGGTGTGCATGAAAGCGGCCATGATCGATGCCAACGGCAACATCTGCGCCGAGGCTACCTTCTGCGACACCATCGTGGTGGATTGCAAGCAAGGCTGCCCGTGTGGCCCGTGGGACCTCGTGGGCGTGCTCAACACCGACGATCCCGATCAGGCGCTGGATTTCGAGGTGGAATGCCGCGATACCATCCTGTTCGATTGCCAGTGGAAGACGCTCACCATCAAAGGCACTTTCACGTGTGAGCAAACACCGTTGATCGCCTGCCTGCCCGCTTTGAAATACTTCCAGCTCGAGGATCCGCTGGGCAACGTGGTGATCATCGGCTCACTCATGGGCAGCAACTTCAACTTCACCTTCAACGCCGTCACCTTCTCCATGCCGGGCATCTACCGGCTGACCATCGTTGGCGACTGCGCCGGCCAGAAGTGCGTGTGCACCATCTACATCGAGCGGCCCGACTGCGCAGGCGGTTGCTGTACCGACGAGCAGGGCTTCCTCGATCGGGTAAATGGTGGCTTTTCCTTTAGCACCGACAGCTGCTGCGTGAGTGTGAAGCCCAATAAATTAGGCCCTTGCGACTTCGTCAACCAATGGTGCTGGGGCGACGGCAACTGCTCCGTGGGACCCTTCCCGGCTGATGCCTCTGTCTCCCATTGCTACCAGATGCCGGGCGTTTACGAAATCTGCATGTACGTCATGGAGGTTGATACCGTGACCGGAGATGCTTGCTGGGAGGCGGCTTACTGCGACACGGTGGTCGTGGAATGTCCGACCATGCAATGCAGCTGCAACTGGGACCTCACGATACCGATAGCCGGCGTCTTGCTCACGCCCGACTGCGGCGACACCTTGATGCTGGAGTGTCCGCTCGTGGATTTCGACGTGACGGGCTTCTTCTCCTGCAGCACCACCAACCCCAATTGCCAGCCGGTGGGTGAAGTGAGCTGGGTGCTCGACCGACCCGATACGCTCAGCGACCTGAGCGGCTTCTCGGGCGTGCCCAACCTGAGCATACCCATCTCCAAAGGCGACATCGCGGTGCCTGGCCTTTACGCCCTGACCTTGACGGGTGTGTGCGGTACTGACACCTGCTCGTGCACCATCTATTTCATGCACGACTGCCCGCTGTTCAGCTCCGAAGACCCGGGCTGGATCCGCCTCATACAGATCGTGCCCAACCCGGCTTCGAGCGACGTGTACCTGCTGCTGCCGCCGGAGGCGCAGGGCATTTGGAAGAATTGGAGCGTGACCCTGTTCAACGCCCATGGCCAAACCCTGCAGCAGCGCAGCCTGCGCGACGGCAAGCCGACCCAGACTTTCGACGTCCATGCGCTGGCCGCTGGCACCTACCACTTCGTGGCACGCGATGCCAGCGGGGTGGTGCGCTGGTCGGGTCAGTTCGTCAAAGTGAGCGAGTAAGGGTCGCATGGCATTTGCAAGCCACAGCCCCGTTGGCCTCGGCCGGCGGGGCTGTTGGTTTTCAGCACGGGCAGGCTCCAGCAAAGAGACGAGGGAGCGCCCGACGATTCGAGGGATGGAGATGAAGGCTAGGACTTTTATGGGCTGAATGCCAGGCTTGTTTTACATTTGAAAAAAATAAATTGGCGAATGCCGGTTTGTACGGGAAACGCAGAAAGGAGCCACGAAGAAAAATCGCAACAGCCATGCACATCGTACTCAACAGTTACGGAGCGGCCATCAGCCGCGAAAACGAGCAGTTCCTGGTCACCACCGCCGAGGGGAGCCAGCGCATAGCCCCGCGCGACGTCAGCACCATCACCATCAGCCAGGGAGCACGCATCAGCAGCGATGCGGTGTTGTTGGCCATCCAGCACCAGATCGACGTGCTTTTCGTGGATGGGGTGGGGCGGCCCCAGGGCCGTGTGTGGAGTATCCGCTACGGGTCGGTGTCGGACATCAGGCGGCGGCAACTGGAATTTTTGTACTCACCCCGGGCGGTACAGTGGGTAAAGGAGCTGGTGGTGGAGAAGATCAACAACCAGGTGGCACTGCTGCTGGCCATGCAGGGGCAATGCGAGGAGCCGGTTCGCCAAATGATAGCCAAAGCCCTGAGCGGGATGGAGGACTACAAGAACAAGGTGCGCCGGGTAGAGGGTGAATTGGTCAGCGACGTGGCAGCCTCGCTGCGGGGCTGGGAGGGGGCATCCTCGCGGCGCTACTGGCAGGTCGTGTCGGCCATGCTGCCCGAGGAGTACCAGTTTGGCGAGCGGACGCGGCACCCGGCCACCGATCCATTCAACGCCCTGATCAATTATGGCTACGGCATTTTGTATGGCAAGGTCGAAGGCGCTTTGATACGTGCTGGCCTCGATCCCTATGTGGGCATTTTCCATCGCGACGACTACAACCGGCCTGCCCTTGTATTCGACGTGATCGAGCGCTATCGCACGTGGGTGGACTACGTGGTGATCCAGCTTTGCAGGCAGCGTGCATTCATTCCCGAGTGCTTCTCGCAGGATGGAGAGGCAGTGGTATTGGCGCCGCTGGGCAAGCGCATCCTGATCCAGAGCGTGGAAGATTATCTGTCGGAGGTGGTTCGCCTGCGCGGGGTTGATCGAAGCCGTGGCGAACACATCCAGCTCGACGCCCACAGACTGGCGACCTATTTTCTCGAATCCGCCGCTGAAACCCCGGGCTGAACCGTGCCCGACGCCGGCATGCAGCCGCAACGAGTACTTGAAGTTTCGTTCGACGAGGAAGAAAAACCAGACAAGCCATGTTGTTTTTTGGAAAAAACATCACCACTCCTGGCGATCCCTTGCAGCCCATTGCCCTGGACCAGCTCTTTCGGGTACTGACACAACCGAAACCTGAGTTTTCCGACCGGATCCAGCAATTGCGCAACCTCAAGGCGCTGGATGTGAACGCCTACCGCCAGCAGAAAAAGACCTTGCCCTATCTGGTCTGTGGCAAGTTCCATCCGCCGGTGCGTCGTCGCGAAAATTTTTCCAGCATCGAGTACCTCATTCTGGACGTCGATCACCTGGACGCGATCGACACCACGCCGGCTGCGTTGCGCGCCCGCCTCATCGACACAGAGCCCGCCTTGCTGATGGCCTTTTTGTCGCCTGGGGCCGATGGCCTGAAGCTGCTGTTCCGGCTCAGCAGCCCCTGTACCGACGCGGCCTTGTACAGTACTTTTTACAAAATCTTCGCCCATGATTTCGCCAGCCGCTATGGGCTGATGCAGGTGGTAGATCACCGTACCAGCGACGTGACGCGGGCTTGTTTCCTCAGCTACGACCCGGAGGCATACTACAACCCACAAGCGCAGCCCCTGCGCATCGAGGACTTCGTGAACATGCAGGACGTGCACGCCACTGAGCGCATACTCGAGGAGGCCGAGGCCGAATTGCGCAAGGAATCCGTACAGACCAAGCCAGCGCCGAGCGATCCACCGGCAGACGTGCTGCAGCGCATACGTGCCAAACTCAACCCCAACGCTCGGCGGCCCCGCCAAAAGGAGTACTACGTGCCACCGGCCGTCGATGCGGTGTTGCCGCAGCTGCGCCAGAAACTTCCCATGTACGAAATGGAGCTCGTGGAAACGGGCCCCATCAACTACGGTCGGCGGGTGAAGGTACAGGCAGGTGGCTTGTGGGCCGAGATCAACATTTTTTACGGCAAGCGCGGCTTTTCGGTGGTGAAAACCACCAAAAGCGGGTCGGATCCGGAGCTGGCCGAAGTGGCTGCCGTGGTCATTCAGAACCTTTTGGCCGATATTGCAGAGGGATCCTGAGGCGCAGGCCCGAGCGCCGACAAACGCCGAATCATGGCTCGAAAAAAGAAAAAGAAACCTCCACTGACACTTGCCGAGCAGCTCGAACGCATCGCAGCGGCTGGGCTACATCCCTTGCCCGAAGGCGATCTGCCCGAAGCCGACCGCATGGCCCCCCTGAGCGACCGCATAGCCGCCATGCTTCAGCTCATCAAACGTGAACCCTTGAAAGCTACGGAAATGACTTACTTGATCATGTACGATATCAGCAGCGACAAGGTGCGCCTGGCCGTGGCCAAGTACCTGGAGCGACAGGGCTGCGTGCGCATCCAGAAGTCGGTCTTCATACTGCGCAGCGACAACCCCCACTTCCAACAGATCCATGACACCCTCAAGGAGGTCAACTCTTACTACGAGAACGAGGACAGCATCATCCTCGTGCCCGTAAACGCCTCCGACGTGCGAAGCATGAAACTCATCGGGAAGAATGTCTATATTCAAGCCATCGTGGACAAGCCGAATACGCTTTTCTTTTAGGACATGAAGATTTTTTTTAATACCAAGCCCAAAAAAGTGCATTTTAACACTTGTGCGCAACGTGTTACGAAGAAATTTTGCCTCGCATTCTTTTGTCTGTCAGGCACTTTTATACCTTTGCTCTCAGAACCCATCTTCCACCACAACAAGGATTGCGACGAGGTTAAATATTACTCTGTTTCTTTTCACCTGTTTCACTCAGAACCCATCTTCCACCACAACAAGGATTGCGACTTTTTGATCCCCCCTTTGGTGGCCACCTCAACGATGGCTCAGAACCCATCTTCCACCACAACAAGGATTGCGACAACGCTCTACAATCGCTTTAGAGCGGCTTTTTATCTCTCAGAACCCATCTTCCACCACAACAAGGATTGCGACACCACCACATCGTAATCGACCCAGGACACGGAAAACTCTCAGAACCCATCTTCCACCACAACAAGGATTGCGACCAAAATAACCCCCATTGAGAGCGAGCTTCAATAGCCTCTCAGAACCCATCTTCCACCACAACAAGGATTGCGACATGATAGATGTGACTGTTCAAACAAAGAGTTATGAACTCTCAGAACCCATCTTCCACCACAACAAGGATTGCGACGTTCTGACTCCCGACAGAACCTCAACAAGCACTCCTTCTCAGAACCCATCTTCCACCACAACAAGGATTGCGACAGAGCCTGGGATGTCGTCGTCGGGCAATTTCCACTCCTCAGAACCCATCTTCCACCACAACAAGGATTGCGACCCATGCTTCAGTACGCCACCCTCAGAAACGGGGGCGACCTCAGAACCCATCTTCCACCACAACAAGGATTGCGACCAGTAATTAGCTGATTCCCAGTTAGTTTTGATTGGGCTCAGAACCCATCTTCCACCACAACAAGGATTGCGACTTGACAAGGGTATAGCCGTATTGCTTACTATTGAAAACCTCAGAACCCATCTTCCACCACAACAAGGATTGCGACAGAAAAATACCTTTGCCATTGTTTTAAGATTTTGTGCTCAGAACCCATCTTCCACCACAACAAGGATTGCGACTATATCCATACCCTCGAGAATTGAAAACCCCGAATACTCAGAACCCATCTTCCACCACAACAAGGATTGCGACCGCAAAAAAGTAGCAGCTACCGGATGTCGAGCGATAAGCTCAGAACCCATCTTCCACCACAACAAGGATTGCGACGGGATTTGTCTCTTCTTTTTAATGAAAACGTACGCATCTCAGAACCCATCTTCCACCACAACAAGGATTGCGACTAAAGTTTTCTTTAATTTCAACTGCAGTAGGTGTTATGTCTCAGAACCCATCTTCCACCACAACAAGGATTGCGACAGGGTGATAATCTCTCTTTCAATCTCTCATTGAGAGACTCAGAACCCATCTTCCACCACAACAAGGATTGCGACTTAAAACCAAGTAGCTTGGAAAAGTAATATACTTGCTCAGAACCCATCTTCCACCACAACAAGGATTGCGACTGCAAAATAGGCCCTTTGGCTCGATGAATCAAGGACTCAGAACCCATCTTCCACCACAACAAGGATTGCGACAGCTTAATTGTATCGCAGTCTTTGAGCGTTTGCCTCTCTCAGAACCCATCTTCCACCACAACAAGGATTGCGACTGAGAAATACAAAGTAGGAGAAGAGATAAGCTTTGAAGCTCAGAACCCATCTTCCACCACAACAAGGATTGCGACGGATGCCCCATGCCCCTAAAGGTATGTACCTTTGGCTCAGAACCCATCTTCCACCACAACAAGGATTGCGACTAGAGCATATTCTTTTGTATATGCTCTATCCTGTAAAGCTCAGAACCCATCTTCCACCACAACAAGGATTGCGACGAGTATATCTTCTATGATCAGAGAATATGCGAAAGCACTCAGAACCCATCTTCCACCACAACAAGGATTGCGACCCTTTCATGACTTTAGAGTTTGAAAAGTGAAAAAAATAGGCTCAGAACCCATCTTCCACCACAACAAGGATTGCGACTTGGTAGTGAGGGCAGCTATTATTGAAACCATTTAGCCTCAGAACCCATCTTCCACCACAACAAGGATTGCGACCGGTAGCGTGACAAACGTGACGGTCGTGACAAGCGTGACGAACGTGACGAGCGTGACAAACGTGACGAGCGTGACAAACGTGACGGACGTGGTGGAGGTGACGGGCGTGACGGTGGAGGGGAGGGAATTCAGGAGCTCACTGCAAGTGAGCGCCTGAATTTGCACTTGCAGCGAGCGGCTGACTGCAGCCCTTACAGGAGCTGACTTTCAGACAGCTCCTGTTTTCTTAACTGGCAATACGGGCGTGACAGAC
>FWWM01005624.1_pt1 | contig 27233 bp, 33 predicted proteins | sample 2228351 | NCBI WGS metagenome assembly FWWM01 (sample SAMEA103939774, study PRJEB20133) | metagenome | reverse complement strand
AACTTGTGTGCTTGTGTATGTATATGCTTATGCTATTGGATATAGCTATTATAGGAGGGGTGAACTTGAGGTCTAATTTCTCACCCGGCGTATTATTTTAGCTTATAATCTTTTACATGCTTAGTATGACGGGCTTTGGTTCTGGGGTTTATGAAAACGATAGGTGGGCCGTAAGCGTTTTTGTTAAAAGTCTAAACGGCAAAGCTCTTGAAGTATTTATAAAGTCCAACTATAACCTTATGGCCCTTGAGTTTTCTATAAGGAAGATGGTAAGGGAGTTTTTAAGGCGTGGCACTGTAAGCGTTCATGTGGATGTTAGGAGGAAGGATATAATTGAGCCGGTGAACCTTGAAAACCTATTTACCAACATAAACTTTTTTAAGATAATAAGGGAAAAGCTTAACTTAAACGTGAGCGATGATACGGTGCTTCAACTGGCAACGAAGTTTTCAGAGGCCCCAAAGGAAGAAATAGACCCAAGCCTTGAAGAAGCTATCTCCTGCGCTCTTACCGATGCTCTAAAAGAGCTTCTTAATAGAAAAGCGGAGGAAGGAGAGCATATAAGGTTGGATATGGAGGAAAGGCTAAAAAGGATTGAAGGGCTTTTGCAGGAGATATTAAAGCAAAGAGAAGAGATTTATGAAAGGGCAAAGAAGAAAGTGCTTGAAAAGGCCGAAGAACTGGGACTTTCTGAAAACAATGCCCTTGTTTTGAACGAAATAGCCTTGATAATTTCTAAGATGGATGTGGAAGAAGAGATAACCAGGCTTAAGTCCCACCTGAATAAAAGCAGGGAGCTTATGAAGTCCAACGAGGATGTGGGAAGGAAGCTGGAGTTTATATTCCAAGAGATGCATAGAGAGATAACAACCCTTTCCAATAAGCTTCCGGACTTGTCCTCTCTTGCAGTAGAAATAAAAACGGAGATAGACAGGCTAAAGCAACAGGTGGCAAACGTGGAGTAAAATGATATAATATTAATATAGCCAGCGGGCGTAGCTCAGTGGTGGAGCGGCTGCTTGCCATGCAGCAGGTCGCGGGTTCGAGTCCCGTCGCCCGCTCTTAGGCAACGTGGCCGAGTGGTTAGGCGAGGGACTGCAAATCCCTTTTACGGCGGTTCAAATCCGCCCGTTGCCTTTGATTGAAAAATAAACATTATTGGAGGTATGGTATGCCAAATACAAGGCAGGCAGAAAAACGAATGAGAAGGGACGCCAAGAGAAGGCTAAGGAATAGGTATCACCTTTCAAGGATGAGAACTTACATAAAAAAGTTTAGAAAGATGGTAGAGAATAATCAAATAGAAGAGGCAAAAGAGTTTTTACCAAAGGTAATAAGCATCATATACCACACGGCTTCAAAGGGTGTAATACACAAAAGAGAGGCAGCAAGAAGGGCATCAAGACTTAGCAAGCTTCTTAACAAGGCTCTTAAGCAGGTGCAAAACTGAAAGGGCCAAAGGCTCTTTTAAAAGAAGTAAAGAAATCCAATATATAAGTGAGGCCAAAGGTATAGCATAGAAAAGTTCATAGGGATTTGGTTTAATAGCTACTAAGAAAAGGCACATAAGAAGGGTTGAAAGAAAGGCCTTTAGGAGGGAGGGAATGTAGCTATGCGTGTTAAACTCCCTTTCTTTCCAAAAATACAAAAGAAAACCAAAGCCAGCCAAGGATGAACTGGCAGTGCCAAGCACAAGGCCTATCACACCCAGTTTGAACACAAAGGCAAAGATAAAGCCCAAAAAACCTTCCACAATAACCGCAAAAAGGGAAGAAAAAACAGGAGTCCTTGTATCACCCTTTGCAAAGAAAACACTTGAAAGCACCTTTTGTAAGGAAAAGAACAAAAGGCCCAACGAATACACAGAAAGCACGCTACCAGCTATAGAGATGTCCTCTGAAGAAAACCTTCCCCTTCCGTAAAGAAGAGCTATTATCTGGTGTGAAAGAACTATAAGCCCTCCCGTGGCGGGAAGGGCAAGAAGGGTAATAAACCTAAAGGCCAAGGTTATGTTGTTCCTTTTATCCTCACCGTAAGATAGAACGGAAAGCAAAGAGTTTGCCATACCAACCGATAAGGCTCCTAAGGGTAGTTGGAATATCCTGTTGGCGTAGTATAGGTAGGATATGGTGCCAAGGGCAAGGAAGGAGGCAAGAAAGGTATCAATAAAAAAGGAAAGTTGGGCAACGCCAAAGCCCATTATGGCCGGCAAAAGCCTCCTTAAGAGCAGGTTAAGGTCCTTATCTCTTTCAAGAGTAGGCTTTGGTATAAGGCCCTTTTTAAGGGCAGAAGGAATATTAAATAGAAGCTGCGCAAGCCCACCCAGTATTACACCGATTATAAGAGCCATATACCCAATCCTTTCTGCCAAAAAAGCCAAGCACAAGGCAAATACAAGATTAAAAATAGCTTGCGCAAAGGCTGGAACAAAGAAGACCCCCTTTGTGTTAAGAAGGGCCATAAAAAAAGCACTCAAGCCAACAAAAAAGAGATAACTAAAGAGAAACCTTGCCATAAAAACAGCAAGGTCAAAATATCCCTTGTGTGATATGCCAGGAGCTATAAGCCTTATAATCCAGTCAGAAAAGACAATGCCAAGTAGTGTGATAAGAAGGTTAAACAGGGTGTAGTATGTGAATACGGAGTTTAAAAAGGCCTTTTCTGTGCCTTCCTTTATCCTTTTGGCAAAGATGGGAACGAAGGCCGCATTAAAGCCTCCTTCCCCCAAAAGCCTCCTAAAGGTGTTGGGAAGCCTAAAGGCCACAAAAAAGGCATCCGTAATATGAGACACACCAAAATAGTAGGCAATAAGGGCATCCCTTACATAACCAAGAACCCTACTAAAAAGCGTAGCAAAGGAAAAAGAGAGGGAATGCTTTATTAGGCTCATTGTTCCTTTTGGTGCCGGAGGCGGGAGTCGAACCCGCACGCCCTCACGGGCACTGCCCCCTCAAGACAGCGCGTCTGCCAGTTCCGCCACTCCGGCTTACACTTAATATTATATTAACTTTTCAGTTCAAAGTAAAGCCTTCCACCAGAGTATATGTTGTAAAGAAGAAACAAAGAAGATGCCACATGCACCACAGAAGATAGTATAAAGCCTGCCTTTTGATTCAGGAGGAAAGATAACACTACGCATACAACCCAAAGAAGATGTAGATAAAAGTTAAGCCTTATCCTTCCATATGGGATAACCTCGGACATTAAAGGCACCCTTTTTGCAGGCATATTGCTAAGGTGGAACCACACAAGGAAGGGTATGATCCTATACATCATGCCCATGATTATGCTTGAGAAGAAAACAAGGAAGGAGAAAAGGAAGGGCAAGAAGTAGGTATGCATAAAGGGATAGAGTAGGGAGGAGATAATTAAAAAGGCTTGAGACATATACCAAAAGAGTATGCTTGGCTCCATACCCCTCTTTCTTCTTATAAGCCTCCTTATGGTCATGTAGGAGTAGCTTAAAAATAAAACCACTAAAGGCACAGAGAAAGGACCGCCAAAGTAAGAAAGCACAAGCCCAAAAAGAACCATAAGTGGAAAGTTCATAGAAAATCTTTTGTTATAAGCTTCTGCCACAAAGAACATCTCCACCACTTGAAAGGAAACGCTTGCCACCAAAAGGCCTATCCATCCAAAGAGCAAAAGGGTAAGATGAACATAAATAGCCCTTTCCCAAAAAGGCACAAGGTCAAAGTAGGAAAGCGCCTGATAAAGGCCAATGGAAGCACCGAGCAGTAAAAAGCCCAAAGCATACCTAAAGCCCATGGGTGTGGGAATGTGGGCCTTAACTTTGAAAAGATGCCAAAGCATGAGAAGGGATGTATACACTATGCCCAAGTAGGCAAAGATAGCTCCAAGAATAAGGTAATCCCTTTTCAAAAAGCCTACAAACATAAGTGTAGAGCCTAAAAGCAAAAGAATATAAGAGAAAAAAGCCTTTGGCTTTGGGTTTTTTATTACGGCACCAGCTACCACGGGTAGCATCTGAAAAAGGGCGCCAAACATGGTAAATAGGGCAAAGCCTAAGGTGTAAAGGTGGACCAAGGGAGGAAGGTTAAAAGAACCTTTTATAGAAAGGAAAAGCTCAAAAAAGGAAGCAAAAACACCAAAAAGGCAAGCTGTTAGAAAGAAGCCAAAGACTATTATGAAAGGGGGAGCCTGAAGCAAAGAAAGGCCTTGGCTCATAGGCTATCCATTCTATTTACAAGCTCTAAGCTATCAAGGTATTGGTCGCACATGGGGTATAGGATCTGCTCTTCCTTCATGTTGTGCTGTTGGAGAAGTATCATAAGAGTGTCCGCCACGGCAAGAAAGTTTTTCTTATCCCTGCCTTCCAAGGCTGATTTCATCCTTTCCAAAAGTTCTCTTGCCTGTGCATGCTCCACCCTCATAACCTGCGTGGGACCCATGGTGATGCCTGTGGTCCTCTCAAACTCTGGAAAGAGAATATCCTCCTCCTTTTTAAAGTGGGTTAGCACATCTTCCTCAAAGGCTTTAAAGGCTTCTTCTGCCTCTTTCCATCTTTCTGACCTTACAAGCTCCTCAAGCTTGGCATACAAGCTGTCTCCTCTTCTGTGTTCCTCTGTGAGGTAATCTCTTATACTATGCATGTTCCACCTCCTAAGTGTATATATACTTACTTCTTTTCCAAAGATTTGTCAAGTGGAGGGGGAGGAAGCAAAAATTCATATTGTTTGTCTCATTTATTTTTTGCAAAGTAAAGAATTAAGGCCTACAGTCGGCACTCACAAAGGGGACCTGCTAAAGGCTTAATTTTTGCTATACTTTAAATGATATGAAGCCCGTTCTTTTACTTTCAGAAACCCACAGAGTAAAAAGGCTTTTGAGAAACTTAAAGTTAAACACAGTCTGCGAAGAATCCCGATGTCCCAATATAGGAGAGTGCTTTGGCTCCGGCACTGCCACCTTTATGATACTGGGGGATACTTGCACCCGTGCCTGCACCTTTTGCAACCTAAAAAGGGGTAAATCAACAGCTCCAAACCCAGAAGAGCCATACCTTCTTCTTCAGGCGGTTAAAAGCCTCGGGCTAAGCTATGTGGTTATCACCTCTCCCACAAGGGATGACCTGCCGGATGGAGGTGCTGGGCATTTCTATAGGTGTGTAAAGGTGCTAAAGGAGGCCATTCCACATATTAAAGTGGAGGTGTTGATACCAGACTTTAAGGGAAATAGGAAGGCTCTGGAGCTTGTGCTTTCCTCCAAGCCCAATGTGCTTGCTCACAATGTAGAAACCGTTCCAAGGCTTTATGAAAAGGTTAGGACAGGCTCAAAGTATGAGAGGAGCCTTGAAATATTAAAAGCCTCAAAGCGTATAAACCCACACATTCCTACAAAATCCGCCTTAATACTTGGCTTTGGAGAAGAATGGGAAGAGGTAGTGGATGTTTTAAAGGACCTCAGAAAAGTAGATTGTGATTTTATCACCATAGGGCAATACTATCAGCCTTCAAAGGACCACCATCCAGTAGTCAAATACTACACAGAAGAGGAGTTTAAAGAGCTTGAAAAGATTGCCTATTCTCTTGGTTTTAAAAGGGCAAAGGCAGGAGCCCATATAAGAAGCTCCTACAAGGCCTGGGAACTCTTGTAAATTATTCTCCTTTTGCTTCCTTCAAGGCACGCTTTATATCCTGGTCTGCCTTCTTAAAGATTTCTGCGTTTTCTTTGCTGAGATGTTTTCCGTAGGTCTTTAGTAGGAAGGGGATGTTTATATAGCCAGTTGCTACCTTCCCTTCCTTTTCATAAAGGTATATCCTACAGGGGGCAAGGGTACCAAACTGGGGTATGTCCTTTAGTATGGCCTCTCCGTAAGTGAGGTTGCAAGCCAAAAAGATGGAGAGCTTTGGACTTTCTTGCCTTATATCCATAACATCAAGTATGTTCATGTTTACGCCGTCAAGTGAAGTTTTATAAAGAGTCTTGAAGGTGTCAAAGTCCAAGCCTTCTATTGTTTCTTCATGCACAAGGCTATCCTTTATGGGTGGAGCCTTTGGTAGGCGTGGTTTGTTGGTGCTTGCCTTTGCAAGGGCTAAATGTAATTTCCTATAAACTTCGTCTACAGCCTTCCTTTCGGAGGGTGTAAGCCTGTCCTTATACTTTGAAAGGAATACTCCATGGTTTATAACCGTTGCCTTGACCTTGCCCTTGTCCTCATAAACGGCCACACTGCAAGGTGCTATGTTGGTAAGGGCTGGAGCTTTGAGTAGTATGCTATCCATACCTTCAAACTTGCATCCAAAGATAACGTAATAGTTCCTAAAGTCCTTGTTCCCTCTTGCCCTTATGGCATCCGATATGGTAAGTGTTCTCATTACTTGCAAACCTTGGCCTTCCATACTCTTTTTAACAGACTCCACTGCTGTCTTAAAGTCCTTTTCCTTTAGGTCATAGGTTATATACATGACCCTCATGGGGTCCATGGCAAAAGCAAAAAGGGGGAGGAGGAGCAAAACAAGCCTTAACATCTTTTACCTCCAGTAGCAGTCTGTATTATAAGGATGGTCAAGCACCTTAACGTTTGGCTTTCTTTCCACTTCCACATCCTTTTTCTTCCTTATATAGTCTATCACAATTTCCCTTATGTTCTTCTTTTCTGGCTCCACTCCCATAGGTGGTGGTCCGCCGTAAACCGCAACCACATACTCTTTGTTGGGGTCCAAAGGCTTGCCCTTTATCCTAACGTTTCTTATCCTCTCTCCTTGCTTTGCGTTTATCTTCAGTTCATACTCCACACCGTAGAGCCTTGACATATCGCCGCCCTGTTGGTATAGTGGGTTTGGATTAAACACGTTGTCCGCCACATCCTCCCATAGGGCCAAAAGGTCCTTCCCTTTCCTCTTCATGATAAATACCTGTGGATAGGTTATGCCAAGCACATCGTAAACATGTTCCACGGTTATCTTTTGACCGGGTAGCACGGTTGTGCCCCATCTATATCCGGGAGAAGTGGCCACATCCAAAGACATTACCGCATCTACACCATGGTAGTAGTCTGCAAGGGCTTCGCCGATGAGCCTATCCCAAGTGCTATAAACTGTATCCCTCTTGTAAAGGAGCGTTCTGGCAGTGCCTATAACCGTGTTAAACTCCTTTTCGTAAGGCTCATACCACTTTTTAACAAGGTCTTTGGCTCCCTTGTCTTCTGGGACCACTTCAGAAAGCACTGGTATAAGCTTAAACCTATAGCCTTGAAGCTTACCATTTTTGACCTCAAGGTCCATCCTTCCCACAAACTTGCCATGAGAACCGGGAGAGACTATTAGCGTATCTCCCACCTTGACGGGTGTGGGTGTTATATCGTGTGTGTGGCCAGAGATGACTATATCTATTCCTTTAACCATCTTCATAAGGGCTATGTCTAAGGGTAGTCCATCGTGGGAAAGGAGTATGACGAGGTCTACCTTGTGCTTTTCCCTTAGTTCATTGACATACTTTTGAAGCTCTTCTGGCCTTACACCAAAGGTCCATCCTTCCGTATATACTCTTGGGTTTGCCACTGGTGTAAAGGGGAAGGAGCTACCTATTATGCCTACCCTTACTCCTCCCTTCTCCACCACATCGTAAGGCGGAAATACCAAGTCTCCAAAGGGCTCCTCTGTAATGTTATATGAGATAAACTTTGCTTTTAACTTGTTTTTGACTATGTCCAAGAACTTTTCCTTTCCAACTGTAAAGTCCCAGTGGCCTACCATATACTCATATCCCACATAGTTGAGCCAATCTACTATCGCCAAGCCATCGGTCTTTACTGCTATGCCGGAAGTTACCCAAGTATCCCCACCGTCAAGCACCAAACATCTATCTTTGCCTCTTTCATTCACTATGGTTTTTATTATGGTGGCCATCTGTGGAGCGCCGCCGGTCATACCATAGAGCTTTGCCAGTTTTATAAAGCTCACGCAAGAACCCATATAAGCTTCCACCGTTCCCGGCTTTATGTTGTAGTACTTGAGGAAGTCCATACCAGCCAAGTAGCCCGGCGTGCCTTTCAAAGCTTCAGGAGCCAAAAGGTTCATAGGTTCTGCAAAGTACATGGGCTTTAGGTGGCCGTGGATATCGGAAGTGAATATAAGGGTAAGGTTTCCATAAGGCTTAAACTCCATAAGCTTTTCAAAGCTTACAGGCTTTTTGGCAAAGGCTTGGGGAATAAAAGGCAGTGTGGATATTCCAATAGCGGAGTAGGTTAAAAACTCTCTTCTACTTATAGCCATCTTAAAAACCTCCTTAGATTGTAAAAGGGGGCCTACGCCCCCACAGAATCACTTGTTTACTGGAGATTCTGGGTGTAAGAGATAGGCCACTATGTTTGCTATATCTTCTGGAGAAAGGCTTCCATGATAGCCAAACCTTGGCATGGGAGAGCAAGGGAAGGCAGACCAAGAGTTATACACTATGTTGTAAACACTCTTTATCTTTTCCACCGTTTCTGGAGAATTTAGGTTCTCCTTTGTAATGTTCCATCTCTTTCCGTATTGGTAGAGGTTTGGTCCCATTGTACCACCGGGAACGCCCTTCTCTATAAGGTGGCATGCATAACAGTTTCCACCTTTATCGGTAGGCTTATCGGAAAAGCCATAGCTTGCATACCTTCCTCCCCTTGGAGAATCTACAAGCTTTTTACCTTCCTTCCAATCTCCCATATAGATGCCCCATTGGGGGTATTTTATCTCTGCCTGGCTTAGCTGGATCACCTTTTGGACGGCGCTTGCTGGCATCTCCTCCCTGCTGGGATACTGAGAGCATATCCTTTGAGCTTCATCCTGCTTTATCTTCCACGCAAACCTTGGGTCCGAAGAAAGGCCAGACTTTAAAACTTGCATCACTTCTTCTTGCTTTACAGCTTGTTCCTTCTTAGGCTGTACCTTTTTCTGCTGTGCTTGGACCACACCAGCCACAAGAACAAAAAGCCCGGTTAATATTAATCCCTTCTTCATGTTTATCACCTCCCTATACCTGGTGCCTTTATCTCTGTGCCATTAGCCAAGCCATACAGGTATGTGGAAAGGGCCACTCCAAGGTCTGAATGTGGTATAAACTCTGGCCATCTCATCTGCCTTATACACTCTGCGTATCTGTAATGCATACTCATAGGCATACCCCACCTGACCAAGTATTTGGGGAAAATGGAAACAGCACCACCAACCTCACCAGGTCTGTCTACACTCCAAAGCCTTGTAGCCCTTATTCTCACCTCTTTCTTTCCTGCATGACAAGTGGCGCAGTTAAAGTCCCAAGGTCCAAGCCTTGTGTAGTAAGCTTGCTTTCCTATCTCAAACATCTTTTTCACATGCGGGTCCTTTAGGTTTACGTTTATCTTGTGGCCGTTGGACTCCATGGTAAGGTACATGATTATGCCATCGTACTCGCTCATACAGTTTCCGCTTTTGCCCCAACATTGACGGACAAACTTAAGCACTTGGTCTTGGGTCATGCCCGCATATTTTTGAAGGCACCAACCTACCCTTGTCTCAAGGTCCATCACCTTGCCCGCATCTGCAAAATACCTTGGAAGCTGTGCCGCCGCACCCTTAAAGACACCAGGACCCAATCCCAAATCGCACTTGTCAAGGTGATATTTCTTTATGGCTTCTTTGCCAACCTCATACCATATCTCTCCAGGGTTTACGCCCTCAGCCAGCATTTTATTGAACTCTTGAACCAATCTCATTTCCTCTTCTGGAGATATCTCACCTTCTACTTGTGCAAAGGCCTTTGTGGACAATAGACCGCCGGCTATAGCACCGGCAGTAAAAACTCCTAATAAAAGCTTCTTCTTCATGGCCTATCCTCCCTTAAGACACCTTTATCTCCGCTGTCTTTTCCCACTTGCCGCCCTTGTTGTCTTCGTAGACTATCTTAACAACTCCGCTTTCCTCCACCTTTAGAGTAAGTGCCATAAAAGGGTTGGCACTCACACCAGCTCCCATATTTATGGTGCTTACAAGCTTGTCGTTAAAGAGAAGGTCCAGCTTGGTAAGATGGTGAGCTGGTATCTGCTGGCCTGTTTGGGGGTCCTTCCTGGCTGGAGACATGGGGTGTGTTATAACCATCTGAACTCTAACCACCTCTCCCTTCTTTGCCTCTTTTGGCACACGTAGTATACCGGTTCCTACAGCCATCTTTTACCTCCTTTATAAGATTTTCTTTGTTATTATCCACATCCACCAGCTGTAACCTTTACCTCCTTCGTGGCCATTACATAAGAGCCATCCTTTAACTTAAGTATGGCTCTAACGTTGGATGTTTCTCCCATCTTTATCCTTGTGGAAAAGTAAACCTGACCGTTCATAGGTGTAAAGCTCACATCCACTATCCATGGGCTTGGGTTTTTGTCCACAAAGATGTAAAGCTTTTCCACCTTGTCCACTGGTATGGTGGACTCAACGGTTATAGGCACATTGGCACCAGATTCGGCTATGGTGGGGGCTGTAAGCTTTATGTCTGCAGATTCTTTGATTTGGGATAGTTGGACTCCAAGCCTCTTCTGGATTTCTTCTTCCAGTTTGCTTGCGCCAAAGGCTGGCCTAAGGGCTGGAGCCATACTTAGACCTACAAAGGCCACGGCAGACAGGGCTAAAAACCTCCTTCTGTCCATATCTATACCTCCTTAAAGAAATTTTCAACAGGTTTTTAGGCTTGCCTTTCTACATATATTGTTTATGTAGTTTAGGATCTCCCCCCGTGGCCTGCTGCCAAAGATGGCACCTAAGGCTTTATCTTGTTTTGGGTCATAAAAAACTATGGTTGGTACGCCAGGAACACCAAACTTCCTTGCCCATTTACTTCCTTCATCGGAGTATATATTAAGACTAATAACTACAAAGTTGTTTAGCTTTTTTTGCACGTCCTCTTGGCTTAAAACGAACTCCTCCATCTGAGAACAGTATGGACAGTGGTTGCTGTAAAAGTAAAAAGCTACAGGCTTGTTTTCTCTTATTGCCATCTCTAAGCCCTTTTCTACGTTGCTATACCAACTGGCCAAAGCTAAGGCAATAGTTATAAACACAATCACGAAAAGCCTCATGACTATTATCTATGATACAAAATTGAGAAAAATTGTCAATAAGAAAATCTTATAGACTCATAAAGCTCTGTAATGTTAGGATATCAAAATATTAGATAGTTTCAATGGACCTTCTTCTATTGCTTGCTTTTGATAGATAGGCCTCCAACTGCGATTGATCTTCCTTGAGTATTAGGTCTTTTAGCTCTTTCATGGCCTCTTCAAAAACTTCTATGGCCTTTATTAGCTCTTCCTTATTTTCAAGGAATATATCCCTCCACATCACTGGGTCGGAAGCGGCGATGCGTGTAAAGTCCTTAAATCCCCCACCAGGATATTTAAAAAGGTTTACTTCTTTACTGAGCCTTTCAATGGTCTCCATTAGGGCAAAGGCTACCGCATGGGGAAGGTGAGAGACTGCACCAAAGACAAAGTCATGAAGGTATGGGTCCATCTCTTCCACAATAGAGCCAAGTCCTTCCCAGAGCTTTTTTATGCTTTCCTTTGCAGAGGGGTCTGTTTTTTGAGTAGGCGTGAGTATGAACCTTTTACCTTTAAAAAGGTCCCTTAGGGCGTTTTCAACGCCTGCCTTTTCTGTGCCAGCGATAGGATGGCCTCCCACAAACCTGCTTCCCAAAAGCTCCTCCATCCTATAGACCAGTTTGCCTTTAACAGATCCAAGGTCTGAGACTATGCACTGTGGGCTTATAAGTTCTTTTAAGGATAGGGCTATGCTCTCAAAGGCACGCACGGGCGTGGCAATCACAACTAAGCTTGGGTTAAATTTCCTGATGTCTTCTATGGAAAGGCTTCCCTCATCTATCACTCCAAGCTCTATCGCCTTATCTACGGATTCTTTTTTTATATCAAGGCCAAAGATTTTACAGTTAAAGGCCTCCTTACATGCAAGGGCAAAAGACCCGCCCATAAAGCCCACGCCTATTACCACAATCCTTTCAAACATCCTGATAGACCACCCTTCCTTCAAAGATGGTGTATATGACCTTACCTTTTAGTGGTTTATTCCAAAGGGGTGTGTTCCTTGACTTAGAAAAGCTTGTTTCTTCACCAAGGACCCATTCCTTTTCTGGGTCAAAAAGCACAAGGTTTGCCCTCGCGCCCACCTTTATACTTCCACAACCTTCTAAACCTAAGATTTTGGCGGGATTACAAGACATAAGCTCCACCATCCTTATAAGGCTAATGTAACCATCCCTCACAAGCTGTAGCATCATAGGGAGGGCTGTTTGTAGGCCTATCATGCCCGGCATGGCCCTTTCCAAGGACCCCTTTTCCCATGATGCGTGTGGTGCATGGTCTGTAGCTATGCAGTCTATGGTTCCATCCTTTAAAGCCTCAAGAAGGGCCTTTCTTTGGTTTTCTCCCCTCAAGGGTGGGTTTACCTTAGCCTTGGCATAAGAAGTTAAAAGTTCAAGCTCGTTGAAAAGAAGATGGTATGGGTTTACCTCACAGCTTACCTTTGCTCCTTTATCCTTGAAAAACCTAATAATGTCCAAGCTTAGACTACTGCTAACATGTTGAATGTGTATATGGCCTCCCGTATGGTAAGCCAACACACAATCCCTTGCCACCAGCACATCCTCCGCACTGGCAGGCCTTGAAGCAAGTCCCAAAAGGGAGCTTACATACCCATCGTTTATATGCCCGTAGGCGATCCTATCATCCTCACAGTGGTTCATCACAAGGCTTCCAAGTTGTGCCGTAAGCCTTAGGGCCTTTTCCATAAGGCTTGAGTCCATAAGGGGGGAACCATCATCGGTAAAAGCCACACAACCAGCCTTTTTAAGGGCATAAAAGTCCACAAGCTCTTTGCCTTTCCTTCCTTTTGTCAAGGCGCCTGCAGGCAAGACCTTACATAGTCCTATATCCTCCGCCTTTCTGACTATGTATTGTGCCACTTCGGGAGAGTCTATGGGTGGGTTTGTGTTTGGCATACATACAAGGGTGGTAAAACCGCCCGCCACCGCACTTTTCATACCGCTTTCAAGGTCTTCCTTATACTCCTGCCCTGGGTCCCTCAAATGCACATGTATATCCACAAAGGAAGGACAGGCTATTAACCCATTGGCTTGTATTACCTGAGCCTCAAGCTCAAAAAGGTCTTCGCCTATATCCTTTATGCGTCCCTTTTCTATTGAAATGTCCTTAATGCCGTCAAGGCCTTGGGATGGGTCAATTACCCTTGCCCTTTTTATCAAAATCTTGGACATCACATAGATTATAAACCACTTCCCTTAAGGCTTTGTATGGGTTTTTCTCCTCCGTTTCCCACACAAAAACACTCCCCTGGGTCAAAATGCCCTTGGCGCTGGAAGAAAAGGGATGATGGCCACATACTACCACAAGAAGGCCCTTATTCTTTATTAACTCCGATAGGGCTTCTTCTCCTTTTGGAAGATTTGAAAGCCTTTCTGGAGAAGGTCCAAAGACCAATAGCTCCTTAGCCTTTTCAAAGTTTGGACTAACCTCACCCCTCTCATCTACAAGCACACCCACCTTAAGGCCAACACCATCCACAGGTTCATAGTGTATAAATACCATATCAAGCTCTTTTATCTCTTCTTTTAACCTTTCCTCTATTTTATCCACCGTTTGATGTATCTTTATAAAATCCCTTCCTTCAAGCACCAAAATAATGTCTGCAAAGAGCCTTCCTCCAGAGCTTCTCACAAACAAACTCTTTATCTCCTTTACCTCTGGAAAGGATAAAAGGACCTCCCTTATTCTGTCCAAAGTTTTTTCATCCGCCGATATGTCCAAAAGCACGGAAACCTCCCTCCAAAGTATGCCGAAGGCCGTATAACCTATAAGCATGGCCACCCCAAAAGCAAAATACCTATCCAGTTGATAACCCATATAGGCGCTCAAAAGGCTAAGAAGGACCAAGGAAGACCCAAAGGCATCGGTAAGTGTGTGGTAAGAGTCTGCCACAAGGGTGGGAGAGTTTAGCCTTTTGCCAGCCCTCCTTTCAAGGATGGAAAGGGTAAGGGAACTAACCAAGGAGAATAGCACAACCCCAAGACCAAAGCCCAAATACTCTTCCTTAATAACCACCTCCTTCCCCATTGCCCTTTTGCCTATCTCGTAGGCTGTCAAAAGAAGGAAGAAGGCTATTATTATGGAGCCAAGGTTTTCAAGCCTATAGAGGCCGTAAGGGAATCTTTGAACCTTTTTGTCGGATAGCTTTATGGTAATAAAGGCTATTACAGAGGCAAAGGAATCGGAAAGGGAATGAACAGCCTCGCCTATCATGGAAAGGCTTCCTGTAAGCACGCCTGCAACAAATTTTAGTAGAGATTGTATTAGGTTAAGGCTAAGGGATATAAGGGCCCAATGGTGCTTTTTCATCGGTTAAAGGGTGTTTTGCAACCTTGGTAGCTCCCCCGCCTTTTCATCTCTTCAAGTATGGCATTTATCACCTCTTGCTTTTTGGAGTAGGTGCAATAGTCTGGTGCTATAAGCCTGTCTGGCTCCACCTCACCGGTTAATCTGTGTATAACCACATTGGGGGGCAGTATTTCCAAGATGTCCACCGCATACTTGGCATACTCCTCAAGGCTTAAGACCTCAAACTCTCCATTTAAATACTGCTCCGCCATTTTGGTGTTTTTTATTATATGCAAGGGATGTATCTTTACACCATCTATGGGCAAGCTGGCAAGTAGTTTGCCAGTTTCCAGCATATCCTCCCTGTCCTCGTAGGGCAGACCAAGGATTATATGGGCGCATACTTTGAGCTTTCTTCTCTTTGTTCTTAGGACCGCATCCACAAAGTCCGATACGCCATGGGCCCTGTTTATGAACCTTAAGGTTTTAAAGTTGGCGCTTTGAAGGCCATACTCTATCCATACCTCAAGGCCCTTTTGAGTGTAGCTATCAAGGAGGTCAAGCACCCATTCGGGTGCGCAATCAGGCCTTGTGCCTACATCTATGCCTACCACTTCCTCAAACTCAAGGGCCGTATCGTAAATGGACTTTAAATACTCATACTCTCCATAAGTATTGGAATAGGATTGGTAGTATATGAAAAAGAGGATCTTTTCACCATATCTGTTCTTTGCCCTTTTTATGCCTTCCTCTATCTGCTGTTTTAATGGAATATAAGGCTCAAGGTGGGCAGGCCTCGTGCCAGAAAAACAATAGGTGCATCCACCCCTTGCCTTTGTGCCATCTATATTGGGACAGGTGAAAGGAAGAGCTACCGTTATCTTCTGCACACGCCTTCCATACCTTTCCTTAAGGTAGTCCTTAAGAGAGTAATAGGGTAATTTTTCGGTTGCAAGCATGTTTATAAATTTAATCCTTATACAGCATGATAGGTTTTATATTATAATATTAACCTTAAAGGCGCGTAGCTCAGTTGGCAGAGCGCCGCCCTTACAAGGCGGAGGTCGGCGGTTCGAGTCCGCCCGTGCCTATTTATATTGACTTAAGGTTCGTATATGTAGTATGATATATTATTACCCTCTGTAAGCTGGCGTAGCTCAGTGGCAGAGCGCGGGATTTGTAATCCCGCGGGCGTGGGTTCGACCCCCACCGCCAGCTTAGAGGCTTAGGAGGGGTGGCCGAGCGGCCAAAGGCAGGGGACTGTAAATCCCCCGGGCTCCGCCCTACGCAGGTTCGAATCCTGCCCCCTCCACCAGCGGGCGTAGCTCAGTGGTAGAGCAGCTGCCTTCCAAGCAGCAGGCCGCGGGTTCGAGTCCCGTCGCCCGCTTTTATTTTATTAAGACAACAGCCCAGGTAGCTCAGTCGGCAGAGCACACCCTTGGTAAGGGTGAGGTCGCCGGTTCAAGTCCGGTCCTGGGCTTAATAAGGAGGTAAGCAATGGCAAAGGAGAAGTTTGTAAGAGAGAAGGAACACGTTAACGTAGGAACCATAGGACACGTTGACCATGGCAAGTCCACATTGACCTCTGCCATCACATGCGTTTTGGCCGCAGGCGTTATGCCAGGAGGCAAGGCCAAGTGCATGAAATACGAAGAGATTGACAAAGCACCAGAAGAGAAGGAAAGAGGTATAACCATAAACATCACTCACGTGGAGTATGAGACACCCAAAAGGCACTATGCCCACGTGGACTGTCCGGGACACGCGGACTACATAAAGAACATGATAACTGGCGCAGCCCAGATGGACGGCGCCATACTTGTAGTATCTGCGGCGGATGGTCCCATGCCACAGACGAGGGAACACGTGCTATTGGCACGTCAGGTTAATGTGCCATACATAGTAGTCTTTATGAACAAGTGTGATATGGTAGATGACCCAGAGCTTCTTGACCTTGTGGAGCTTGAAGTAAGAGAACTCTTGAATAAGTATGAATTTCCTGGGGATGATGTACCTGTGATTAGAGGCTCTGCTCTTGGAGCATTACAAGAACTTGAGGCAGGCAAGCCGGACAAGTGGTGCAATGCGATAGTACAACTTTTAGAAGCTTTGGATACATACATACCCACACCACAGAGGGAAGCGGACAAACCCTTCCTAATGCCCATAGAGGACGTATTTACCATATCTGGCCGTGGAACAGTTGTAACAGGTAGAGTAGAGAGGGGCGTGCTAAGGCCTGGAGAGGAAGTAGAGATAGTAGGGCTAAGGGAGGAGCCACTAAAGACAGTAGCCACATCCATAGAGATGTTTAGGAAGATACTAGACGAGGCATTACCTGGTGATAACATAGGCGTGCTATTGAGGGGAGTAGGAAAGGATGACGTGGAGAGGGGGCAAGTATTGGCGAAACCTGGTACAGTGAAGCCCCACAAGAGGTTTAGGGCGCAGGTATATGTGCTGAGCAAGGAAGAAGGAGGAAGGCACACACCTTTCTTTGTTAATTACAGGCCACAGTTTTACTTTAGGACTGCTGACGTGACAGGTACGGTGGTAAAACTTCCCGAGGGGCAGGAGATGGTAATGCCTGGAGATAATGTGGAGCTTGAGGTAGAACTTGTCAAGCCTGTGGCTATGGAAGAAGGTCTTAGGTTTGCTATAAGGGAAGGTGGAAGGACTGTTGGTGCAGGCGTTGTTACAAAAATCATTGAATGAGGTGTAAGGGATGGAGCAGGAACTCATAAGGATAAAGCTAAGGTCTTATGACCACAGGCTCCTTGACCAGTATGTAAAGCAGATCATAGATACGGTTAAAAGGACTGGTGGCGTGGTAAGGGGGCCAATCCCCCTTCCCGTCCGCAAAAGAAGATGGGTAGTGCTAAGGTCTCCTCACAAGTTTGACCAATCCAGAGAACACTTTGAAATAAGGGAACACAGAAGGATACTTGATATAACAAGGGCCACATCACAAACCATAGAATCTTTGAGAGACCTTACACTGCCAGCAGGCGTGGATGTAGAGTTAATAATCGGGAGATAGCCATGGCGATAGGTCTTATTGGTAAAAAGATAGGAATGACAAGGGTGTTCCTAAGGGATGGCACTGCCGTGCCAGCAACCCTTATAGAGATAAGGCCAAATTACATAACGGCCATAAGGACAAAGGAAAGGGATGGCTACACAGCCATCCAAGTGGGTGCCTTTGAAGACAAAGAAAAGCACCTTACAAAGCCTCAATTGGGCCATCTCAAAAAATGCGGAAAGATACTCAGAAAGCTCAAAGAGTTTAGGGTAGATTCGGTAGAAGGCTTTGAAGTAGGGCAGGAATTAAGGGTTGAAGCCGTATTCCAACCGGGCGACCTGGTGGATGTGGTAGGCAGAAGCAAAGGAAGAGGCTTTGCGGGAACTATGAAAAGATGGGACTTTGGTGGTTTTCCCAAGTCCCACGGACACAGATACCACAGGGCTGTTGGTTCCATAGGAAACAGGTCGGACCCAGGAAGGGTATGGAAAGGTAAAAGGATGGCAGGCCATTGGGGAAATGAACCTATAAGAGTTCAGTCCCTTTTGGTTCTTGATGTTCTACCAGAGCATAACGCTCTTTTGGTGAAGGGTTCTGTTCCGGGACCCAACGGCGGAATAGTCTTTGTGGAGAAGAGTAGGATAGCCAACAGAAAGTCCCAAAGGCTTAAGCTCAATAGAATAAAGCCTATGGTAGATAACCTCATTAAAGAGGTGGCAAAGGATGAAAGTGCTTGAAGTAGTACTAAAACCAGAAGTATTTGGAGTAGAAGTAAATAGACACCTTTTGTGGGAAGTGGTAAAATGGCAGCTTGCCAGCAGAAGGCAAGGAACCCACAGCACAAAAACAAGAGGTGAAGTAGCATACAGCGGTAGAAAGCTCCTTCCCCAGAAGGGAACGGGCAATGCCAGACACGGCGACAGAGGAGCCAACATTTTTGTGGGCGGTGGAGTGGCCCACGGTCCAAAACCAAGGGATTACTACTACAGCCTGCCAAAGAAGGTAAGAAAGCTTGGGCTTAAGATGGCTCTTAGCCTAAAGGCAAAGGAAAATAACCTCCTTGTGGTAGATGACATACAGATAGGCGATGTTCCTAAGACAAAAAAGGCCCTTGAAATACTAAAGGAGCTAAACATAGACAAGGATAAGGTGCTTGTAGTTGTACCTCAAAAGGATGAGGTAATATACAAATCCTTTAGGAACCTGCCCAAGGTTAGCGTGTTGCCAGTAGAAGGCCTAAACGTTTATTCAATCCTATGGGCCGATAAGGTGCTTATGACAGCCCAAGCCCTTGAAAAAGTCTATGAGAGGTTGGCATCATGAGAAGGCCTGAGGAAATAATTATAAGACCCATAATTACAGAAAAGAGCAACAGGCTTATGGAGGACTACAAAAAGTATACCTTTGAAGTGGCCATTGACGCCACAAAACACGAGATAAAGCACGCAATAGAAAAGCTCTTTGGTGTAAAGGTTCTAAAGGTAAACACTATGATAGTAAAGCCAAGGAAAAAGAGGGTTATAGGCAAGTTTAGAAGGTATGGTTATACAAGGGCCTACAAAAAGGCCATAGTGACCATACCCCCAGATAAGGAAATAGACCTTACAGGAGTGTAAGCATGGGTGTGAGAAAGCTAAAACCAGTAACTAACGGCCAAAGGCATGCCATACTTTACGACTTTTCCGAGATAACAAAGAGTGAGCCGGAAAAATCTCTCCTTGTATATCACCATAGGGCAAAGGGAAGGTCAAGGCAACAAGGAAAGATAACCTCAAGAGGTAGAGGTGGTGGCAATAAAAGGCGCTATAGGCTAATAGACTTTAAAAGAGACAAAAGCCTTGTGCCAGCAAAGGTGGTAGCCATTGAGTATGACCCCAACAGGTCTGCACGCATAGCTTTGCTTCATTATGCAGATGGAGAAAAGAGGTATATACTCTGGCCAGAAGGCCTTAAGGTTGGAGATACGGTCCTCTCCATATCCTATGAAGATGCTGAAGCAGGCAAAGAACTGCCAGAGATAAAGGTAGGCAACGCTTTACCTCTAAAATACATCCCGGTGGGTACGATCGTTCACAACGTAGAACTACATCCTGGAAAAGGTGGCCAAATAGCCAGGGCTGCTGGTATGTCTGCTCAAATATTGGGTAAGGTAGGCGATTACGTACAACTCAGAATGCCCTCCGGTGAAATAAGGCTTGTGCATCAAAGGTGTATGGCTACCGTAGGTGCAGTGGGCCTTGCCGAACATGAGCTTGTAAAGTATGGAAAAGCTGGAAGGCGTAGATGGCTTGGTTGGAGGCCTATAACAAGAGGTACGGCTATGAACCCAGTGGACCATCCCCATGGTGGTGGTGAAGGAAAAACCAAAGGAAAGCACCCAGAATCACCTTGGGGTTGGAAGACAAAAGGTTATAAGACCAGAAGAGGCAAAAAGTACTCTGACAAGTTCATCCTTGTTTCAAGGAAGGGTAAGCCTCTCAAAGGAGGTGTCAAATAATGGGTTTTAAAGGTGCGTGGAACAAAAGGAATAAGCTTATAGAGGACCTTGATGCCTTTTTAAAGCTTTACAAAAAGACTCAGAGGATATACAAAAAAGTACGTGCAGTGCAACATATACCAGAGCTTTATCAAAAGGCCCTTGAAAAGTACCAACAGGTATGGGATGAATACAGGAAGATTGTGAATAAAAAGGCCTGGGTGGACCCAAAGCTATGGGCCACCATTAGGAAAATGAACCAAACAGGCGATAGGAAGGTGGTAAAAACATACAGCAGGGATACAACCATAATACCCGAGTTTGTGGGACACACAATAGCAGTCCATAATGGGAAAACCTTTGTGCCTGTTTATATAACTTCGGATATGGTAGGGCATAAGCTTGGTGAGTTTGCCCCAACCAGAACCTTTAAAGGACACCCAGACAAGTCAGCAAAGGCTACAAAGAAAAAGTGAGGTGTTAAAGATGGAAGCAAGGGCTGTTCTTAGGTATGCAAAGATTTCTCCTACTAAAGTAAGACAGGTATTGAGGGTAATAAGCGGTATGAAAGCTGGAGATGCCCTTTATCAGCTCAGGTTCATACCCAAAAAGTCTGCCAGGATTGTAGAAGGTGTATTAAAAAGCGCTCTGGCAAATGCAGAACAAAAGGGTATGGACCTTGACAAGCTGTATATAAAAAAGGCTGTGGCAGACGAGGGACCTATGTACAAAAAGTGGTTCCCAAGGGCCCATGGAAGGGCAACTATGATAAGAAAAAGGACCTCTCATATAACCCTTGTACTTGAAGAGAAGGAGGAAGGCTAATGGGTCAAAAGACACATCCTATAGGTTTTAGAATAGGAGTTATAAGGGACTGGAACTCCAAGTGGTTTGCAAGCAAAAGGGACTATACCCAGCTTCTCCACGAGGATATAAGAATAAAGGATTATATAAAGAAAAGGTATGCTTCCGCAGGCATATCAAAGGTTGTAGTGGAAAGGATGGCCGATAAGGTAAAGGTAAGAGTGTTCGCCGCAAGGCCTGGCATAATCATAGGAAGGAAGGGTGCAGAGGTAGAACAGCTCAAAAAGGATATTGAGTATATAACCGGCGGTAAGGATGTGGTCATTACCGTGGACGAGGTAAGGGTGCCAGAATTGGATGCCCAGCTGGTAGCGGAAGAGATAGCCCTTCAGATAGAGAGAAGGGTTTCCCATAGAAGGGCTATGAAAAGGGCCATAGATAACGCCTTTAAGGCTGGCGCAAAAGGTGTAAAGGTTCAGGTAAAGGGTCGTATAGGTGGTGCAGAGTTGGCAAGGGCCGAGTGGTTCCTTGTGGGCAGAATGCCACTTCAAACATTAAGGGCGGATATAGATTATGGCTTTGCGGTAGCTCAAACAAAGTACGGTGTGCTTGGTATTAAGGTATGGATATACAAAGGCGATGTGCTAAAAGGTGGTAAAGAAGAGATAGTCAAAAAGATAGAAGAAGACCTTAAAAAGGCAGAAAAGGAGGTATAAGAGATGTCTTTCCTTGCTCCAAAAAAGACAAAGTTTAGGAAAAGTCAAAGAGGTACGCTAAAAGGCAAAGCCTTTAGAGGCAATAAGCTTGCCTTTGGTGAGTATGGTATACAAGCTCTTGAATCTTGTTGGCTCACCCAAAGACAGATAGAGGCAGGAAGGATAGCCTTGGTAAGGGCCCTCAGAAAGGGTGCAAAGGTATGGATACAGATTTTCCCAGACAAACCATACACCAGAAAGCCCAACGAGGTAAGGATGGGTGGAGGAAAGGGAGACCCAGAGGGCTTTGTGGCCGTGGTTAGACCTGGTAGGATACTTTATGAATTTTCTGGCGTTCCAGAAGATGTGGCAGAGGAAGCCCACAGGCTTGTAGATGCAAAGTTGCCTATAAAGACAAGGCTTGTAAAGGCTGGAGGTATAAAGACATGAAGGCGAAGGAGCTAAGGAAGCTTAGCCTTCAGGACCTTAAAAAGAAGGAAGAAGAATTAAGGGAAGAGCTTTTAAGGCTAAGGTTTAAGAAAAAGGTGGAAGGCCTTCCCAACCCTATGCAAATAAGGAATACAAGAAGGTACTTAGCAAGGGTTTTGACCCTTATAAGAGAAAAGGAACTGAGAGGTGAGGCATGATGGAAAAGGCATGGCATCTTAAAAGGAAAGAATTGGTAGGTGTGGTAGTAAGCGATAAAATGGATAAAACTGTAGTGGTCAAAGTAGACAGAAAGGAAGCCCACCCCTTATATAAGAAGCACATAATAAAGAGTAAAAAGTACCATGCCCATGACCCAAACAACGAATGTAAGGTGGGAGACATTGTAGTTATAAGGGAAACAAGGCCACTTTCAAAAACCAAAAGGTGGGTGGTGGTAAAAATCCTTCAAAGGGCAAAATCTCCCGAGGAGGTTTTAAACGAACAAAAGTAAAATATCCTTATGCTTCTCTTTTTGATTCTTGCTCTCCTCTTCTCCTTTTCCTTTCCTGTGGAGATTTTCTCTGAAAAACTTGAGAAGCTACCGGATGGTACATACAAGGCAGAGGGGGATGTGGAAGCCTACTATAGGGATTACTATATAAAAGCAGACCTTATGACCTACGACCCACAAAAAAGAATAGTTTATGCAAAGGGAAATGTCTACATAAGGTCCTTTGATGGTAGGTTTGAGGCAAAAGGAAGGGAAGCCCTTTTGGACCTTGAAAAGGATACGGGCTATTTTTTAGACACAGAAGGAAGGTTTGAGAGATTTAACTTTACAGCAAAAAGGGTGGATAAGGAGGGAGAAAACTATATAGTTCAAGAAGGCTCCATAAGCACATGCCCACCAGATAAAAAAGAAATGAATTTATGCTTCTCAAAGGCTCATATATCTCAAAGGTATGTATTCAGTCAGAATAACACGCTTAGACTGTTTAAAGTGCCTCTTGCTTACCTTCCCATAAGTATATTTCCCGTGGGAGAAAGGAGGTCTGGCCTTTTACCACCAACAATTGGGTCAAACATATACAACAGCTTCATATACCAGCAGCCCATCTATTGGGCCATATCTCCAGATAAGGATGCCACCTTAACCCTTGATTTAAGAGATAAGCAGGCTAAGGGCTTTAGCCTTGAGTACCGTCAATCTATGAGAAAGGAGCTTGACCTTGTAGGCTTATTTTCCTTTTACAAGGAGCCCACACCACCTGGCAAATGGTGGCAAGGCAGGGATATAACAACCCTTAGGGAAAACAGATATAGAATAAAGGGAGACATTGACCTGAATAATCTAAAAGCAGGCATAGACCTTATCTCCGACCCATACTTTTTGGAAGATGTTTATCTAACCACAAAAGAGAGGACTATTTCCTACTTGACTTCTTATATAAGCTATACAAAAGAATGGGACAGATTCCTTTTTACCTTTGATTTAAGAAGGTTCTACGATACAACATCATCCAACAACAAAAATACACTTCAGAGACTTCCAGAAATTGGCCTTTATCTGAAGGATCAAAGGCTTTTTGATTTTCTCTACTTTAACCTTAGCACAGCTTATACAAACTTTTATAGAGAGGAAGGCTCAAAAGCCCACCGTATATTAATCTTCCCCGAATTTTCTGTGCCAAAGAATATTTTAGGGCTAAACTTCCTATCAACAATAACCATAGAAAACTTGCTTTACCTTGACGTAAAGGGTGGAGATTTTAAAAATAAAAAAGTTATCGGTTCTGTGAAGTATGTGGAAAGAGTGCCTTACTTTTTTAATTTAAACTATGGTGGTTTTAGAACGAATAACCTTGTAGAGTTTTCATACTCCTATAGGCCAAAAGATCATCTAAACCCAAATTTTGACCATTTTGATGAAATAAATAAAGAAAGCTTGATGTCTTATACTTTTAGAAGTTATGGATATTACGGAGAAAGACCATTATACACACTTTTTTTAGAAGGTGGGTATAACTATCTCGGAAAATTCACTTATCTGGGGCAGGAAGCAAAAGGCAAAGTATTGCCCATAAGGTCCATTTTTCAGCTTTATCCTGTAAAGAATTTAAACCTTACCACAGATAGCACTTTTGACCCAACCCATGGAAGATTTCTTAGAACCATAGGCAATCTTACCCTTAGTTATAGGAACAGTAGTTTAAGCCTTGGCAAGGTTCTTGAAAGAAATTATGATGGATTGAGGATAAACGATCAGTATAGCCTTTCGGCTTTTAGCTCCTATGGACCTTTAAAGGTATCCATAGGTATGATAAGGGATAATAAGATAAATAAAGACATTCAAAGGCAGTTAAACCTTGATTATAGGGGAGCATGTTGGAGCTTCGGGCTTATGCTAAGAGATATTTATGATGGAACAAAGCAAAAGTATATGAAAGAAATCTTTTTGACCTTTAACATATTTGACCTGCAGAAATTTACAGTGCCTCTGAAGAGATAATAATCTCTTTTAACTTTTTAGTTTGAGCTTTTATATCTTTTGTCCCAAATATGCCAGAACCTACAACGAAAATGTCCGCGCCAGCCCTCGCCACTTCCAAAATATTGTCCTCCTTTATGCCACCATCCACCTCTATAAGTACGTTTGGATTCATGCTTTCTACCATAGCTTTGAGCCTTCTAAGCTTTATAAGAGACCTATCTATAAACTTTTGACCCCCAAAGCCAGGGTTTACAGACATAAGAAGCACAAAGTCCACATAATAGATTATCTCCTCAAGGGAAGAAAGAGGCGTGGCAGGGTTAATTACTACACCCGCCTTTGCTCCAAGGCTTTTTATAAGGTCAATGGTCCTATGAAGGTGTGGTGTGTTTTCCACATGCACGCTCACCATATCCGCACCAGCCTTTATAAAGTCCGGTATATACCTGTCTGGGTTTTCTATCATAAGGTGAGCATCCAAGGGCAAGGGGCAGTGTTTTTTTATGCTTTCCAAAAGCACAGGGCCAAAGGTTATATTTGGCACAAAATGCCCATCCATTACATCAAAGTGTATAATATCCGCTCCACCCTCTATGCATTCCTGTATCTGCTCTCCAAGCCTCCAAAAGTCTGCAGAGAGTATGGAAGGTGCCAAGAGCTTCATTCTGCCTCTTCCTCAACCCTTATAAGCACAGGCTTCCCTACCACAACCGGTAGGCCCTTTATCTCTTCCAAAGCTCTCCTCATGTTTATCTCATAAGCCTTATGGGTAAGGATAACAAGGGGTACTATATGCTCGCCTTCCCTTCCCGCCAGCTTACATACTTTTTCCTTTTGAAGCACGCTTGCAATGCTGATGTGATGGTCTGCAAGCACTCTGGCTATGCTGGCAAGGACTCCGGGCCTGTCTGGCACATCAAACCTTAAATAGTACCTGCTATAGAAGTTCTCCGTAAGAGAATATTCTTTTTCTTCCCAGTTTATCTTTTGCCTGCAGGTTGTATTCAAAGCCATCTTTTGAGCTATATCCACTATGTCCGAAACTACTGCAGAAGCAGTGGGGTGCGCACCTGCGCCCCTTCCATAAAACATGGTTTTACCTACAAAGTCTCCTTCTACCATTATGGCATTAAAAACATCGGACACTTTTGCCAGTGGGTTTTCCTCTGGTAGAAAGGTAGGATGGACCCTTACCTCAAGCTCTCCTTCCCTTCTTTTGGCTATGGCCAAGAGTTTAAGTGTATACCCCAATTCTTTTCCAAGCTCTACATCCAAAAGGTCCACCTGCCTTATACCCTCCACATAAACACGGGAAAAGGGAAAGAAAACGCCAAAGGCTATGAAGGAAAGGATGGCTATCTTATGGGCAGAGTCCCAACCATCAATATCAAGGCTTGGGTCTGCTTCGGCATAACCCTTTTCTTGTGCCTCCTTTAAGGCTGTATCAAACTCCACATCTTCCTGAAACATTCTGGTAAGGATATAATTGGTAGTTCCGTTGAGTATGCCGTATACTGCACCTATATTATTGCCCACTAAGGATTCTCTAAGAGCCTTTATAATGGGTATGCCACCACCCACAGAGGCCTCAAAGCCAATGCATAAACCATTTTCCTCCGCCATTTGAAAAAGTTCGGCACCTTCTTCCGCAAGAAGGTGTTTGTTGGCGCTGACCACATGCCTTCCCTTTTGCAATGCCTCCTTTATAAGCTCCTTTGCAAAGCCCTTACCACCCACCAGCTCTACAACTATGTGAGAACTATCAATCACTTCTTTGTAATCCGTAGTTCTTAATTCCTCTGGTACATAGAAGGGCCTTGGCCTCTTCCAATCCTTGTCCGCCACTTTTGATATTTGAAGGTCTATGCCCGTTTTCTTTCTTATTGTGTCAGAGTTTTTCAAAAGCAATTCCACTACGCCCGTGCCTACCACACCACACCCCACTATGCCAACTTTTACCTTCAATGCCCTCCTCCATGGTTTGTTCTGTAGGGTATGGGAATATATTGCACGGAAGGCACCTGCGACCCCATAGGTTGAGGGAAAAGTTCCATAAGCTCATAAACTTCTTCCGGCACATCTGTGTTAACATTTAGACCAAGCTTTTTTAAATACTCAACGGTTAGAGGATAGTCATGGGTGTATTTTCCAGTTGCCAGCTCCTCTGCAATGCTTTCAGCTTTTTCTTTTTCCATACCGTTTTGTGTTAAAAGCCATACCAAGTAAGATTTCATCTGGTCTATAGCCTTTTGAGCCACATCCGCCAGTATTAGTGTTTGGTCATCTGCATCCTTTAGGTCTTTTTTTTCAAGGACCTTTAGAATAGAAGCCGCAGGCATTTGTCCTATTTGGGGGTCCACAGGTCCAAGCACTGCGTTTGGGTCCATGATTATCTCATCTGCGGCCAAGGCCAAAAGGGTCCCACCGGACATAGCATAATGTGGCACAATAACCCTTACAGGGCCCCTATGCCTTACCAAAGCGTTGGCTATCTGAGTGGCAGCAAGGGCAAGACCCCCTGGCGTATGCACTATTAGGTCTATAGGCATATCCGGTGGCGTCATCCTTATTGCCCTTAACACCTGTTCTGAATCCTCTATGTTGATATACCTAAAGATGGGTATGCCAAAAAGGCCTAAGGCTTCTTGCCTGTGTATTAGAGTTATTACCCGGCTTTGACGCTTTTCTTCCAGCTGTCTTATGAGAGCTTCCCTTGTTCTTGATAGAATATACCTTCGCCAGAAGGGCATAAACACAAAAACAAAGAGAAGAAGCATCCAAAGAAAGTTGAAAAGGCCATAAAAAGGATTGTAATAAATAGGCTCCATAATTTTTAGATTATAGCACAGCTAAACGCCGGGTGAGAAATTAGACCTCAAGTTCACCCCTCCTATAATAGCTATATCCAATAGCATAAGCATATACATACACAAGCACAC
>FWWM01005623.1_pt1 | contig 27235 bp, 23 predicted proteins | sample 2228351 | NCBI WGS metagenome assembly FWWM01 (sample SAMEA103939774, study PRJEB20133) | metagenome | reverse complement strand
ATCGCCAGCAGCAGGTGCGTTCCCTGCAGAAGAAAGCTGCCCGTCTCGGCTTCCAACTCACCCCCCTTTGAAGGAGCTGTTTCCCAGGAAGCGCGTGTTGGGCAGACATTATCGTTTCCACTCAATATGGTCGTTAATGTGATGCTTTTCAAATGTTTCAAGGATTTCTTCACAGAAACGCAATGTTTCTGTATCACCCAATGATTTTGCCAACTCGTATAGGTGAATAAACATCTTTTTGCCAGTTTCAGTCTGCTTGTAATTTTTCTTCCTGAAGTTATGAATTGAACAAAGGGTCTGACCGTTAGCCACTTCTGCCTTACCGCCCAAGTCTTTCGGAATAATATGATCAGCATGAATTTCATAGCCGTTGTGCCTGCCACGTCCACAAATTACGCAACGATAGTTATCTCGCTTGAAAATTTCTTCCTTTTGTTCTGGCGTGAAATCTTCTAATTCACGCTCTTTAACGGCTCTTGGATCATACCTGTAGACGCCCTTCCTTACTTTGATGAGAAAGCCTTTCTGATGTAATGCTCGGATAGCACGCCACGGGTCTCGTGGCGGTGTGTGATGTGATTTCAGCCATTGCTCCGTTACCCAGTCTACGACAGGACCATGTTCAAGGTCTTCGTTTGGATGAGCATAAAAATACTCCATAATAAGTTCACTGACGGTTTTATCTGCCATGTGTCTCTCCGAGAGGCAAACTTTGTTGCATTAATTCTGGGGCAGATAGAAGTCGCTTTTTAGCCAGATCACAGTACTGAAGGTCAATTTCAATTCCTATTCCAATTCTGTCTAGCATCGCTGCAGCAATCAAAGTGGTACCACTACCGGCAAACGGATCTAACACAGTGTCACCAACAAAACTGAAGAGTTTGATACAACGACGCGGTAATTCAAGAGGAAATGGCGCTGGATGCCCTATCTTTTTCTTACTTTCGCCGCTGAATGTCCAAACGCCGTTAGTCCAGCTCATAAACTCAGATTTCGTGATATCTGACTTTCTACTCCCACTGGTTTTGCGCCAGCGTTTCTTGTATAGTACGACGATAAGTTCAACAGGAGCAATCACAAACGGCGCAGTTGCGCTCATCCAAGAACCCCACGCCGTGCGGCGCGAGATATTACCTTCGTTCCATACAATCGTTGAGTGATATTGAAAACCAATTTGCTTAGCAATTGTTGTAATGTCAGCTCCTACGCTTTGCTGACCACCCTTGTTTTTGTCCAATGGGATGTTTAAGCAAAATCTCCCATCGTCTTTCAGAAATTGAAAACATCTTGATAGCCAGGCGCGAGTAAATTCCAAATATTCGGGATATGAAATGTCATCCCGATGAGAGTTGTATTGAATGTCAACATTGTAAGGCGGAGAAGTAACAATCAGGTCTATGCTATTAGGGCTAATAGCATTGGTGGTCAAAATGTCGTCGTTGATAATGACGATTTTGTCATTAGAATAAAATACCTTCGATTTTGATGTTTCCAATGGAAATTCTCCTTTACCGTAATTAAATTATACCCCGCATTATTTGTCTGCCCAACTTGTGATTATCTCGAGTCTCGATCTTATCTTGCGTGACTCTCTATTTTATGCTATACTGGGAGCCACACAGTTGACTGCAGACTTCCAATTTAATCAGACTTGTGGCGTATTAGCCAAAAGGCAAGATGTTATGGCTCCGCTCGTCTCAGAACCCTACAGGTAGTGACTTTTGCCAATTACGCTACAAGTCTATTATACTCAGGGAAAAAACGCTGTCAAGCCAGGAGGGCGACAATACCAGAGAAGAAACTCGCCGACCGCCTCCGCGAGGCCGTCCGCCTGCGCGGGTACTCTATCCGCACCGAGAAAGCCTATGTCCATGGGTACGAACGTTTCGTCCGCTTCCACAAACTGCGCCACCCCGCCACTATGGGCGTGCCAGAGATCGAAGCCTTCCTCACCCATCTCGCTGTACATGACCAAGTCTCTGCTTCTACTCAAAACCAGGCCCTTTCTGCCCTTCTGTTCCTCTACCAGGAAGTCCTCGGCATCCCTCTCGGCAATCGGCACGCCCTCCGCGCCAAGAAAAGCACTTACGTCCAGCCCTACCTCAGTCATGACGAATGCCTGCGCATCCTTGCCCACCTGGACGACCCACCCTATCTCGTCGCCTGCTTCCTCTATGGAAGCGGCCTGCGGCTCCTTGAGGCCCTGCGCCTGCGCATCCAGGACCTCGACTTTGAGAATTCGCTCATCACCATTCACGACACCAAGTCCAACCGCGACCGCGTGACCTTCCTCCCCGACGAGGAACGGTTCCTCCAACGCCTCCGCGCCCACCTTGAGCGGGTGCGCCGCCTCTACGACGCTCACCCCGATGTCCCTGTCTCTATGCCCCCGGCCCTGGCCCGCAAATACCCCACAGCCGACAGATCCTGGAAATGGCAATACTTGTTCCCCTCTCCTAATCTCTCCGTAGATCCCCGCACCTACGCAGTCAAGCGGCATCACCTGCACCCTAGCGGCATCCAGAGAGCCATTGCCGCTGCCGTCCGTGCCGCCAACATCACCAAACGCGCCACCGCCCACACCCTGCGTGCCGCCTTCGCCCATCGGCTCAAAGAGGCCGGTTACCCGCTTGACGATATCCAGAAACTCATGGGGCATGCCGACCTCCGCACCACTCAACACTACCTCGAAAGCCAGGCGCCTGCCCACAAGCGTCTGCGCGGCCCCCTATCCTCCAAACCCGGAGGCCATCCCTCCACGGCCAGGTGACCATCTGGCGGTGAAGGAGAACATCGCCGCCTCCACCCAAAACCAGGCATTGAGCGCTTTGCTGTTCCCCTACCGCGAGGTGCTTCACCAGGGTCCCGTCCCCATCTTCGCCCTGCGCGCCAAAAAAACCGGGCGCCTGAAGAAGTGTACCGCCTCTTTGCCCACCTCTCCGGTGTCTATCTCTTGATGGCCCGCTGAATCTACGGTTCCGACCTGCGCCTGATGGAGTGCGTTCGCTTGCGCGTCAAAGACCTCAACTTCGAGTACAAAACCATCACCGTGCGTGACGGCAAAGGCGAAAAAGACCGCCTTGTCCCCTTGCCCGATTCGGTCGTCTCTGACCTGCGCCGCCCGATCGAACGCGTCCGCCTCCTGCACGAAGAAGACCTGGCCGCCGGCGATGGCGAAGTCTATCTCCCCTACGCCCTGGCCGCAAAATATCCCAACGCCGCTCGCGAACTCGGTTGGCAATACCTCTTCCCTGCTGCCCGACGCTCCATTGATCCCCTCACCATCCCTTCGTCCTCTGCGAGAGGGGCCGGGGGTGAGGGCAAGGAATGCCGCCACCACATAGACCCCTCCGGCTTGCAGCGTGCCGTCTGCCAGGCCGCCCAACAGGCCGGCTTGACCAAACGCGTCACCTGCCACACCTTCCGCCATTCCTTCGCCACCCACCTGCTCCAAAACGGGTACGACATCCGCACACCCCCTTTATCCCCCCTGACAGGGAGAAAAGGGGGTAGGCCACAAGGACGTCCGCACCACCCTGATCTACACCCACGTCCTCCAGCGCAGTGGACTGGCCGTCAAAAGCCCTCTTGATCTCTGATCGTGCAGGTTGCCCATGCCGCACCTCTTCCTCTACGGCCCTCCCGGAACAGGCAAATCCACCATCGGTCAACACCTGGCACACCAGCTGGGGCTGCCGTTCATTGATCTGGATCGCCACATCGAGAAACACGCCGGCCTCTCCATCACCCACATCATGCAAACCCAGGGCGAAGCCGCCTTTCGTGACCTGGAAAGCCGCATACTCCAGACCACCCTGGCCTCGCTCGACCCCCATCAGGATGTGGTCATCGCATTGGGAGGAGGCGCCCTGCTGCGTGCGGAAAACCGAACCCTGGTAGAAGCCCACGGTCGCGTGTTGTTGCTCATGGCCGAACTTTCTACCCTGCTCGAACGACTCTCCCAGGCTCCCAACACCCGCCCCCTCCTGGCTGGTGACCTGGCGGCTCGCCTGGCCGAACTCCTGGCTGCCCGCCGTGAACACTACCTCTCCTTCCCGCGCCGGCTCCACGTAGATGGCAAGACCGCTGAACAAAACGCCCGCCACGCCCAGGTGCTTCTTGGTCGCTATCGCCTGCGTGCCATGGGCGATTGCCAGATCATCGTCGAACGCCTGGCCGCACTTTCCCCGGTTCCCAACGCCTTACTGGTCACCGACCAAAATGTGGCTCGCCATCATCTGCACACTGTGCAAGCCGTGTTCGGCTCTGACCTGCCCATCGTGATCTTGCCCCCCGGCGAAGAACACAAAACGCTCCAGACCGTTCACCGCCTGTGGGATGCCTTTCTGGAGCATGGCCTGGACCGCCACAGCACCGTCCTGGCCCTGGGAGGCGGCGTGATCACCGACCTGACCGGCTTCGCCGCGGCCACCTATCTGCGTGGGATCGCCTGGATCGCCCTCCCCACCACCGTGATCGGCATGGCCGATGCGGCCATCGGCGGGAAGACTGGCGTGGACCTCCCCCAGGGCAAAAATCTGGTCGGTTCCTTCCACTCCCCCCAGCGGGTCTGGGCCGACCCCAGCCTGCTCCACACCCTGAGCGATCGCGACCTGCGCGCCGGCCTGGCCGAGGTCGTCAAACATGGCCTGATCGCCGACCCCGACCTGTTCGAGCATTGCCGACGCGGCCTGGACTGGGTAAACACCCACCTCGAAGAGATCATCCAGCGCGCCATGGCCGTCAAAGTGGCCATTGTAGAAGAAGACCCCTACGAAAAAGGCCGCCGGGCCGTGCTCAACCTGGGACATACCGTCGGGCACGCCGTGGAACTGGTTAGTGGCTTTCGCCTGCGCCATGGCGAGGCCATCGCCATCGGCATGGCTGTCGAGGCCAGGTATGCCGCCCGGGTCGGGCTGGCACGCAGCGGGTTGGTGGAGGCGCTGGAGGAAACGCTGATCGGGTTGGGACTGCCAGTTCGCATTCCGTCAGACCTGTCACGCGAGGCATTGTTGCAGGCTATGTGGGTGGATAAAAAGAAACAGGCCCGTTCAATACGCTTTGCCCTGCCAGTCGAGGTGGGACGCGTCGAACTCGTCTCTGTTTCCACCCCTCAAGATGTCCTGGAGGGAGAGATATGAAAGTTCTGGTCCTGCATGGCCCGAATCTGAACCTGTTGGGCCAACGCGAGCCTCATATCTACGGTTCTTTGACCCTGGAGGAGATTGACCATCGCCTGGTTTCCCTGGGGCGCGAGTGGGGTGTGGAGGTGATCTGTCGTCAGTCCAATCACGAGGGGACGTTGATTGACTGGCTGCACGAAGCGGCTACCTGGGCCTCAGGCGTGGTCTTCAACCCTGGAGGCTACACCCACACTTCTGTGGCCTTGCGAGATGCCATTGCGGCCATCTCGATCCCGGTGGTGGAAGTACACCTGTCCAACGTTTACGCCCGCGAGGCGTTTCGCCACACATCGCTGATCTCGGCAGTTTGCAAGGGCAAGGTGATCGGCTTCGGCTGGCGCTCCTATGAGTTGGGCCTGCGTGGCCTGGTGGCTATGCTTCAGGACAGCGCTTGACAGGTCTGTCCCTGCGCATATAATAGAGGACGGAATTTCTTCCATCAACCATCGAAAACGCCTTGACCGGGACGAGTAAGCAACCTCGCTTCTGCCAGGGAGAAGGGGTCGTAGACTGCAAGCCCCTTTCAGAGGCAGTTGCCGAAAACCCCCCGCGAGCGGAAAGCGGAAAGCCGGTGCATGGCCGGTGAGTATGCTGAACGGGTGGCGCCGTTATCCGCCATAGAGGGGCATTCCTCGGGGAATGCCTGAATTCGGGTGGAACCGCGTGAGTCACCCTCTCGCCCCGTGCGGACGAGAGGGATTTTGTTTATTGCGTAGTGGCTGCTCTCTTCGCTGTCCCTTCGTTTGTTCGCTGATCTTTGTGAGCCGACTGTAAAAATGAACCGCAGGGCCTGCCGAGGATGCAGAGTTTGCCATGATGATCTCTCTGTGTACTGCGATCCCGCTGGCAGAACAACCTTTTTGCAGTAGAGGCATTCGTGAACTCCCTCATTCGTTGACAGGTTGGCCACTTCAATCTCTTGAATCTCAATCTCTCGAATCAAGGAAGGACCTATGGCTCAGCAACAGGAAAAATACGAGGAGACTCATCTGTATCGCATTCGTCACTCCCTGGCCCATATCATGGCCCAGGCTGTACTGGAAATGATCCCGCAGGCGAAATATACCATCGGACCTCCCATTGAAGACGGCTTCTACTATGATTTCGATCTTCCCCGCACCCTGACCCCCGAAGACCTGGAGCACATCGAGGCCCGCATGCGGGAGATCGTCAAGGGACACCACGACTTTCGCAAACGAGTGGTTTCTGCCGAGGAAGCGCGCCAGATTTTCAAAGATCAACCCTACAAACTGGAGTTGATTGACGGTCTGGAACACGGCGGCATAGACGAGCACGGCAATCCGCTCCACGAGAAGCCAGAAATCTCCATCTATGAACATGATACGTTCATTGACCTGTGCCGGGGACCCCACGTGGCCAACACGCGCGAGATTCATCCTGAAGCCTTTAAGTTGATGAACGTGGCTGGGGCCTACTGGCGTGGCGATGAGAAAAACAAACAACTCCAACGCATCTACGGCACCGCCTGGGAGACACCCGAACAACTGCAGCAATACCTGTGGCAACTGGAAGAGGCCAAAAAGCGCGATCATCGCAAACTGGGTCGTGAACTGGAGATTTTCTTTTTCGACGAGGAGGTCGGCCCGGGACTGCCGCTGTGGTTGCCCAACGGTGGGGTGATGATCGAAGAACTGGAGAAACTGGCCAAAGAAATGGAAGAAAAGGCCGGCTATGTGCGCGTCCGCACCCCGCACGTCACGAAAGAAGACCTGTTTTATCGCTCCGGTCATCTGCCTTATTATGCAGAGAGCATGTACCCGCCCATGGAACTGGAGGGCGTGCGCTATTACATCAAGCCGATGAACTGCCCGATGCACCACAAAATCTTCGCTTCCAGGCAGCGTTCCTACCGCGATCTACCGCTGCGCCTGGCGGAATATGGCACCTGTTATCGCTATGAAAAATCGGGCGAACTGTTTGGGTTGATGCGCGTCCGCTCGATGCAGATGAACGACGCCCACATCTACGTAGCCGAAGAGCAGTTCGAGGAAGAATTCCTGAGCGTGATTGACCTGTATCTGAAGTATTTTGACCTGTTTGGGATTGATAAATATCTGATGCGGCTCTCGCTCCACAGCAAGGAAGGGTTGGGCAAGAAATATGTGGATAACGAACGGCTATGGCTAAAGACCGAAGACATGGTGCGCAATGCTCTGCGCAAGCACGACATTCCCTTTGTGGAAGCGGAAGACGAGGCGGCCTTTTATGGACCCAAGATTGACGTGCAAATCTGGTCAGCCATCGGGCGCGAATTCACCCTGGCCACCAACCAGGTGGATTTCGCCGTGCCGCCGCGCTTCAACCTTCACTTCACCAATCGAGATGGCGTTGAGGAGGTTCCCCTGTGCATTCATCGCGCTCCGCTCAGCACCCACGAACGCATGATCGGTTTCCTGATCGAACACTACGCCGGCGCATTCCCGGTCTGGCTTTCCCCCGAACAGGTGCGGGTGATCCCGATCACCGATGCACAGAACGAGTACGCCCAGAGCGTCGTCCGACAGTTACGCGATCATGGTATTCGAGCCTCAGCCGATTTGAGCGCGCAACGCATGAATGCCAAGATTCGCGAGGCCCAGGTCAAGAAAATCCCCTACATGGTGATCGTCGGGGAAAACGAAGCCAACAGCGGACGGATTTCACTGCGCCTGCGCGACAGCACTCGCCAGAACGACATCCCCCTGACCGGCTTCATCGAGCGGGTGAAGGACCGCATTGCGCGACGGGCAAAGGAGTTGTAACCTTTTGCCGGCTTTCCTTCGTGGAGTGCCTGCTTTCGATGGTTGCTCTCTTGAGGGCTGTCACCCAATCTCACCGCTGAGAACGCAGAGGGCGCAGAGAATTAAACTCTGCGCCCTTAGCGCACTCTGCGGTAAGAATCAACCCAGGAGAAAGCGAATGTCCGAACATTAAAAAACGTCATCACCAAAGATATCATTGGCGCGGCTATGCAAGTGCATCGCACCCTTGGCCCCGGCTTGCTCGAATCGGCCTATGAAGCGTCTGGTCTATGAATTGATTCGCCGTGGGCGGCAGGTGGAACAGCAGAAACCTGTGCCGGTGATCTACTTCTGGATGTCGATTATCGGCTCGATCTGCTGGTGGACGGAAAGGTGATTGTCGAGCGCAAGGCTGTTGAACAACTGTTGCCGATTCACGAAGCGCAATTGCTCTCGTATCTCAAACCATCCGGCTGCCAGGTTGGATTGCTGATTAATTTCAACGTTCCGGTACTGAAACAAGGAATTCGCCGCCTGGTGAACAATTTTGACGATTCACCGCGGAGAAAGAGACTTTCTACCGTTGAGTAACTGTTCGATCCTGTCAACAGGCCAGGGGCGGCTACCTGTAAGTCTGCGTCGGTCTTTCCACTTGCTCGCAGAAGGGTATGCCGCACCACTCAATTATCATACTGGTTTTCAGTCTTCTGGCTTTTCTCAGCGGCCTCTGCGCCTTCTGCGGTAAAAACCAGCGCACGGTGCGTTCACCAACACTTTGCAGGGAGACTGCCGATGCGGATACGGGGTATAATATCCCCCGAAAGAACAAGACATGAAATCTATCCGCATTCTTTTCCTGACCCTGGGTCTGCTTGCCGTACTGGTGGGGCATGTCTACGCCCAAAGCACACGTCCCTTGATCCTGACCCTGGATGCCGAAGGCGTGATCATGCCCCCGATGCTGGAATACATTCGGCGCGGCATTCGAACCGCAGAGCGCCGTCAGGCCGAGGTAGTGATCATTCGATTAGATACGCCTGGAGGAGACCTCTCCACAACTTTGGACATTATCAAGACCATTCGAGCCAGTTCTGTGCCGGTGGTGGTATTTGTTGGCCCAAGCGGTGCCATTGCCGGCAGTGCCGGTGCATTGATCACGGTGAGCGCTCATGTCGCAGCGATGGCGCCCGAGACGGCTATTGGCGCGTCTACCCCGATCAGCGGTTCGGGCGAATCGCTGGATCCCGATCAACGTGCCAAGGCAGTCGAAATCGCTAAAGCCGCTATTCGACCCTATGTTGAATCGCGGGGGAGCAAAGCGGTTGATCTGGCCGAGGCCATGATTGATGTGGCCAAGGCGGTGACCGCCAGAGAGGCCCTGGATGCCGGCTTGATTGATTTCGTGGTCTCCAACGTCTCTGAACTGGTCATTCAGATCAATGGCTTTACCGTCCAGATGGCTGATGGACCGCGTTCGCTGAACACCACAAATGCCGATGTTCAGCCATTACCGATGAGTTTTATCGAACAGTTACTGCTGGTGCTGACCAACCCGCTCATCGTGCTCACCTTACTCGGTGTCGGCGTGCAGGCTATTCTGATTGAGATCTCCAGCCCAGGGGGATGGGTAGCGGGATTCACTGGCGTGGTCTGTCTGGCGCTGGCGGCATATGGGCTGGGCATCTTGCCAGTCAACTGGTTTGGAATCATCTTCCTGATTACGGCTTTTGTTCTCTTTGCGCTTGAAATCAAAGCCCCTACTCACGGTGCGTTGACCGCTGCTGGCATTGCTTCGTTTATCATCGGGGCATTGGTCTTGTTCAATTCGCCTGGCACCCCAGATTTTGCGCGGGTATCCATTCCAGGGGTGATTCTGCTGGGCGTGCTTTTTGGAATCACCTTTGCCATTATGGTCGGATTTGGGATCCGTGCCCTGCGAGCCCCGATTCTGATCGGCGAGGAATCGCTGGTCGGTAAACGTGGCATCGCCCGTACTGATGTGAGCCAACTTGGAGGGCAGGTGCAGGTGATGAGTGAATTGTGGTCGGCAGAGGCTGTTGAAGACTCGGCGCCAATCCGCAAAGGCGATGGGGTCGAGGTCGTTGAGGTCAAAGGATTGAAGTTAAGAGTGCGCAAAGTCGATCGATAAGTCGTTACCGTTCTTGAGGAGCAATATGACACTTATCCCTACACGAGATCGTGTTTCGCCACAACCTGATGCCCGTCCGCTGCGTCGGCCGGAGTGGATACGAGTACGTGCTCCGTCAGGTGAGACGTATGAGTGGTTACAAAAGTTGATGCGATCGAAGGCTCTGCATACAGTATGTGAGGAAGCCATGTGCCCCAACATGGGGGAATGCTGGGGAAGTGGTACGGCCACGTTCTTGATGCTGGGCGATGTATGCACCCGAACCTGCGGTTTCTGCGATATTAAACATGGCCGTCCAGGCCGATTGGATTGGGAAGAACCAGAACGCGTGGCTCAGGCGGTCAAAGCAATGAATCTGAAGCACGCTGTGATCACCTCAGTTAACCGCGATGAACGACGCGACGGTGGTGCGCCGCTCTTCGCCATGGTTATTCGCCGCATTCGGGAACTATTGCCAGGGTGTTCAATTGAGGTCCTGATCCCCGATTTCAAGGGACGCCTGGAGGCGTTGAAGATCGTGATGGACGCCCGCCCGGAGATTTTGAATCATAATGTAGAGACGGTGCCACGCCTGTTCCCGATTGTGCAACCCCAGGATCGATATGACTGGGCGGCCGCCACCCTTTCAAACGCTAAAAAACTTGACCCAGATGTGTTGACCAAGTCGGGCATTATGGTCGGCCTGGGAGAAACAATGGAGGAAGTCAAGGCGGTCATGCGGGACCAGCGCAGTTGGGGGGTAGATATCCTGACGATTGGTCAATATCTGCAACCCAGCAAAAAGCACCTGCCCATCCAGCGCTATTACACGATGGAAGAGTTTGCTGAGTTACGTGAGTATGGCTATTCCATCGGGTTTAGGTGGGTGGAAGCGAACCCGTTGGTGCGATCATCTTATCATGCGGCTGAGCAGGTGCGGGCGTTAAGCGTGGTTCATCGGAAGTTGTACGGCGATCCGGCAGCCTGAGTTCAGATTGAGTCCGAGTCTGTCCGAATCCCTCCCTTTGTAGGAGGGGTTCGACTTAAATCTAGAGAGACATCTCATGAACGAAGGCCCTGCGAGCGTTCTGGAGCGCGAGCGCTCATCCCGACAGGATGATAGGTCGGTTCGGGGGAGGTAGCAGCAGTGGGGCGGGGCGCCGGCCGAACGTAGGTGGGAACCGCAGCGGGAGAAGTGCGGGGCTGAGGCTCACTTTCGGCGGGTGCGTAGGCCTGCCGGGAGGCGCGGTACATCGTTCGCATATCCGCCACAGTAAACAGACGCTCTCCAGCGATAGCAAAGGTGCCGATGATCAGAACCCGGATCAGCCAGACCATGATGGCCACAAAAATCGGGACGACGCGCACGAAGGTGGATGGGCCGATCAATCTCGCCCCCGCAGCCTGATGGTTGACGATGGCTACAGACACTCCCCACCAGGTGAGCGAAGCATTAAAAGCCGCCGCCAGTAACCAGGCGCCGAAGAGATACCAGACCTCGGCCGGTTCATCCCGACCCTGTTCCGGGGTGAAGATGCGCGCGATGCCGGCAAAGTCCATACCACAGAAGGCCAGCGCCAGGATGGTTGCCCAGCGGATTCCGGCAAAGCGCATGTCACCCAGGATATCTAGCAGGGCAAATTGGGTGGTGCTGAAGTTGAAGATTTCAAAGGAGAGCAAGGCTGCTACCAGAATCGTCCCAAACAAGGCGCCGCGTTGCTGAGCCAGGCCACGAAAGAAAGGGATCAGTTGAACCTTGAGACTGCGATTCATGGGATGGTCCTCCTTTCTTTTAGAGAAGGGTTGTAAGATGCATGTATAGTATAGAACATATGTTCTATTTTGTCAATAAGCTTTCTGGCGATTACAGGGCTTTTCAAAGATTTAATGTTCCATCTCTTTTTGTACTCGTATTTAGACAAAGTCATCAAAACCGCTATATATGGTGGTTGCAGCATCAAACTTACCGCCATATATAGGGGTAAAACGCGTTTTGTCTAAACTCGAGTTTGTACCGCCAGGCTTTGCCTGGCAGTGTGCCGACCATAGGTCGGCAGTACAATTCTATGTGGCTGAGAGTCACAGCAACTGTAAGAAAGGCCCAAAGAGTAGAATTTTGAAAAGCCCTCTGGCGATTACTCACCCCAGGCGGCGGATGGGACGTCCGCGTTCCCCGGCAGCGGCGGGCTTTATGTCCGCCGACTTGATGTCGCCGGTGCGTGGACGCGCTATGGTTCACCCCTGTGTGCTTTTGAACCAGTGATATAAATATTAGGGTGACCGATCGGTCATGGTCTGCAGGAGTGTGCCCCAAATCTTAGCAATCATCTGATGCGGAGGGATGTTCATGAACTTCTCGATGTGGAAGAAGGCTCTCAGCGTGATCCCAGAGGTATCCAAAGAAGAGTGGGATCAACTGGATGTGATTTCAAAGTGGTTGATCTCGTCTCGGGCGGCTGTGCTGGTGATGACGTTCATTTCCGCTGCTCTGGCTGGCCTGTTTGCCTGGCGCGATGGAAAGTTTGTCCTGGGCCCGTGGCTGGTGTTGACGCTTGGTCTGATCCTGGCTCACGCTGCGAATAACATCTTCAATGATTTTACGGACTACATTCGTGGTGTGGACAAGGAGAACTATTTTCGCGCCATCTATGGCACGCAACCAGTTGCTTCAGGATTGATGACCAAACAACAACACCTGACGTATTTTGCAGTCACAGGACTTTTAGCACTGGTCTGTGGACTGTATCTCGTTTTTATCAATGATGGCGATCTGCTGATCTGGGTCTTGCTTGGGGCGGGCGCGTTCTTTGTGTTGTTTTACACCTGGCCGCTCAAGTACATTGCCCTGGGAGAATTGGCTGTTCTGATGGTCTGGGGTCCGTTGATGATCGGAGGGGGATATTATGTACTGGCTCACCGCTGGGATTGGAATGTGACTCTGGCCAGCCTGCCGTATGTGCTCGGTGTCACTACAGTGATCTTTGGCAAGCATATTGATAAACTTGCGAGCGATAGAGAGAAGGGAATTCATACTCTGCCCGTTGTGATCGGAGAAAAGGCAGCACGCTTTGCTGTAGTGACGATGATGATCCTTCCCTATTTTCTTACCGCCTTCTTGATCGCCACCCGATTTTTCACACCGATCATGGCGATTGTGATGTTTGCGCTTCCAACGTTGAAGCAGGTTGCTCCATTATTCTTGAAACCCAAACCGGAGACCTGCCCGCCCGGCTTTCCCCAGGGTCAGGGGGGATGGCCGCTTTTCTTCGCTCCCCTGGCCTTTTGGAACAACCGCACATTTGGTTCGTTGTTTGTGCTTGGCCTGCTGGCCGATGTAGTTCTGCGTCTGGTATGGCCTGCGTTCTGGCGCTAGAGGAGAATCCCTCCAGGCACAGAGTCTTAGAGAAGTGCCCCGCCAGTCTCCGGGGACCACGGGGCACTTTCAACGGGGCTTCATCGCCGGCTATGGGACGACAATGCGGATTTCCATACCGCAGAAGTTTCGGCTGCCCACGCGCATCACCCAGGTAGTCGAGTAGGTGCCGGATTTGTTAGGGGCCTTCATATCCACAACCAGGCTGATTTGTTGGAGAGGGGCTACATCTTTGGGGAGGTCATACAGTGGTTGGGAGTGTAAATGGGCGCCTCTAAAATACAGATAATCTACACTGTTGTGGTCCCAAACTTTGTAGCCCCGGTTCACCACCTTCCAGACTGCCTGGAAGTTTTTCCTAGGTTGCATATGGGCTCCCAGAGGGGGAGTGGTGCTTACCACCACACAGGCATAGTCGTCCGGGTTGCTACCGCCGCCTCCGCCGCCTCCACCCCCTCCACCCCCTCCTCCACCTCCTCCACCTCCCCCGCCACTGCCGGTTCCACCGCCACTCCCCCCCCCCAATATGGGCATGGGGAGCATAACAATCGGCGTGAAGGTCGGGGTGATGGTGGGAGTACGAGAGGGCGTCAGGGTAGGGAAGGGGGTAGAGGTGGAGGTATATCGGGCAACAACCTTCGCAGTTCCAGTCTGAGCAGCGCCATAGGTGGCAGCGATGATGGTTTCAACGGCGCCGGGAGGTTGGGGGGAAAGAGGGGCGATCACCGGTAAAGCAGGAACACAGGCCAGCGTGACCATCAGGATCACGACTGGAATCGTGATTCGATATTTCCGTTCCATATCACCTCCTCCAGAGATGGCCCTTTTCCCTTAGCGCATCAAGCAACTCCCATGCAAAGGGCAGCTATCAGGGAGTCATCCCAGGCTTGATGACCTCGATCTGAATATAGGGCTTGCAGAATTTGACTCCATCGCCGATGATAGCCATCTGCACGGTGATCCAGATCGGTTTGCTGCCCTCAAAGTTGGGTGCGGTCAATTCCACACCCAGGGTGATGATTTCGCCTGGCTTTACATCCTGGCCTAAACCCACTGTGAGCGGGGTTGGATTGGTGCTCAAATTCCAGTTGGCCGGGTTGTCAGAACGAACCACTTCACCAATCGGTAGCCAGGAGTAGGTGGCCGCTGACCAGGTTTTTGTCCCGATATTCTTGAGCGTCCACTTGACATCCAGCGTATCGCCGACTTTGAGAATGGTGGCTGGCGAACTGTCCTGAGGTACCTGCTGGATTAACTGGCAACGATAGCGTGGATCGGCTGTTGGAGCCGGCTTACCACCGCCAACAAAGGGGGTGTTTGTCCCAGCACTAAAAGGGGTGGCGACGAATGGCGTGAGCGTAGGAAAAGGCGTCAGAGTAGGAAGCGGTGTATTGGTGCTGGTCGGGGTTGGCAGTGGCGTGTTGGTGGCAGCCGGCTGAGCGGCAGCGGTGAGGGCCTCGCGAGCCATTACGGTTTCTGCCACAGAAGTTTCAATCTGGCGAGCGATCGCCTGCGAATCTGGCGTGCTCTGGGCAGAAGGGGTACAGGCCGCAAGAGCCACAGCAAGGGCAAGGAAGATCGACAGCAGATACGACAATCTCATTCTGGTTTTCTCCTTATGGGTGTCCTTCGTCTGTTTGCTCCTCTGAACCGATTCCAAGCGGGATCCATTTGCGTTCATCCTTGAGCCGATGGTGGATACCACCCCGGTCATGGACCTGGTCAAAGCCTTCGGGTTTGATAAACATCTGCTCTCCTTGCAGCAGGCCATGAATCCCCGTCTGGCCGGGTTCGGGACGTTTGGCGCCCTTGAATTTGGCGGCACGGCTGGGATGATAATCCACCGGCTCTTCATAAGTGGTGATGTATCCCTCGTAGTTACGCAACACTACCTTGTGATCCGACATGCTGATCAGGTAATTGGGCATGACCGGAATCTTGCCGCCTCCACCGGGCGCGTCAATCACGTAAGTGGGAACAGCATAGCCCGAAGTATGGCCCCGCAAACCCTCAATGATCTCAATGCCTTTCGCCACCGGTGTGCGGAAATGCCCTGCTCCTTCGACCAGATCACACTGGTACAGGTAATACGGCCGAACCCGAATGCGCACCAGATCGTGCACTAGTTTGCGCTGAATGTGAACATTGTCATTCACACCCGCCAGCAAGACCGACTGGTTTCCCAGCGGAATCCCTGCTCTGGTTAAACGATCACAGGCTTCGGCCAGTTCCAGGCTGATCTCGTTGGGATGATTGACGTGAATGTTCATCCATAGCGGATGATACTTTGCCAGCATATCGCAGAGTTCCTGGGTAATGCGCATGGGCAGGAACACCGGCACCCGCGAACCGATGCGAAGGATTTCCACATGCGGGATCTCCCGCAGACGGCTGAGAATTTGCTCGAGAATCTTGGGCGCCAGCACCAGGGGATCGCCCCCAGAAACCAACACGTCTCGAATCTGGGGTGTGCGTTTGATGTATTCGATTTGCATTTCAAATTCGGCTTGCGAAAACGTCTGGCCTGGATCACCCACGATACGAGAGCGCGTGCAGTATCGGCAATAGGAAGCGCATTGGGTGGTCACCAGCATGAGCACCCGGTCAGGATAACGATGCACCAGGCCGGGGACCGGGGAATGGCGATCTTCGGCCAACGAGTCTTCCATCATCCCGGTGAAGGCTGTCAATTCCTCTGCCTGGGGAATAACCTGTCGGCGAATCGGATCTTCGGGATCGTTCGGATCAATCAGGGAGATAAAGTAGGGAGTTATATCTACACGGAACAGGCCTTTGGTTTGCAGGGCCTTACGTTCTGATTCGGTCAGGGGAATGACCTGCTCAATTTCTTCGGCTGTGTTCAGGCGATGGCTGAGTTGCCAGCGCCAATCGTTCCACTTTTCATCAGGAACATCCGCAAAGATCGGGGCTCGTTTAGACACAAATGGGGTAGGCATATCTTTCTCCTGGAGAACACATGAGTTGATGCGACAGGCAAATCAGATAAGGAGGGCGCGCAAAAACCCCTTTTGGTGGGTCATGATCGGGGCGGAAAAAGCCAGCGAAATAGGACATCATAACAGGATTGTAAAAGCAAACCTGACCAGGGTCAATGCCTTTTTTTACCCTGCAAATCCAGGCAGGGTAGTACAATAGGGGGAGAAAGGATGAAACCTCATGTCTGATATTGCTATTGTGACTGACAGCACAGCCAGCATTCCGGAACCCATGTTGAAGGCTTTGAATATTCACACGGTGGCCTACTATATCCATCGCGGCAGCGAAGTGTTGCGCGATCTGGTCACCATACAACGCGAGGAATTCCTGCGCTGGCTAACCACGACCACTATCTTGCCTGCTACGGCCAGCCCAGGTCCAGGGGATTATCTGGACAGGTATCGCAAATTGATCGCTCAGGGAGTGCGCCATATTCTCTCCATCCACATGACTTCGGCAGGGAGTGGGGCTTATCAGGCGGCATGTGTGGCCCAAGAAACTCTGCGCAAAGAAGCGCCGCACACGCACATTGAGGTGATAGACACCCGCAACGTGTCTTTATGCCAGGGATGGATGGCGATTGAAGCGGCTCGCGCTGCATTGCAGGGAGGACGCTTTGAAGAGGTGGTAGAGCGTGTCCGACGCATGATTCCCATCACGCAGATGATTCAAACCGCCGACACGTTGAAGTACCTGTACCTGGGTGGCCGCATCGGAAAAGCCCAACACCTGGTGGGATCGCTGCTACATATCCGACCGCTTATCGGCATGAAGGATGGAGTGATTGTGGCTCTGGGAAAAGCCCATAGCCGTTTGCAGGCCTACACCGCCATGGCCAACATGGTCGCTGAAACCATTGGTAGAGGCGCGGCAAAAGTGGCTTATGTGCATGCAGGGGCTCTGCAGGAAGCAGAAAAGATTCGCAACCTGGTGGAAGCCAGAGTCAACGTGATCGAGTCGTTCTTTGCAGAACTCTCCCCTGCCCTGGCGGTTCATACCGGACCCGGCACGGCAGGCGTGTGCTTTTTCCCGGTGGAAACATAGCTTCTGGAGAGGATCGAATATCGGACAGGAGGACCAGGTAAACTGCCTCTCCTTTTGCGTGGCTGGATCGGTTATCTACCTGCGCGTCTCGTTCGGTTGCCTCAGGGTGCGGATTGGCCTTTCAAGTGTCCAGACGGCAGTTCAAATGCCATCCTGACGGAACTGAAAAAAGTGACTGCGGCGCAAGGCGCTGACTTGCAGAAGGAGGGCTTTTTAAAATTCTACTCTTTGGGCCTTTCTTACAGTTGCTGTGATTCTCAGTAACATAAAATTGTACCGCCGACCTATGGTCGGCACACTGCCAGGCAAAGCCTGGCGGTACAAAAAGAGATGGAACATTAAATCTTTGAAAAGCCCTGTTGCAGAATGAGGCAAACGATTGGGCAAATTTCCAATTGACCCTATTTGCAGGTAATAGACAGTGGAACAGTCGTAAACGAGAGTCGACAGTGAAACTATCTTTCTGGCATAAGGTACTCTATGGATCGGGTGATTGGGGGCTCTCTTCCATGGGGATATTACGCTCGATCTTCTATGCCATCTACGTTACAGATGTGGTCGGCCTGGACGCACGTCTCGGATCGCTGGCGGCCTTGATCGGATTGATCTGGGATGGGATGAATGATCCCCTGATCGGTATGCTCAGCGATCGCATCCGCACCCGTTGGGGACGCCGTTTGCCGTTTTTGTTGTGGTTTGGAGTGCCATTTGGGGTATCGTTTGTGTTCCTGTGGTGGGCGCCTCCCTGGAAGAGCCAGATTGCCCTGGCCCTGCACATCACTCTGGTGTTTATCCTCGCTGATACGCTTTCTACTTTGATCGCGATTCCTTATCTTTCGCTCACCCCTGAATTGGTGGAAGATTACGACGAACGGACGCTGCTGACCGGCTTTCGCACCTTTTTCCAGTTAGCGGCTGGGTTGACGGTCGTGGTGACGGCGCCGATGATCGTAGACTCCATGCTGGCAGCCGGCTTTACTCAGCAGCAAGGATTTTTACTGGCGGGCAGTCTCTTTGGCCTGCTGGCAATCCCTCCTTACCTGATCATGCCATTTGTCCTCAAAGAACGCCCCCCTGATCAGACTTCACCGGCAATCTCGCTCTCAGAGATGCTTCGAACCGCCTGGGCCAACAAACCCTTTCGGGTGGTGGCGGCGATCCACACCCTGAACTGGTCAGCAGCAGACATGATGGCGGTGATGTTCCCCTACTTTGCTCTATACTGGCTAGCGGCCGGTGATCCCCTGACGACGGTGCACATTGCCGGGATAGACCTGGCTCTGGAATCGGCATGTCTGGGAATTGTCTTGCTCTTGACAATCGCCGCAGTACCCTTCTGGTTATGGCTTTCCCGACGGACAAATAAGCGTCTGGCGTATATGAGCGGCATTCTGTTCTGGGTGATTGTGCAGATAATGGTGTTTACCGTCCAACCAGGACAAATCGAGAAAATGCTGTGGTTGTGTGCGCTGTTGGGAATCGGGCTTTCGGCCGGGTATGTTTTGCCTGACTCAATGCTGCCTGACATTATTGAATGGGATGAATTACACACCCATCGTCGTCAAGAAGGTGTTTACTATGGGGCTCGTGCATTTATTCGCAAAATGAGCGGAGCATTGGCTGTGGCTGCGGCGTTGCAACTTCTGGGTTGGTCTGGATATACAGCGCCCTCCGCTGGGGTTTCGGTCTATCAGCAGCCTGAAACAGCGTTGAGAATGATCCGTTTGCTCATTTCGCCCATCAGTGCTGCATTTCTACTCGGCGCAGCCCTGTTTGCCTGGATGTATCCCCTGTCGCGGGAGAAACACGGCCGCCTGCGCCGATTGTTGGAACGCAGGCGACGGATCACAATCTGAGATGAACCTGCTTTCCCGATTCGGGGATTACTGTCTTAGCGGGAAAACTCTGCGCATCCGGCGGTGAAATGGAGTGACAACACGCAAGAGGAAGACGACCAACCCTCTTTGTCTTGATTTTTGCCCCCTCTGTCTGAGTTGAGTGGATGAGGTATGGCTGTCCCTGGCCTCTAGGGTGAAGGAGGAACTGTCACCAGCACAGTGGCCGTTTCTACGCGCTGATCGGCGTAGACCACATTCAACTGAATAGCGTACAGTCCCTGCAAGCCGCTGGTATCCCATTCAGCCAACAGGCCGTTAATGATAGGGGTGGTGGACTCGGCTATGCGGCGCCAGCGTTGGGGATACAATCCCTGGCCAACATAGATAGCGTAGGAACGAAATCCATTCCCGGCGGCTGTGCCCAGGATGGAAACGCGTCCCTGCACCTGGGCAAACAGGGTGGGTGAGGTCAAATTCACAGCAGGATTGACAGGGGGGATCAGAATGGCATCGTAGGTCTGCGGGGCGAGAGGCAAGCCGGCTTGCAGCGCCCACGAGCGGGCGTGATCGGGCACCGATAAAAACACCCGTTCTTCTACAAGGGCTGGTGGCGTGAAAACAGTGGCCAGTAAGCCGGTTTCGCGGTTGATCGGATAGGCCTGGAAGAGAGTGTCGAATTGAACTGGTTCAAAACCGCTCAGAAACACTTCGCGCACCACGTTGGGACAATGGGGAGTGGGCAACAGGCCAGAAGGATCACACACTTCCACTTCCACGATCCCTTCTGGGGGCAACCAATCTTCGGCCTGTTCTGGCTCTAATGCCACCTGCATCAGGGCTGCCCAGAGAGTCGCCGGCACCCGTGGAGAGAGGGCCGCTGGCGTCTCCTCAGGACGGGTTGACAGTTCCCCGGTCCAGACACCGATCAGGCGATTGGGAGTATAGCCGATCAACCAGGCATCTGGACCATTGGTCCATCCACCCTTGACGGCTACCGGAAACCCTATCTGAGTAGGGTTGGGATTGCCCCAGGAGGGCCAACGAGCCGCTTCATCGCTCAGGATATCGTTGATCAGGTAGGCCAGAGGCGGAGATACGACCGATTGGCTGAGCGGCTGACTCCAATCCAGCCAGGTGGCACCATCGGTCGTTTCGATGCGCAGGATCAGGGAGGGGCGAATGGTTTCGCCCAGGCGTTGACCGTGGCGCACGCCCCGGGCGGCCAGGGTCGCATACGCGGCGGTGAGGTCGGGTAATGTTTGGGGGGAGGAATCGAACAGGAAGGCCGCGCCCGGTTCGAGGTCCAGGCCGAACGAGCGGGTGGTGGCAAGGACGTTGGGGAGGCCCATCTGATCGAGCACGTCCAGCGCCGGGGCGAGATAGTCGTTCGCCAACGCCCGACGTAAGCGCATGGGGCCGTAGAAGCGTCCGTCGAGCGCAGGCAGGTCATTGCGAGGAATATCCCACACCAGCGAGGCTGGCCCCAGGCCGCGGCTGAAGGCAGTCAAGTAGATGAAGGGGGTGAGCAGGGTGCCAGCCGGCCGGGCAGGAAAGTTGCCAGCCAGGGCGAGAATCTGCCCGGTGAGGGGATCGAGAGCGATCACTTCCGCTCCAGGTTGGGAGAGGGTCACAGGGGGTATGCTCTTCAAGAAACGAGCGGCATCACAGGGGATGGATTCGGCTGGCGTATGGGTCAGGTGAGCCAAGTAGCGTTGGGTCAGACAAAGGGTAGCCTGCTGGAGATCGTAGTCCAGCGTGGTGATGATGTTGACGCCCCCGCGTTCCATGCGTTGCACATCGTAAACGGAGGCAAGTTGTTCGAGCAGGAACGGTAAAAATGGCGGAGGTGCGGAGCGAGGTGACGCCAGAGAGGGGACGGGGATAGGCGGAATGTCTTCGATCCAGCCCAGGGAGTGCAGAGACAGGAGCAGTTCCCGGGCGCGCTGGGTGGCTGCTTGAGGGGCATCCAGGGGATTCAGACCGGGGAACTGCGCCGTAGCAGCCAGCAAAGCCGACTCGGCTGGGGTGAGGTCTTCGGTCAATTTGCCAAAGTAGAACGTGGCTGCCGCGTCCACACCAAAGGCATAGTTGCCGAAGTTAGCGCTGTTTAGATACCATTCCAGAATTTGTTCGCGACCAAAGCGGGCGGTGATCTGGGCGGCCAGCAGACGTTCGCGCAGGGCACGGCGAAGCGAAGGGGGTTCTCGGAAGAGCAGCAGATCGTGAACCAGAGTTTGTGCCAGCGTGGGATGGGCAGAAGGATTGGTCAGATCGTCCAGCACAAAACCAGGATGGGAGTCGAAGCCAGGGTCGAGGGCCAGGCGAATGGCCTGCTTGAGGGTGTCGGGGATACGGTTTAAGGGGACGTAGCGACGCGGGAAAGAGGTAGGCGCCAGGGTAAACAGCAAATGCTCCCCAGTGCGATCGTACAGGCGCGTGGGTTGAAGCAGGGGGCCATGGGTGGGATGAAGAAGGATGGGCAAAAGGTCTGGCGAGGGAAGATCGCGCGTCAGGTCCGCATAACCCAGAGCCAGGGCCAGGAAAGAGAGGGCGATCAGGGTTGAAGTGAGGTATCCCAGCCCAAAGCCCAGGGCGCGATACCTTCGCTCCTGGTGTTGACGCTGCGCCACACGGCGCTGGCGGCGACGGTGGACAATGGGCAGAAGGGACATAGGGAAACGGATTCTCAGAGAAAACAGGCCAGGAGACGGATAATCGCCCAGGAGGTTTCATGATGAGTCTACTGCAAAAACGAACCGCAGAGCACGCCGAGAGCGCAGAGTTTTCTCAGGGCACTTTGCGGTCTCGGCGGTGAAATGACCTTTTTGCAGGAGAGTCAATGATCCAATCAGCAAAACCGTGCAGGCAGTGCTCTCTGGGGTGGAGCGGGCGAGACATGCGCAAACCTTATGAGGGGTGCATCGCTCTGACGATGGCATCGGTCATTTTGACCACACGGCTGATGGGCAGCACGTCGTGGACGCGAACGATGTCGGCGCCGCGGGTGATAGCCACAGCCACAGCCGCTGCCGTTCCCTCCAGGCGTTGATCAGGAGGCAGGTTGAGGGTGTAGCCGATGAAGGATTTGCGCGACGGACCGACCAGGACAGGAAAGCCGAGGGAACGAATTTCATCCAGACGACGGATCAATTCCAGGTTGTGGGCTACGGTCTTGCCAAAACCAATGCCGGGGTCGAGAATGATGTGATCATCAGGAATACCCGCGCGACGGGCCAGGTCCACCGATTCCATCAGTTCGCGCTGGATGTCCTGGATCAAATTTTGATATTCAGCGCCCCGGTAGGCGCTGCCCAGGCGTTCACGGACTTCCACGCTGGCTGGGTTGCTGCGATTGTGCATTAGGATAAGTGGGGCTCGATATTCGGCGGCCAGGCGCGCCAGATCGGGATCAGCGCGCAGCCCCCACACGTCGTTGATGATGTGAGCACCGGCTTGCAGGGCTGCCTCGGCCACTTCAGCCTTATACGTATCAATCGAAAGGATGGCCTCAGGAAAGGCCTGAGCCAGGGCCCGGATCACCGGCAATACACGCGCTTTCTCGGTTTCGGCATCGATGGGTTGTGAACCAGGGCGAGTGGATTCGCCACCGATGTCAAGAATATCACAGCCGGCTTCGAGGAAAGAACGCGCCTGTTCCAGGGCGCGCTGTTCTATCGAGAAATCAGGCGAGGAGGGGGCGAGCAGGCCATCGCCCGAAAACGAATCGGGCGTGACGTTGAGAATGCCCATCAGGTAAGTGCGCCTTCCCCATTCAAAGGTGCGGTTGGCGATGCGGAGAGGTTTCATGGAATCTGGTCGAGTGGTCGAGATAACCAGGCTTCTGCTTCGTCTATGTCGGTGAAGATCTTGATGGCCGCGGTGGTCTCGGCCGGAGCCAGCGCCGCCACAGTGCGAATGGCATCAGCGACCTGCTGATTGGTCACCACCACCGCCAGGCGAATATTGCGCGCCGCCGGGTCGCTATTCACTTCAATGGCGGCCTGAATGGCCTTCTCGGGAATATCAGCCACTGCACGCAGATCATAGAGATTGCGAGTGCGGCGATCAGAACCCAGTAGATGCTCCAGAGCAAACTCTCGCCAGGCCTGGATGGTGGCATCAGAGAGATCGCTGAAGGTCAGGGTCATGCCGCCGTCCTGGCGGCGGGTTACGTTCAGCCCCACACCGGGGGCGGGCGTCCAGTGCAAAGGTTTGAGTTGGGTTTGGCTCATGGCTGCCTCCAGAGTCAGGGGAACGCGATCAGCACGGTGGAGAAAATTATACCCCAGGCGTATCACGTACTTCGAGCAGAATCCCCAAATCGGCCAGAGCAGCAGCAATTTTAGGAAGGGCCTGAGGCGGAACGATCACCGCCGTGGGACCCAACGGCTCCCCCAGGAAGCGCGCCGCCCTGGAGTGACGCAGTTCTTCCAGGACTTCGGGGCGGGCCACGCGCAAAACAGCATACGTCTCCACCCGGGCTTCGCTACCGTACCTCTCCCAACGTTGGAGGGCTTTGATCAGCGATGGAGGCAATTTGCCCTGGGTGACTCTGGCCAGGAGTGACAGGAGTTGACCGGCTTTCAGTCCCTGTTCCGTGGCCTGACGCAGGGAGCGGGCGCTCACGTGGTAGCGATATTCCTCAGGGCGAGGCTCATCCCATTCACAAAAGCGAGCGATTTGATAGCGAACGGCGCGCGAAACGTAACGCGGCACCACAATCTGGCCGCTGGAGAGCACAGAAACACGGGCAGCACGCTCAGAACCACCAGCCGGCGTGGAGCGCAGACGAAAGGCGGTGATCTCTTTGCCGACTTCGGGGGCTGCCAGGTCCACCCGACCGAGGTGATGCATCAGGTGGAGCAGGAAGCGAACCAGCGCGCCTTCCACTGCATCCCAATAGGCAAAGCCGCGCAGATACTGCCCATCGGCAACGCGTTTGATGAACCAGGAATCATAATCGCCAGCCGGACGCTGAAAGTCAGGATGCTGACGCTTTAAGTCGCGCAGGAAGGCCGGCAGGGACCACCATTGATCGAGGGGCAGAGCCTCCAGGAAAGAAAGCAGGGTACGACGGGTGCGGAGTGGGTCGTTGCTCCATTCTCCTTCGCAGATCAGGGAAGGGATCAGGCGTAACTCGTCAAAGGTGGGCGAGGTTTTCCAGGCCTCGAAGAGCAAGGTCAACGCCTGAGAACGTGGGGCTTCGAGAAAGGTGCGAACCGCTTCCGTGCGCAGGACGTTTTTCTTCTGGATCAGGCCAGCCGCCTGGAGCAGGGCCAGCAAGACCAGGCGTCCCTCGGCAACCCAGAAGGGCGAGAGGAAAGGAGAGACATCTTCCTTGCCCAGGCGCAGAGCCGCCAAAAGAGTGGTCGTGTCGTCCAGGATGTGATCGGTGGCGAGGATTTCGTGCGCTCGTTCAAGGGGTGTAGCCGGACGTCCCAGACGCTGGATGCTGGCTTCGGGTTGAGAAGGCAGGAACGAGGCCAGCAGGGTCAGCAGGTCATCGGGGAGGTAGGCGAATTCCTGGGGGCCGGTCCCGGTATCGAAGAAGGCACGATAGAGGAGTCCGTAGTAGTAGAGGGTTTCGGTGGGAGAAATGGGGTGGCGATGGGGTTGTTCCCGATCGCGGCGGGCGGGGCCCATCTCGCGCAACGGGCCAAACTGGCGCGTGAATTCGGCCCAGGGGAGACGTCCACCGGCGGCGATCAGGGCCTGGAGGGCCTGACGTGCCTCGGGGGAGAGAATCTCCAGGGTCTCGCCGAGCAGGCCGGGGTCCAGGATAGAAGCGCTGAGCGTTTCGACCGCAGTCGGACGTCTGGGCGTAGGGAGTTCCAATCCCCAGCGTTCGGCCAGGAGGGAGAGATGTCCGGAATCGCAGGAGAGCAGAGCGGCGCGTAGATCGGGCATGGTCACCGAGGAAAGGTCAGCGCGATTTTAACCTTTCCAGGGCGGCTACGCAACGGTCGGACCACGCACGACGTGTAAAGCGCCAGGCAGGACTTCAAAGGTCACCCGATGCACGCTGGAATCGAAGGAGGTGAAAACCTCACCATCCGTATGGATGTAGAGAGGCTGATCCGATTCCAGGTGAAGTCTTTGGAAGGATTTCAACCGGATCATGGGAAAGCGCAGATGACTGCCCTTGATAAACTCAGGCACCAGGCGGAACATCATCGGTCGAGAGACGGTTTGGACGGTGAGGATCTGCAGGGCGCCATCGTCGGGCCGGGATTGAGGCGAGATGAGAAAGCCACCTCCCTCGCGCGGTCCATTACAAATGGTTGCCATCAGGATGTGGTCTTCCCAGGTTTCCTGGTCGCTTTGAAAGCGGATGTGGGCTGGATGATGGTTGAGCAGGATGGTCTGGATGACAGCGGTCAGGTACATCAGGAAGCCTTTGACGAGGGGCAACCGATGAGAGCGGATGTTGACGATCGCATCGAAGCCAATGCCAACCGTGTTGTCAAAGTATTCCTGGCAACCGCGGGTTTCGTCGGTCAGCAAGCCAATGTCTACAGGCACGGCTTCACCGTGGAGGGCCAGGGCCAGAGCACGCTCTGGCTGAAAGAGGGGAATTCCTATGGCGTGAGCGAAATCGTTGCCAGAACCGATGGGGACCACACCCAGGGAAGGGCGTTTCTCAGCCGGAACGCTCATCAGGCCGTTGATCACTTCGTGAACAGTGCCATCGCCACCCAGGGCAATGACCCGGTCATAGCCTTCCAGGGCGGCTTGCTGGGCCAGTTCAATGGCATGGGTGGGGTAGACGGTGCCGCTCCAGGAGGCCTGGCCATCAAATTCTGCAACGACAGGGCGCAGGTCGTTGGCCACGCGCCAGGCGCGTCCCATATCGGCCATGGGGTTGAAGATCAGTTTGACTTTGCGGGGCATGAGGGCTCTCGTAAAGTAGGGTTTGTATTGTTATAACCCCCGGATAGGAGAATGGGTTTCAAGAGGCTGAGCAAGGCGTTTCAAGCCTGTAGAGTGACCTGATATGGTCCGGTGGGATTCTATACGGCGTAGGAGACTATCTTCCGAAACATTGGTCTGCCTGTTTGAGCGGTGTTCTGGCAGGTCAGTGTAGGATAATCGAACTCCCTTACTGTTGGGGCAATAGACTTGCAGCGGAATGGAGCGCCGCTGGACATTCGGCATGGTAACTTTTCGGAGGTTTCAGGGGATTGGGTAGAATGCTCTACACCTGCTGTTTTTTGCAACGGATGGTTATCCAGGTGTCGTCATAGTGGATTGCTTTCAAGACTTCGTCTTTGTTTGGTGGAGCAGGTTTTCTAATCTGTATTAACAGGCAATCTTCTGGAACAACCTGGATGAGTGTGCATGCAAACGTTGTCAAGTGGTGAAGAAAGGCATCCGCAGATTACGCAGATTACGCAGATGTTTTTGACGTTGCGGCATTTGGCGAGGAAAGCGGCACGTGTTTCCTGACAAGATTTGCGTGCACACCCTGGATGAACTGGATGAATGTGAATTGCGCGCCATGGGGTTGCCAGGTAAAACGGTGGAATTTGGTGTTCTTGTCCAGGCCCTCTAAATTTCCTCTGACATTTTGCTGCCAGACGTATTGATCAGGAGAACACCGTCTCCAATTCAAATACATCTGAAGAGGTCAGGTCAGGTGATTTCATCAAGACCACTGTGCGGTAGTCTCCCTCTTGAGAGCAGGCGTAAAGAGAGGTACGCTTGCGGCAAGCTGAAAGGAGAGAGATGGAGAAGTTGACTCAACCTGGAGAATGTTGTCCCAACCCGGCTTGTCCGATGCACGGGAAAGCGCAAATGTCCCAGAGCAAGCCCCCTATTATCAAAGCCGGCAAAACTTGTAAAGGAGTGCAACGCTTCTTTTGTCAAGTCTGCGGTAAGTACTTTGTGGCAACCAGTGGAACGATTTTTTTATCGTAAACGCACCGCCGAGC
>FWWM01005622.1_pt1 | contig 27264 bp, 23 predicted proteins | sample 2228351 | NCBI WGS metagenome assembly FWWM01 (sample SAMEA103939774, study PRJEB20133) | metagenome | reverse complement strand
AACTGTACTGGGAGCCTGAACATGACAGCCGGTTTCTTCGTGCCGGGCGCTGAGCCCGGCAGGCCGACATCTTCCGACTATGACGTAATAATCATCGGGGCCGGCCCCGCCGGCCTGTGTGCCGCCCTGTACTGCGGTCGCGCCCGGCTTAAAACACTGGTCCTGGATAAGCTGGCCCCCGGGGGCGAACTGCTCAATACCGAGTGGATCGAAGATTACCCCGGCTTCCGGATGATCCGGGGGGTCGAACTTGCCCAGCGGATGGAGGAGCACGCCCGGGATTTTGGGGCTGAGTTCCGGCTGGGCACCGTCGTCGAGGTCTGGTCGGAGGGTGTTGATAAGTTCGTCCGGACCGATGAAGGCGACGTTTACCGGGCGAAGGCGGTCATCGTCTGCACCGGGGGCAGCCCCCGGAAACTGGGGGTGCCCGGTGAGGCCGAATTTGCCGGCCGGGGTGTTTCTTACTGCGCCGTCTGCGACGGGGCGTTCTTCCAGGACCAGGTCCTCGCCGTTGTCGGCGGTGGGGATGCGGCCGTGGAGGAGGGGACCTTTCTGACCCGCTACGCCCGGAAGGTGTATATCATCCACCGCCGGGACCAGCTCCGGGCCCAGCGGATCCTTCAGGAGCGGGCGTTTGCGAACCCGAAGGTCGAGTTCATCTGGAACACGGTCGTGGAGGAGATCGGCGGCAACGAGACGGTCGAATGGGTCCGGCTCCGGAACGTCAAGGACGGGACCGTCTGGACGCTGCCGGTAAACGGGGTCTTTGTGTACATCGGGTTTGTGCCGAACAGCAACATCTTCCGGGACCCGGTCAAGACCGACCCGAACGGGTATATCATCACGAACGAGCGGATGGAGACCTCGATCCCCGGCATATTTGCGGCCGGGGACGTGCGGGTCCAGCTCGTGCGCCAGATCACCAACGCCGTTGGAGATGCGACCACGGCGGCCATCGCGGCCCAGAAATACATCGACGAACTCAAGGACGCCGAACGCCGGGCCCAGGCCGCCAACCCTGCTGAGTAGTAACCACCGACTCTTCCCAACCGGCCTAGCTAACGCCCTGCCCGCACTATGATGTAAGCAGAATGGCCTAAATCAGGGAATAGACGACCGTGTGTAGCACCCCCGGCCCGATTCGTGCTAAACTCAGGCGTCATGCGGCTCAAACTCGGGAGTGAAGAGGATGACAAAGGCTAAAGTCCGGCACTTGACGTATAAGGATATACTGGCCGAACTTGAGGTTCTGGAAAAGCAATACGGTATGTCGTCGGAGGAGTTCTACAAGGCGTTTATTCAGGGCAAACTAGGCCATCGGCCCGAGTTTGTGCGCTGGGCTGGCCTCTGGGAAATGGCGGCTAAGGCCGGTCGTCAAACACCGGCTGCCGTCTGACGGCCGCGGGTGCCGGTACGCGATTAACAGCAACACACCCCACCATTTTGGGCCATTCTTTCCCCACCACAAGCACATCGGACCTGACGAAACGGTTATAGACCATCCCCGTCCATCGCTGCGGCACGTCCTCCGCGAAATTCAGGACCGGCTGGCCCACGCCTAGGGGTCGCCGGTGCGGAGGGCCTCGGCGTGCGGCAGGTAGAGCCGGTGGGCCTCGATGTAACGATAGACGGCCTCGGGAACCAGGTACCGGAACGGCTCGCCGGCAGCCACCCGCCGGGCCACCTCCGAGGACGATATCCCGACGGGCGGGACCGGCACGAACTCCACCGCCCCACTGATGCCCGGAATCTCGGCTTCCAGCCGGCTCAGGTCGACCGGCTCGAATCCCGGCCTCGGCACCACCGCCAACCGGGCCAGTTTGATGATGCGGTCAGGTGACCGCCAGGTGGGAAGCTGGGCCAGGGCATCGCTCCCCAGGATGAAGTAAAACCCGGTGTCCGGCGGGTAAGCCTGGCGCAGTTCGGTGAGGGTATCAACCGTATAGGTCGGGCCGGGCCTCTCCAGGTCAACCCGGGAAAGCTCAAACCGGGGGTCATCTCCAATCGCCAGCCGGACCATCGTTTCCCGGTGGTGGGCAGGTGTGACATCCTCGCCCGCCTTATGCCACGGCTCGCCGGCCGGCACGAAGACCACCTTGTCCAGACGAAGCCGCCACCAGACTTCCTGGGCAACGATAAGGTGGCCCAGGTGGGGCGGGTCGAAGGTTCCGCCGAGAACGCCGATTCTCAACGTCGAAACTCCGCCGTTAGCGTCTCCCACGGTACGTCAATTTTACCAAACCGCACCACCGCCCCCGGCCCGGCACCCGCCCGCCGGAGGGCCCGGAGCACTCCCAGCCGGGCCAGTTTTCGCCGCAGAAACCGGACCGCATCCGGATTATTAAGGTCGGTCATCACCACCGACCGGACCGCGGGTTCTCCCTCGACAATAAAGACCCTGTCCTCACGCCGAACCTGAATCTGCGGCCCAACCGGTGCCGGCCGAATGACGGTAGGGGTCGGCGCCGGCGTCGGGGTCGGGCGGGCCCTCTCCCGCCGGAGGACCTCGACCACCCGGGCCAGCAGCGTTCGAACATTCTCCCCGGTGGCCGCCGATATCGGGACCACATCTACCCGGCGGCTTGCAAATCCCGCCCGAATTTCTTCGAGCCGCCCACGAACCTCAGGGAGGTCAATCTTATTAATCGCCACCACCTGGGCCTTCTGGCCAAGGGCCGGGTCGAACTCTACCAGCTCCCGGTTGACCGTATCGTAGGCCGCCAGCGGGTCTGGCTGCAGGCCGTCAATCAGGTGGATGAGGACCCGTGTCCGCTGGATGTGGCGAAGAAACTCGTGGCCCAGGCCGTGGCCGAGGTGGGCCCCTTCAATCAGACCGGGAATATCGGCGACGACGAATCGCTCCCCCTCGAACTCGACAACCCCCAGATTCGGGACCAGGGTGGTGAACGGGTAATCGGCGATTTTCGGGCGGGCGGCCGATATGGCGGCCAGCAGGGTTGACTTGCCGGCGTTGGGCAGGCCCACAATCCCGACGTCGGCCAGGAGCCTGAGTTCTAGTTTGAGCCAGCGCTCCTCACCAGGTTCGCCCCGCTCGGCGAATCTGGGGGCCTGGTGGGTTGGGGTTGCAAAGTGGGCGTTTCCCCGCCCGCCCTTGCCACCCCGGGCGACCAGCAACACCTGACCGTGTTCGGTGAGGTCCCCAAGCGGGGCCACCGGCTTTCCTTCCGGGCCGTCTAGAAGCCAGACCACCGTGCCAGCCGGCACCCGAATGTAAATGTCTTCGCCGCGTTTGCCGCTGCGGCGGTTCGGGCCGCCATTACCCCCGCGGCCGGCAACGAACCGCCGCTGGTAGCGAAATGCCAGCAGGGTGTTTTCGTTCTCGTCGGCCACCAGGTAGACGTTCCCCCCGTCTCCCCCGTCGCCGCCGTCCGGACCGCCAAAGGGGACGTACTTTTCGCGCCGAAAGCTTACCAGGCCGTTTCCCCCGTCCCCACCCCGCACGTAGATGATGGCTTCGTCGACGAACATTTCCCCATTCGCATTATACGGACTACCTGACCAGGTATCCTAAAGAAGAGTAGAAAGCTCGTAGCACTCGCAGTAGTCACCTGTATACGGTGGATCGGCCGGATAACCCGGCCTTAAGGTCCGGCCGGCCGGGGATTACTTTACCCGGCCGCGTGGAGACCCGGTAGAGAAGGCCATACCCCCGTGGAAAACCGGAAGACCCCGGCCGGCACCCACCGGTTATCCACACCCCCTCCCGGGCTCACCCGGGGGCGGTCCACAAAAAACTAAGGGGCGGCACGAATACCGCCCCCGAACGCCGAATCGGCGGGCAGGCCTCAGTGGAGGCCGCCCCGGCCGTAAAGGATCGCCCGGATATCGTCCACCTCCCGCCGGAGGTCCGGGTTGCTCTTGATCAGGTGGCCGATCTTTTCGCACCCGTGCATGATCGTCGTATGGTCGCGGCCGCCCAGGTGCTGACCGATCTGCCCCAGCGAGCAGTCGGTCTCCTCACGCATCAGATACATGGCAATCTGACGGGGCGTCGTAATCTCCCGGTTCCGCCGGGGGCCCTGTAGCTCTGAGATCGGCACCTGATAGTAACGGCTCACCGCCTCCAGCACCGCCTGCGGGCTTACCAGCCGGCGGGGCGTGACATTTCCAAAGACATCCTGAAGGGCCTTGGCCGCAACTTCCAGAGTGATAGGTAGGCCGTTAACGCGGGCATAAGTGATAACCCGATTAAGGCTCCCCTCCAGCTCCCGGATGTTGTTCTGGAACCGCTGGGCCAGAAGCTCCAGCACCGCCACCGGGACCTCGACCCCGTGCAGGGTCGCCTTGGCCTGCAGGATGGCGACCCGCTCCTCGAACTCGGGCGGCTGGATATCGACAATCAGGCCCGACTCAAACCTGGACCTGAGCCGGTCTTCCAGGGGGTGGAGGTTTGACGGGAGCCGGTCGCTGGAGAGCACTACCTGCCGGCCGACGCCGTAAAGGTCGTTAAACGTATGGAAAAACTCCTCCTGGGTCTGCTCCTTGCCGGCAATGAACTGGATGTCGTCGATAAGGAGGACATCCAGCGAGCGGTACCGGGCCCGAAAGTCATCGGTGCGGCGGTCCCGGAGGGCCGAAACGAAGTCATTCGTGAACTGCTCGGCACTCACGTAAAGCACCCGGTAGCCGGTGCCGGCGGTGCGGTGGCCGATGGCTTGGAGCAGGTGGGTTTTGCCGAGGCCGACCCCGCCGTAAATGAACAGGGGGTTATGAAACTGGCCCGGGGCGTCGGCCACCGCCAGGGCGGCGGCGTGGGCAAGCCGGTTCGACCGACCGACAACGAAGGTTTCGAACGTATAACGCGGGTTAAGCCGGAGCGGGAGGGGACTGGCCCCGAAGGGGGCACTCATTGGGCCGGGGCGCCGGTCGCCGGCGGCGCTGTGGCCGTTGGGCTGGGAGGCCGCGCCGGCCAGGTTGCCGTCCCCCCGGCGGCCGTTGCGGGTCTGAGTAATCCGGAAGTCGACCTCCACCGAGCAGGCCAGTATACTTGATAAAGTCTTTCGGATGAGGGATTTGAGCCGGGTCTCCAGCCAGTCGGCGACGAACGCATTCGGAACCCCGACCACGAACCGCCGGCCGTCGAAGTCGACCCCGACGGTGTCCTTAAGCCAGGTGTTGTAATTGGTCCGACTGACCTGGAGCTGGAGTTCGCCAAGGGCAGCCTGCCAGACCTCTTTGGCACTGGGTATTGTCACGAAACCACCTCCTGACAGCCTCTTCGCTTAACCATCGCTACTCAAACAAGCCCCCCTGGCCCGGTGACGGCGTATGGGTTAAAGGCCCACCATATCCTTGACGCCGGCGGCCGCTGAGCGGGCTGGGGGACAGGCCGGTTTCTGGCTTTGATCTTACGCGCGGCCCGGCAATCGGGTCAACGGTTTGACTAAAGAACTTTGTAAGGGATCGGCCCGATCTTCAAGAACTTCTGAAAAAATCCACAGGCCAGCCTAGCTGTCTACCACCAGGCAGGTAATCGTTCGTGAGACCCCTTCGACCGTGTGGATTTCGTCGAGGACGATCCGGCCGATGCTGCTGATGTCCGGCCCCTCGATCTGGACGATCAGGTCGTAGGGTCCGGTGACGGTATCCACCGCCTTGACCGTCGGTTTCCGCTCCAGGCTGGCCTTCACCGACCCCGTCTTGCCCACCGCCGTCTCGACAAGAACATATGCCCTGGCCATGACGGAACCTCCTGCTGTTTTTCCGCATTTGACCCCGGCTCCGGGGCTAGTTTATGATAAATCGGTCCCGACCCGGTCGCCAAGGGGCCGGGACAGCGGGCCGGAGAGGAGTGCCTTGAACGCGGACGCCCTCACCATCCCGGAAATGCTGATGCAGAGTGCCCGGCGGTTCGGGCCGGGTCTGGCCCTCTGGGAGCGCGTCGGTGACGCAACGGTTACGGTTAGCTTCCGGGAGCTCTGGGACCGGGTCATGGGTTGTCGGGCGAAGCTGTGGGCCGCCGGTGTCCGGCCGGGGGACCATGTCGCCATTATCGCCCCGAACTCGATCGGGTGGGCGGCGGCTTTCCTCGGCATAACTTCCCTCGGGGCGGTGGCCGTCCCCATTTACTTCCGGCTCCAGCCCAACGAGCAGCGGGAGCTGGCCCGCCGGGCCGACGTCAGGTTCGCGGTGGTTGGACCGACCCCAGCCGGCACCTTCCCGGAACCCCTCCCGGATGTTGCCCGAACCTTTGTCATCGACGCGGCCGGCGAGATTCCGCCGGCCTTTGCCCGGCTTGCCGACCTGCCCGAAGCCCCCATTCCGGATGGCGTGGCCGTAAGCCCCGACGACCTGGCCCTCATCCTCTTTACATCCGGGACGATGGGGGCCGCAAAAGGGGTAATGCTTACCCACCGGAACCTGCTCAGCAACGTCTGGGCCATTAGCCGGGCGGTAAAGGTTGGGCCGACCGACCGGGTTCTGCTCGTCCTCCCCATGCACCACCCGTACCCCCTCACCGTCGGGCTACTGACGCCCCTGGCGGTTGGGGCTGCAACCGCCTTCGAAAACGACCTGCGCCGGACTGCTGACCGGATGGGCGAGTTCCGGCCGACCGTCTTTCTGGGCGTGCCTGAGCTTTTCAGGCTGCTGTTGCGGGCGGTCTTTACCCGGGCGGAAGCCGAGGGCCGGCTTGAGGCCCTCCGGCGCGGCCTTGAACTCTCCCGGCTGATTAAAGAGCTCACCGGGGTGAATCTGGGCCGGGTGCTTTTCCGGTCCCTGCATGCCCGGCTCGGAGGCCGGCTCCGCTTCATGGTCTCGGGCGGGGCCGCCCTGCCGCCCGAGCTGGCCCGCCAGTATCACCGGCTCGGGCTGCTGCTCGTTCAGGGGTGGGGCCTGAGCGAGACCGCCCCGGTGCTGACCGTGCCTGAAATCAACGAGTTTAAGTTTCTCTTCACCCACCATTACGAGCGGGAGGCCGGCAGCGTCGGCCGGCCGGTGCCGGGCGTCCGCCTCCGCCTCCTGGATGTCCCTGAGAAAGGCATTTACGTTCGTGAGCACGGGCTCGGGGAGCTTGCCGCCCAGGGGCCGAACGTGAGCCCGGGTTATTACAAGGACCCGGCTGCCACCGCCGCCGTGTTCTTCGAAGACGATTCGGGCCGCTGGTTCCGCACCGGGGATATCGGCCGGATTGCCCCGAACGGAAATGTTTACCTCACGGGCCGGGTCAAGGCCATCATCGTCCTGGACACCGGCGAAAAGGTCAGCCCTGATGAGGTTGAGGACGTCCTTAAAGAGTGTCCGCTGGTGGCGGACGTGGCCGTGGTGGGCCGGCGGGTCTTGCGGGCCGGCCACGAGCCGAGGCTGGAGGTCCAGGCTGTCATCTTTCCGAATCCGCAGGCCGTGGCCGAGCGGCTGGCCCGGGAGGGGGTGGCCGAACCGACGGCTGAACTGGTCCACGCCTGGGTAATGGCCGAGGTCCGCCAGGCCCAGCAGCGGCTTGCGCCCTACAAGTGGGTTCGGGAAGTGGTCCTCACCGATGAGCCCCTGCCGAAGACAGCCCTGGGGAAGGTCCGGCGGGGGGAGCTGGGGTCCGAATTCAGCTTTGACGTCGAACGGTTTCTGGCCCAGGCTGCGGTTCCGACTTACTAGGTTGGCCGCGCGGCCTAACTCCAGCGACAAGGAGGCTTGAACCCGAATGGACCTTGGGCTTTCGGGAAAGGTTGCCATTGTATCCGCCGCCAGTAAGGGTCTGGGCAAGGCCGTGGCCCTCGGTCTGGCCAAAGAGGGGGTCAGGCTTGCCATCTGCTCCCGGGACGAGAAGAATCTTTCGGCCGCGGCCGAGGAGATCCGGGCCCAGACCGGGGCCGAGGTCCTGCCGGTCGTCTGCGACGTGACCAGCCCTGACCAGATTCGGGAGCTGGTCCGGCGCACCGTTGACCGGTTCGGGACGGTCCACATCCTCTTCAATAACGCCGGCGGACCGCCGGCCGGCCGCTTTAACGACTTTACCGACGCCGACTGGGAGGCCGCCTTCCGGCTCAACTTTATGTCGGCCCTGCGGTTTACCCGGGAGGTTCTGCCCTACATGCGGGCCCAGCGCTGGGGGCGGATAATTAACAACACGTCGATTACGGTTAAGCAGCCGCTGGACCTGCTGCTGCTCTCCAACTCGATTCGGACGGCCGTAGTCGGGATGGCCAAGACCCTGGCCGACGAGGTTGCGCCGTATAACATTACCGTCAATAACGTCTGTCCCGGGCGGATCAGCACCGAGCGGGTCCGGGAGCTGGACGAGGCCCGGGCCCGGCGGGAGGGCCGGCCGGTGGACGAGGTGGTTCGGGAGTGGGAGAAGGTGATTCCGATGGGCCGGTATGGCCGGCCGGAGGAGTTTGCAAACCTGGTGGTTTTCCTGGCGTCCGAAGCCGCCAGCTACCTTACCGGCACCACCATCCTGGTTGACGGCGGCATGTATCGGGGCCTTTATTGACCGCCCCGCGCGGCCCGGTCAGGCGTAGACTTTTACACCCAGGTGAAGTCACCAATAAGCTTCGCGACCAGATCCCCAAAGGGTATACCGGACAGGTCAACACCCTGGCTAACATTAATAAAATCAACGCCTACAACCGAGTCGTCCTCACCGAGGTCGAGAATACGGAAGTCATCCAGGGGCTTGGACCGGACAATAACCCCTGGCCGCAGCCGAACATAGATGGCATCGGCTTCAGCTGAGTAGCTGGCAGTCGGCCGGAAATCTTTAACCAATTTCCCGCACGGCGGTGACAACAAGTCGCGGCGTCACATCCTCTCGGACGTACACCTTCAGTCGACGGCCGGCATACACGCCCGTATAAATCACGGGCGGGTCGCCTTCTTTTCCCGGCCGCCGGGGCGCCGGACGCCGCACGGTCCAATTTCGCACACCCTAACGGTCGGTGATTTACTGTAGCCCGGGGCGGCGCCTGCGCCAGTAGCGGATGAGGCCCAGGACGGACTGCTCGTACGGCATTGCCTGCTGCCAGCGGGCGAGGTCATCCGCCCTGTCCCCGGCCCGGGCCGCGGCGTCTCCTTCGGCCCGAAGTTCGGCCGCCAGCTCGGCCTCCGACCGGCCCGCCTCGAGGCCGGCAAGGACGACCTCAGCCCAGCGGTCGAGCCTGGCCTCCAGCTCCGCCAGGTGAAACTCGACGTCGGCGTGGAGGGAGGCGTGGGCGATGGCCAGGACCACCGGCCGCAGCCCCCGGATCCGGCTGATGGTCTCGTGCCAGGCCTCGATGTCAATATCCGGCGGTGGGGTCGGGGGCCGGACCGAATCGACCCCGGGCATACGGGTGCCGGCCGCATCCCCGGCAAACAGGATGCGGTCGGCCGCCTCCAGAAAGACCGCGTGGTGGGAGGCGTGACCGGGCGAGTGGTAGACGTCCAGCGTCCGACCTCCCACCGTCAGACGGCCGGCGTCTTCAAGGGCAACCAGCCGGTCCGCCGGAACCGGCCTGGGCAGGCCGAAGAGGCGCTCCAGACCCTCGCCGTAGAGGCGGCGGGCGCTGTTTATGAGCCGGGTCGGGTCGGCCAGGTGGGGCAGGCCAACCGGGTGGACGTAGAAAACCGCGTGGGGGAAGATTTCCGCCAGGTGACCCGACGCCCCGGCGTGGTCGAGGTGGATGTGGGTCAGCAGTACGTGTCGGAGGGTGTCCGGCCGAACACCCAGGGCCTGGAGGTCGGCCAGCAGGGTGGCCAGGGTGCTGGCGGGGCCCGGCTCGATAAGTACGGCTTCGCTGGGGTGGTTGTAAAAGTAGCCGGTGATCACCCGGGATACCCCAAGGTGAAGGAGGTCAAGCTGGTAAAAGTCGGGGCCGACCGCTTTGACCGCTATGCCAAAACTCCTTCTGGCGGGATTATGCCAGAGCAGGTGTCACCCGGCAAAGCCGGGCTTTACGGGTTTATCGCCCCGGTAGGCCGAGCTATAATGACTTTTAGAAAGGATGAGCGAGCATGGCCCGGGCAAGAACCCGGTTTCAGACCCCCCTGGCGGACATCCTCGACGAGCGGACCAGGCCGGCTGTCCTCTACGAGCATCTGGCCGATAACAAGGTCCGCTGCTTTGCCTGCGGCCACCGCTGCGTCATCCTTGACGGCCTGCGGGGCATCTGCCAGGTCCGGTTCAACCAGGGCGGAACCCTCTATGCCCCCTGGGGCTACGTGGGACCCCTCCAACTTGACCCGACGGAGAAAAAGCCGTTCTTCCACCTGCTGCCCGGCTCGAAAACCCTTACCTTCGGCATGCTTGGTTGCGACCTGCATTGCCCCTACTGCCAGAACTGGCTCACCTCCCAGGTGCTGCGGGACCCGGTGGCCGGCCTTGGCATCGATATTATCGAGGTCCGGCCCGATGAGCTGGTGCGGCTCGCCCGCCGCTATGGGGCGGCGGTAGTTGGCTCGTCGTACAACGAGCCTCTGATTACGGCCGAGTGGGCGGTGGATATCTTTAAGGTTGCCCGGGAAGCGTGCCTGAAGACCGTTTTTGTCTCCAACGGCAATGCCACTCCGGAGGTCCTGACGTACCTGCGGCCGTGGCTTGACGGGTATAAAATCGACCTTAAATCGATGTCCGAAAAGAACTACCGGCAACTGGGGGCGAAGCTGGAAAATGTCCTGGATACGGTCCGCCGGGCCTGGGAGCTGGGTTTCTGGGTGGAGGTGGTCACCCTGGTGGTGCCCGGCTGGAACGATTCGGACGCCGAGTTGCGGGACGCCGCCCGGTTTATCGCCTCGGTCTCGCCGGATATTCCCTGGCACGTGACGGCTTTTCACAAAGACTACAAAATGACCGACCCGGAAGACACCGGGGCGGCGACCCTTATCCGGGCCGCCGAGATCGGCCTGGAGGAGGGCCTCAGGTTCGTTTACGCCGGCAACCTGCCGGGGCTGGTCGGGCCGTTCGAGAACACGTACTGTCCGGCCTGCCGGGAGCTGCTGATTGAACGCTACGGCTTCCGGGTCCTGCAGAATCGCCTTGGGCCCGGTGGAAACTGCCCGAAGTGTGGGAGGGAGATTCCCGGCGTCTGGCATTGAAGTCGGCCGCCGGGGGTTGATATAGTTACCGGAAAACTGTGATGGGAGCTGAGTGAGATGGCGACCGAACAGCAGGACAAAGAAGACCGATTCTTCGAAGCGCTCTTTCAGGTCTGCAAGGCCGTGACGTCGAGCCTCGACCTGAGCCGGGTCCTGCAGATCACCTGCGAAAGCACGGCCAAGGCCCTCAACGCTAAGGCCTGTTCGGTTCGGCTCTTGACCCCCCGTGGGGACGAGCTGGTGCTGGGCGCTGCCTACGGTTTGAGCGAGGACTACCTGCGCAAGGGCCCGGTGGCGGTCAGCCGGAGCCCGGTCGACCAGCGGGCGCTGGCCGGCGAAATCGTCGAGATCAAGGATGCGTCCCGGGACCCCGGCTTCCAGTATCCGGAGGCGGCGGCCCGGGAGGGCATCCGTTCGGTGATCGTCGTTCCCCTGCCGGGTCGGAACCGGGTTATCGGGGTGCTCCGGGTCTATACGGCCGAGCTGCGCGAGTTTACGGAAGAAGAGCGCCGGTTCCTGATGGCTGCGGCCGACATTGCGGCCCTCTGCATCGAGAACGCCCGCCTCTACCAGGAGCTCCGGGCCGAGAATGAGCGGCTGCGGGCCGACCTGCGGGACTGGCACTCGGCCTGGGGGCTTGAGGCCCTGCCCGAAGAAGTCCCCAGCGAGCCCAGCCCCGGTCGGGAGTAAATCCCGGCCCCGGAAAAAGGGGTGGGCCCTGCCAACGGCCGGGCCAGCCGCCGGCAGGGCCGGGGTTAAGGGGGGAGGCAGGCAACTTGCGTGCGGGGCCGTTCTGGTTGGCGATTACCTCCGGCCGTGACCGGCCTTAAAGGTCGAATCGATCAGCCGGTCAAGGTTTGACTGGAACCTGCTCTTGGCATTATTGGCCTGGTCCTGAGTGAGTCGCCCCTGCTGAACGAGCTGGTCTACGGCCTGGTTGAACTGCTGGGTCAGGAAGTTTTTAAGTTCGTCCCGGCTCTTGCCGTGCTCCTGGGCGATCTGGGCCAGGCTCTTGCCGGACCGCAGCTCGTTCAGCAGGTCGCTGGTATTCATCCCCAGGAAGCCGGCCAGCGCATCCAGGTGGCGGCGCAGGTCGAAGTGGATGGCCGGCCTACCCTTGCCGAAGAACGGGCCGACAAAGAACTGGCCCTGGTCGATCCGCTGGAGGATGCGGTTCGCCTGGTCCTGGGTCAGTTTGCCGCTCTGGACCGCCTGCTGGACGGTCTCACGGGCGGCCTGTTTGAAGGCGTCGGTGAGCCGCTCCGGGGTGACACCTAGAATCTGGGCGACCCGGTTAAGCCAGTCCTGCCAGAGGGTCTGGGCCTGCTGCTTTGCCGGGGTTGGGGTGGGCGTCGGCGTATCGGCGAACGTCCGGCCGAGCAGGACGCCCCCGCCCAGGAAGGCAACGGCAAGCAACGGTATTGTGACCAGAATCACCCGTCGAATCATGGTCCGCTTGGCTCCCTTCAAACGGTGTTTGGTTGGGACCCGCTTTGGATTTGTCCCACCAGTAAATCTAAGGGCCGATGTCTAAACGGCAATTAAGGCCCGGTAAAAATCCGGTTAAAGTTGCGGCCGTTGGGTCGCACGCCGCCGGTATCCGCCGGCTTCGCTTGGCTGCTCGCGCCCCTGCCTTAACAGGGGCTGGCGGGTCTGCCATCTTCAAGCAGTTTCCGTGAGGTGGCGAGCGGGGCTGTGGACGGCGCCTTAGCGTGCGGCGCGGGTCTTAGGCCTATCGGCTGGCCTGAAGGGAGGGGGGCACCTTGGCATCCGGTTAGCCTGAACCTTCGATCCACTTCAGCAGCAGGGTGGCCAGGCCGAGGAAGATGAAGAAGCCGCAGACGTCGGTGAAGGTCGTCAGGATGACGCCTGACGCCTGGGCGGGGTCCCGTCGCAACAGCTTTAGGGAGATGGGGATGATTACCCCGAAGATGCCGGCCACAATCATGTTCAGAACCATCGCTACCCCTGCCACCACCCCCAGGGGGAGATTGCCTTTCCAGATCACCACCGTAAGGGCGGTCAGGGTGCCGATAACGGCCCCGTTGGTCAGGGCGATCAGAGTCTGCTTGCGGAGCAGGCGGAATACGTCCCGGACCCCGATCTCGCCGAGGGCCAGGCTCCGGATAATTACGGTGACCGTCTGGATGCCGTCGTTACCCCCCTGCCCCGAGATGACCGGCGATCTGGCGGCCAGGATTGCCACCTTTGCAATCGACTCCTCAAACAGGCTTACCACCCAGCCGGCGAGGAACGCGGTGTAGAGGTTGATTATCAGCCAGGGCAGCCTCAGGCGGACCGACTCCGAAACCGGCCCGAGCGCCCGCTCCTCCTCGGAGAGGCCGACCATCCGGAACATATCCTCGGTCGCCTCTTCTTCGATGACGTCAACCACGTCCTCGATCAGGACCATCCCCAAAAGCCGCCGGTCCCGGTCCACCACCGGCAGGGCCAGCAGGTCATAATGCTCCATCAGCCGGGCAACCTCTTCCTGGTCGGTGTCCGGCCCGACGTAGATAACCTGGGGGTCCATGATCTGGCCGATGGGCGTATCCGGGTCGGCGATGACGAGCTGGCGCAGGCTTACGACGCCGAGCAGCCGGTCGTTTTCATCAACCACAAACAGGTAGTAAACGATATCACTATCCGGCTTTTCCCGCCGGAGCAGGTTGATGGCGTCTTCGGCCGTCATCCAGGGGCGCAGGACGACCGGCACCGGCATCATCAGGCCGCCGGCGCTGGTATCGGCGTACGGGAGCAGCCGCTCGACCTCGGCCCGTTCTTTCATCTGGCCGAGGACCTGCTCGGCCTCGGTCGGGGAAAGTTCGTGGAGGACATCGGCGGCCACGTCCGAATCGACCTCGTCGAGCACCCGGGAAAGGGTTCCCAGCTCGATCCGGCCGGCCAGCTCAAGCCGGTCATCCTCGGGCATGTACTCGAGGATTGTGCCGAGCTCGTCCGGGCTCAGCAGGTTGATGAGCAGGTTCTGGTCGGCCCGCTCCAGGTGAGAGAAGACCGCGGCCCGGTCGGCCGGGTGCAGCCCTTCGAGGACCTGCACCGCTTCCGAGGGCTTGCCCTCCCGCAGGGCGCGGGCGATATCTTTGGCCAGCTCGTGGACCTGAATCTCTTCCACGGGCGATTCTCCCCGGGTGGCCGGTAATCGGCCGGGTTTAAAGCTGGGGGCTCTTTTGGGCGTCGTTAACGGTGTGGATAAGCCACTTAGGTTATAATGTACGGCAATCGCGGCGCGCAAACTCCGGGAGGTACGAACGTGGCCCTCTTTCTGACCGAAGCCGAAGTGGCCGAACTTCTGCCGATGGCGGCGGCCCTGGAGGCCGTCGAGGCCGCCATCAAGGCCCAGGGGCTGGGCCTGGCCATCAATGAGCCCCGCCGCCGGATTCGGACCCCCGGCGGCATGCTCCACGTGATGAGCGGGGCCGTCCTGCCGGCCGCACTGCTCGGGTTCAAAGCCTACACCACCTTCCGGGCCGGCGCAAAGTTTCTGGTCATGCTTTACAGCGCCGACGACGGCCGGCTGCTGGCGGTGATGCAGGCCGATAAACTCGGCCAGCTCCGGACCGGGGCGGCCAGCGGGGTGGCCACCAAATACCTGGCCCGGCCGGACGCCTCGGTCCTGGGCGTCATCGGGGCCGGCTGGCAGGCCGAAAGCCAGGTCGAGGCGGTCTGCCAGGTCAGGCCCATCAACCTGGTGCGGGTCTACAGCCGGACCCCCGAGCGGCGGGCCGAATTTGCGGCCCGGATGGCCGAACGGCTGGGCATCCGGGTCGAGGCCGTCGAGTCGGCCCTCGATGCGGTCAAAGATGCCGACGTCGTGGTCACGATTACAACCAGCCGGGACCCGGTCCTCCTCGGCGAGTGGCTCCGGCCGGGAATGCATATCAATGCCGCCGGCAGTAACAGCCTCCTGCGGCGGGAGCTGGACGACGAGGCCATAAAACGGGCCGACCTGATCTTCGTCGATTCGAAGGACCAGGCCCGAATCGAATCCGGCGACCTGCTCGGGCCCATCGAGCGGGGGCTTATAAGCTGGGAGGCGGTCTACGAGCTCGGCCAGGTTGTGGCCGGCCTCCACCCCGGCCGGCAGTCGGCCGACCAGATCACCCTTTTTGAATCCCACGGGCTGGCCATCTGGGACGTGGCCGCCGCCGGGGTCGTCTACGAGCGGGCCCGGGAGAGGGGCGTCGGCCGGGAAATCGACCTTTAAAGGCCCGTCCGACCTTATCCACGGCCAGCCCTTCGGCCGGTGGATAAGGCCCTTGCTTTAAGATTGCCCCTCTGGTAATCAGAGGGGTGATGGGCCTTTCAAGGCGGGAGTTTCTGCGGCTGGCGGTGGGGAGCGGGCTGGCCGTCGGCCTCGGCGGCCTGGCCCACGCCGAGAACCCCCCGGTCACCGAGGTCCGGTCGAGCCGGGTCACCGTGAACGACCTGCGGGCCCGGGCTGCGGCCCGGGGGCTTTCGATTCTGAGCCGGTCAGAATACATCTCCGAGGTTTACCGGGCCGACCGGACCTTTGACGCCGTCGGCGCCTTCTGGAAGGGGCGGGTCCGGTCGCTCGCCGTCCAGGTGAGCCGGGACGGCTCAAACTGGTCGCCCTGGTACGACGTGATTATCGGCGCCCACGGGCCGACGGCCGGCGAGTACGGCGAGCTGATTGTTACCGGGGATGCCCGCTACCTGCGCTTCAAGCTCGGCCTGGGCGAGGGCCTCGACGCCGACGTACTCAATTTTGAGCTCATCAATTCCGGGCCGGGCCCGAGCACAAAAGATATCGTCAACGGCAAGGTCGGCCTGATGGCCCCCCTGGATGCCCCGGGCCAGCGGATTATCTCCCGGGCCGAGTGGGGGGCCGACGAGCGGCTGCGGTTCGACGAGAACGGCCGGGAAGTCTGGCCCCGCCAGTACCACGTTATCAAAAAGGCGATCATCCACCACACCGTTACCCGCAACGGCGACCTGAACCCGGCGGCCACCGTCCGGGCAATTTACTACTACCACGCCAAGGTCCTCGGCTGGGGCGACATCGGCTACAACTACCTGGTGGACCAGCAGGGGAACGTCTACGAGGGGCGCTGGGGCGGGGCCGGGGTCCAGGGCGGCCACGCCGCCTACGGGCCCGACGCTAAGGGCAACATGGGGCCCGATTACAATCCCGGCAGCGTCGGGATCGCCGTCCTGGGCAACTACGAGGGCCAGGCGCCCCCGAGCGACGCCCGCATTGGCCTGGACAAGGTCCTCGCCTGGAAGCTCGGTGCCTGGCAGATTGACCCGACCGGCCGCGGGCCATTTGTGGATAAGGACCTGCCGAATATCTGCGCCCACCGGGACTGCCAGCCGCCCAGTGTGCCGGTGCCCTGGCGCAACGGCGGGACCCTGTGCAACGGGACGGCGTTTTACCGGCAGATGGACGCCGTGCGGGGGGAGACGGCCGACTTTGTGCGGCGGCTGCCGGCCCGACCGCCCGATTACGACATTCCGGGCGGGCACTTCTTTACCCAGACGAACGGCCGGGGTGGGGCGGGGGGCACCGGCTACTCGGTGACTAACGCCGACGGCATCCGGTTCTGGGACGAGTTCCGCCGGCTGGGCGGGGTTCAGGCCGTGGGCTATCCGGTCTCCCGGCGGTTCAGCTGGAACGGGTTTATCTGTCAGGCGTTCCAGCGGGTCATCTTCCAGTGGCGGCCGGAGGTCGGCCGGGTCTATTTCGTCAACGTCTTCGACCTGCTCCACGACGCCGGCAAGGACGGCTGGCTTGAGGCCCAGCGCAGTGTGCCCCGGCCGTTTGACACGTCCCCCGATACGGGCCTGCCGTGGGGTGAGGTGGTCCGGCGGCACCTGAGCATCCTGGATAACAATCCGGCCCTCAAAGCGCGATACTTTGCGGAGAGCGACCCGATCCTGTACTTTGGGCTGCCGATGTCGTATGCCGATTACGGCCCGGTTGCGGTGGTCCGGTGCCAGCGGGCCGCATTACAGTACTGGAAAGTGAAGACCCCATGGTCAAATCCCGGCGACGTGCTCGTGGCCAACGGGGGCGACGTGTCAAAAGAGGCCGGCCTGCTGCCCACCCGGGCCGTCGTGCCCGAGGACCCGCCCTACCCCTGGGTGAACAGCTAGGCCGCACCGCCGTCCTGGTCGCCCTGGTCCTGCTCTTCGGAATCCTGCTCGGTCTGGTGGTCTGGGGTACCCTTTTTTCGAGCCAGGGACCGCTCTGGCTGGTGCGGCCGGCCCCGACCGCAACCCCGACCCCAAGGCCGACAGCCCCAGCGGCCTCCCCAACGCCGGCCCGGACCCCCACCCCGCCTGCGGGCGGGCAGGGCCTGGCGGCCGCGGTCTCGGCCTTCACCGCCGCCAGCTTCGTCCAGTTCGATATCACGGGCACCTTCGCCTTTACGTCGACCGGCCAGCTTTTCACCGTGGAGCTTTCCGGCCGGGGCGCCATTGCCCGGCCGGACAAGTTCAAGTCGGTCCTGAGCGGCCAGTATGATTCGTTCTTTGGGTTTTATAAAGTGGGCCGGGAGCTTCGGTGCCAGAGCCCGAAGGGCACCTTCTCGCCGCCGGAGTGCACCCCGGCCTTCGGCGCTCCCGGCAAAGGGGGTTCGCCGTACCTGGCCGTGCTCTATTTGCAGAATCCCACGGCGGTCCGGGACCTGGGACTGGAGACCGTTGGGGGGCGGCGGCTGCGGCATTTTGCGTTCAAGCCGGATACGGCGAAGGTCCTGGCCCAGGAGCCGGGCGTCGGGCCGATTTTCGAGCGGCTGGATATTGCCGCCGACGTCTGGGTCGACCCGGCCGGCAACCTGCCCCAGCGGCTGGACGTGCGGGTTTTCCAGCCCGGCCAGGAAGGGACCGACGTCTGGACCATGACCCTGACCTTCCGGGACTACGGCCAGCCGGTCCAGATCACCCTGCCCCCGCCGTAGCCGGGACCGCGTCCGAAATTGACAGCCCCGGTTATCCCGTGATAAATCAAGGTAGCACACCTGTCTGCGGAGGGCTACCATGTGGGGTGATCAGTACAGACGTGTGGCACGCTGGATAGCTGGGGTCCTGGTGTGTGCGCTCCTGGTCGCCGCCTGCGGTCCGTCGGCGCCAGGGCCGTCTGCCGAGCAGCAGACAACCCGGTTCACGATGCCCCAAACCCTCGTCTGGACTGCCTACGATGTCGGCTCGGCCGGCTACAGTCAGGCCCTCTCTATTGGCAACGCTATGGCCCAGAAGGAAGGCATCACCCTGCGGATTATCCCGGCGGGCAACGATGTCGCCCGGCAGTCGCCAATAGTGGCCCGGCGGGCCCATTTCGGCGCCCTGGGAATCGCCACCTTCCTCTCCCAGGAAGGGGTTATGGACTTTGCGACGACCGACTGGGGCCCGCAGCCGGTCCGGATCGTAGGTGCATTCTGGTCGGCATTTAATACTGGGGCTGCGTCCTGCGCCGGGGACGTGGGCATCAAGACCGTCTACGACCTTAAGGGGAAGCGGATCGCCTGGGTAGTCGGGGCCCCGGCCCTTAACCTCAACATGACGGCGTTCCTGGCCGCCGGCAACCTCACCTGGAACGACGTCCAGAAGGTGGATTTCCCGAGCTGGGGCGCGTCCGTGCGGGCGGTCATCGAGGGCCGAGCCGACTGTGCAATTGCGAGCACGAACTCCGGCCAGGCTTACGAGATCGCCTCGTCGCCTCGCAAGTACACCCCGGCGGCGATGCCGAAGCCGTCCGAAGACCCGGCCGCCTGGGAGCGGCTCAAGAAATATGCCCCGTACTTTGAGTACAACGAGGCGACCATCGGGGCGCCGCCGGTCTCGCCCGAAAACCCCCACATCGGGGCAACTTACGGCTACCCGATCATCGCCACCTACGCCTGGCAGGACTCGGAGCTCGTCTACCAGGTAACCCGGATGATTTACGAGCTCTTCCCGCTCTACAAGGACGCCTACCCGGGCAACGACGGACTTGCCCTGGAGCGCCAGCGCTTCAAGTGGGTCCTTCCGTACCACGAGGGGGCCGTCCGCTACTTCAAGGAGAAGGGCGTCTGGAACGACGAGTACGAAAAGCACAACCAGCAGCTGATCCGGCGGCAGGAGGTCCTGGCCAGGGCCTGGGAGCGGGCCCTGGAGGAGGCCCAGAAGCAGAAGGTCGATTCGGCGAAGTTCCCGGACTTCTGGATGAAGGTCCGGGCCGAGGAGCTGCGCAAGGCCGGGTTCGAACCCTACTGGACGGAGAAGTTCTGGTGACCAACGGCGAGGGCCCGGCCGGCTGCCGGCCGGGCCCTATTTCTGCCCCTCTGGCTGAAGATTGCCGGCCATGACCGACCTGGGGGCTACTGAGCGCTATCGCCGGCTTGGGCCGTTCTGGGAAGCCGTCGTGGCCGTCCTGACGGCAGTCGGGATCCTGCTGGCGGTTAACCAGATTTTCAACCTCAGGTTCTTTGTTGGGTTTGTCCTGCTTGAAAACCGTTATTTATATCTCCTGCTGGGTATTTTCCTGGCGCTGGCCTTTATCGTCTTCCCGGCGGGGTCGAGGTGGGCCCGGGGTGTTCCCTGGTACGACGTGGTGCTGTTCGCCGTGACCCTGGCCGTCTGCGGCTACTTTGCCTGGAACGGCGAGCGGATGGTGATGGAAGCGTGGGAGTTCCGGGCGCCGCCGGCGGCCGTGGCGGTGGGGGTGGTCCTGTGGCTGCTCATTCTGGAGGCGGCCCGCCGGACCGGCGGCCTGGCGTTCACATTGGTGGTGTTCGCCCTTTCGCTTTATCCGGTCTATGCCGGGCACCTGCCCGGGCCCATCGCCGGGTTCAGCCTCGCTTTTGACGACACCATCCGGTATCAGGTGGCCAGTGTTGAGGCGGTCCTCGGGATCCCGATGCGGGTCTTCGGCAGCTTCATCATCGGGTTTATCCTTTTCGGTCTCGCCCTCCAGTTTATGGGCGGGGGCCGATTTTTTATCAACCTGGCCATGGCCTTGCTTGGTTCCGTGCGGGGAGGCACCGCCAAGGTGGCGATCGCGGCCAGCGGGCTTTTCGGGATGATGAGCGGCAGCGCCGTGAGCAATGTGCTCTCCACCGGGGTGGTAACCATCCCCGCCATGAAGCGGACCGGATTCCGGCCGGTGGATGCGGCCGCCATCGAGGCGAATGCGTCGTCGGCGGGGGTGATAACCCCGCCCGTTATGGGGGCGACCGCATTTATTATGGCCTCGGTCCTGAGCGTGCCCTACGTTGAGGTAGCCCTGGCCGCGGCCATACCGGCGTTTTTGTTCTATCTGAGCCTTTTTTTGCAGATCGACGCCTACGCCGCCCGGTACGGGATAAAGGGCCTGCCCCGGGCCGAGCTACCCGACCTGATTGAAACGTTGAAGGGGGGCTGGCGGTATCTGATTGCGTTTTTTGCGCTGATTTTTATGCTGGTCTACCTGCGGCAGGAGGCGCTGGCCCCGTTCTACGCGACCGCAATCCTGCTGGCGCTGGGGATGCTGCAGGCCGAGACCCGCCTGACCCCGGCGAGGCTGAAGGCGGCCCTGGTGGCCGCCGGTCGGATCCTGGCCGAGCTTGTTGCCGTGCTGGCGGCCGTCGGCCTGATTATCGGGTCGCTGTCCGTAACCGGGATTGCCGGCACCTTCTCGTCGGATGTCCTGCGCCTGGCCGGGGGGAACACCCTGGCCCTGCTGGCGCTGGGGGCGATTGCGTGTTTGGTCCTTGGATTGGCGCTGACGATTACCCCTTCGTATGTTTTCCTGGCCGTGGTGTTTGCGCCGGCCCTGGTTAAACAGGGTCTTCACCCAATGGCCACCCACCTGTTTATCCTGTACTGGGCGATGCTTTCGGATATTACGCCCCCGACGGCGCTATCAGTGGTGGTTGCGTCGAATCTGGCCGGGGCCCCGCCGTTCCGGGCGATGCTGGAGGCGATGCGGTTCGGTATTGTCAAATACTTCCTGCCGTTTTTCTTCGTTTACCACCCGGTCCTGGTCGGGGCGATAAGTAGCCTGGCTGATCTGGCGGTGGCCCTGGGTGGGGCGGTCCTGGGGGTGGGACTCATCGCCTACGCCATCCAGGGTTATCTGCCCCGGGTCGGTACCCTCCGGGCAAACATACCGGCTATCCTTGTCCGGCTGATACTGGTTGCCTGCGGGCTTTTGCTGGCGTTCCCGGAGTCGATAACCAGCATCATCGGATTCGGGGTGGCCGCGGCCACATACGGTCTCACGTTTATTCTGGCCCGGACCGGCCTCTTCACCGTTCCGACGGTGAAATCCGTCCCGACACCGACGTCAGGTCTGCCGGCCTCGGGCGAATAGCCTAAGGAGGTAATGGGATGGCGCAGGTTTCGGTGTTCGACGTGGAGGTCGTCCCCAGGGCCCGGGCCGAGTGGTTCCCCGTAACCCGCGAGTACACTTACCTTAACCACGCCGCATATACCCCGCTGCCGACCCCGGCCGTTGAGGCCATGACCGACTTTCTCCGCAAACACCAGCTCGGTCCCAAATACGAGGCGGAGCTTCTGGAAATCAAAGAGCAGACCCGCCGGGAGCTCGCCCGGCTTATCAACGCCGAGCCGGAAGAGGTCACCTTCATCCCGACCACCAGCGCCGGCATCAGCCTGGCGGCCTGGTCCCTGCCCCTCCGCCGGGGCGACAACGTGATTATCTGTGACCACGAGTACCCGGCCAACGTCTACCCCTGGCTGATGCTCCAGAAGAAGCGGGGCGTCCGGGTCAAAATCCTGCCGGCGCCCGGCGGCGGACTCACGGTCGAGCAGGTGGCGGCGGCCGCCGACCGGCGGACCCGGGTCGTCAGCGTCAGCGCCGTCCAGTTTCTCTCCGGGTTCCGAGCCGACCTGGCCGCCCTGGGCCGGTTTTGCCGGGAGAACAACATCTACTTCGTTGTCGACGGGATGCAGGCCCTCGGGGCCCTGAAGGTGGACGTGAAGGCCGAGCAAATCGATATTCTGGCGGCGGCCGCCCCGAAATTCCTGATGGGGCCGCCCGGCATCGGCCTGTTTTACGTCCGGAAAGAGCTTATCCCCGACCTTGAGCCGCCGGTGGTCGGGGCGAACAGCGTGGTCGGGTTCAAGCCGGAGACGTTCATGGTCTACGACCTCAAGCTTCTGCCCACCGCCGACCGGTTTTACACCGCCCAGGTTAACCGGCCGGGCATCGCCGGGCTGGGGGCGGTGGTGCGGCTCTTTAACGAGCTGGGACCTGAAAACATTGAGCGGCGGGTTTTAAGGCTGACCGAAATCCTGGTCGGGCAGCTCAAGGCGGCCGGGTACCGGGTGCTTTCGGATTTTGAGCCGAAGCACCGGTCGGCCATCGTCAGTTTTGCGCCCCCTGACCCGCTGGAGGCCCACCGGAAGCTGACCGACGCCCGGGTCGTGGTCTCGCTTCGCTACGACCGGACCCAACAGCCATACATCCGGGTCTCCCCCCACTTCTACAACACCGAGGACGAAGTTCGCCGGGTCGTCGAAGTTCTCGGCGACCTGGGCCGGTAATCCGGGCCGGCCGGGTCCGGGCGCCGGGTGTTTACCCCTGGCGCTCGATGGGGTAGCCCTTGTTCCGCCAGGCCTCGGTGCCGCCCTCCAGGTTTATGACCTCGGGGACGCCGATGGCGGCGGCCATCTCGGCGGCCACGGCGCTGCGCTGGCCGACCTGGCAGACGAAGATCACCTTATCGCGGGTGACATATTTCTGGGGGTTGGCCAGGAACTGACGCAGGGGCACGAGCTTGACGCCGGGAATGTGCTCCCGGGCGTATTCGTCCGGCTCCCGGACGTCGATAATCTCGTACTCGCCCGACTCGATCAGCGGGCGGGCCTCGTCAACACTTACCCGCCTGAAGGGCTCCTGGACCGCGGCTTCCTGGACCATCGCCATTCACCTCCGGGATTGTGAACTTTTTTGATTCAGTTACTCAATTATACACCTTTCGCCGGTCGGGGCCGGGTTTCGGTTAAACTCTAAGTAATGACAGAGGCTCCCCAGCCGCGCCGACCGCCGCCCTGGCTGCGCCTGGCCGTGGTTTTTGCGGCCGTAGCGCTCCTGCTGGGGGTGGCGGCCGGGTGCCGGTTTATCCCCCAGGGCCGGACCGCCCCGCCGGAGACGGGTTCGCCCCGCCCGGCCCCGACGGCGAACCCCCTTCCGCCCGGCTACCTGGGACAGGCCCTCACTCCGGTGCCGACGCCGACGCTGCCCCCGCCGCCCCCCACCCCGACTCCGGTTCCCCGGGTTGATGCCGCCTACATCCAGCGGGACCTTGAGCGGTTTGCGACGGCCCCGGTGGAGGATTTCGGCCAGGTGGCGCCGACCGTCGCTGCCCTCTGGGAGCAGGTCCTGGGCGAGCCGTTCCCCCAGAACCTTGTAACGGTCCGGATCTATCCCGGCCAGGATTTCAACCTGATTCGGGGCCGGCCCGACGTGGCCGGGTTTGCAGTGCCGGGGCCGAACGGGTCGACCGTTATAAACGCCCCGGTCATCACCGGGCCGATAAGCTTCGAAATACTCTTTCATGAGCTCGGCCACGCCCGGCACAACCTCGAAAATTACCGGGCCCGCCGGAGCGGCCTCGGCCAGGCCCGGGAGCTCAACGAGGCCGTGGCCGAGACCTTTGCGACCCTCATCTGGCGCCACCTGACCGAAAACTACGCCCTGCCCCTGCCGTACTATGAGCGGCGGCCGGCGGGCTTTAACCCCGACTCGGCGGCCTGGGAGACGGTCCACGCCTACCGGCAGTACTGGGAGGCCTACGGGGAGGAGCACGCCGGGGGGTTTTTCGTCGCCTGGCTTACGGCCCTTAACGACCCGGAGCTTAACTTTGGGGACAAGCTCCGCCAGGGGCAGTATTTATCGGCGGCGGAGGTCCGGCGGCTCAATGACAAACTGATCGAACTGACCGGCCGGTACCGGCTGGACCGGTCCATCAGCCAGGCCGACCTGAGCACCATCCAGCAGGTCCTGCGGACCCGGCTCCAGCGGCCGGCCCGCACCGCCCCCGGCGCCCTTTACTTCCCCCCGAACTACAGCTACCCGTGATTCGGCCCTGGCTCGGCTGGTAAAATCAGCCGGAGGGCTACCCCAGACTGCCGGTGTCGCTGTTTCGGAAAGTCCTGGCCCGGCCCGCCGGCCCGGTCCGGGTGGTTAACTGGGCCGTTCTGGCTCTGGGCCTCGCCCTCGTTTTCCACCGGGTCAACCCGGTTCGGGAGCTGCCGGACGACTGGGACAGCCTGGAAGTTCTGGGCATCCTGACGTATCTCTGCAACCACCCGGCGCCAAGCCTGGCCCCCAACTACTACCCGACCGGGTATCCGCTCGCACTCTACGCCCAGCTCTGGGCGGTGCTGGCCCTGTGGCCATTCTGCCGACTTTTCCCGGAACCGGTCCTTCTGAACGGGGCGGACTTTATCTCCCACATCGTCGCCTTTTACGGCGCCTTACGTTTGGCCGGGACCCTCGGCGTGGCGGCCATTCCGGCCCTCCTGGTTGCCCTCGGCTACACGTTTTCTCCCTTCCGGCTCGCCGTTGAAGGCCATTATCACGTGCTGTTTGCAAGTGCGGTCCTGCCCTGGGCCTTGCTGGCCACAATCCGGCTAGCCCGGCCTGCAAACCATGCCGGCTGGGGCAGGGTGCTCAGCACCGGAGCGGCCTGGGCCGCCACCGTCGGGCTTCACCCCTATTTCGTCTGGGTATGGGCCCCCGTTCTGGCCGCCGTGGGCTGGGTCTACCGGCCGGCCTGGCGCCGGTTGCTGGCTTCGGCGGCCGTTACCCTGCTGCTGACCGGACCCTATGGCCTGGGACTGGTTGCCGGCCTGAGGGGTGGCTTCTGGCAGTCGCTGGGCGGCCCGGCGTATTTATTTCAAAGCGGCGTAAGCCTGGATTTTCTGGTCCTGCCGTCGCCATTTAACTTCCTGGCGGGCAAGCCCGTCGCCGAATATATCGACTACCGGTCGCCCCCACACCTGGAAGGCCAGCTCGGGACCCTCGGGCCGGCCGTGTGGCCCCTCCTCCTTCTCGGGCTCACCCGGTACCGGGTGCCCCGGGGTGAGTTGCGGGGCCTCCTGCTCGCCGGGGGCCTGTGTTTAATCCTGGCCCTGGGCCCGCTGGCCATGGTGAGGGGCCAGGTCTTAAGCGTCGGGGTATTCCGGCCGGTCAATGGGGGCCTCTGGGACCTGGGCGCCCTGTTCAAACCGGCGACCTTCGCCGAACGCCCCCCTGATTGGGTTCTGGACGGACTTCCGCTGCCCGGGTTTTTGTGGCTGGCGCTCGTGCCCTTGAGCGAGAACGTTCGGGCCACGGCCAGGCTGGTCATTCCGGCCGGCCTGATGCTTGGTCTTGTCGCCGGCCGGGTCCTGTCGTCCCTGCCCGGGCGGCTCAAGCTGGGCCTGGGACTGCTCTGGGTCGCGACGGTCCTTCCGGGTCCCGTTACCTGGATGCCGGTTCCGGAACCCCACCCGGTTTACGACTGGCTCGCCGCCCGGAAAACGGAGGGGGCTGTTCTCGCCATTGGGGGGCACGGCCCCATTACCCGGGCACCCCACCTGTGGCAGACGCTTAGCCGGGACATCCCCACCTTCAACGGTTATGCCTCTTACCAGCCGGCCTATTACGATGCCCTCTGGCGGGGGCTTGCCGAAAGCGACCTGGCCTTCGCCGACACGGTAAGGCTTCTCTCCGGCCTGGGCCTTCGCTTTCTGCTGGTGGAAGTGGGCGATGACGTGGACCGCCTCATGTACGCCCGGGCACTCCGGTCGGCCGACCTCCGGTTGATCCGCTGCTTCGACCCGGAGGATCGGCGCTGGTGGCAGCTGCCCATCTGCGCCTTCGAGGTCCGGCCGGTGCCCCCGGAAGGCCGGCGGTTCGACGTGCTCTTTGACCAGGGCTGGCTTATTCGGGAAGACTGGGGCCTTTGGGCGGCCGGTCGCCAGGCGACCGCCTTCCTGTGGTGGGATGGGCAGCCGGCCCGGCTCGAGCTGGTCGCCTTTCCGAACTGCGTGCCGGACGAGGCCCAGACTTTAGAAGTCGAACTGAACGGCCGGACGGTCCTCCGACACCGGTTTGATGGTTGTAGCCCTTCCACCCTTACGGCCGAATTGAGGGCGGGCAGCCTGCCGGCCGGCTGGAGCCGGCTTACCTTCGTTTTTGGCTACGCCCGCGCCACCGCCGGCTCGCCCCAGCCGCTGGCCGTCGGCGTGACCCGGCTGAAGGTGACGCCTCTGGGGGCGGGTTCCGGTTAAAATATCTCAGTCTTCTCGGGTTGAGACTGCGGGGAGGGTAAGAATCGATGACAGGCGTTGTCCGCAGGGTTGGACTCGGGCTGGCCGCCCGGGGCGAGGTCCGCAAGGCGGTCGAGTATGCCCGCCAGGCCGCCGACCTGGGCCTCGACTCGGTCTGGATTCACGACAGCTATTTCGAGCGGGACGCCGTGACCTTCCTGGCCGCCATTGCCACCGAGGTCCCCGAAATCAAAATCGGGGCTGGAGCCCTGAACCCCTACACCCGCCACCCGGTTGTCCTGGCCATGACCCTCTCGGCCCTGGATGACCTGGCGCCGGGCCGGTTCATCCTCGCCCTCGGCAGCGGCCTGCCCCTGCGGCTTGCCCAGATGGGCATCCCCTATGAGGACACCGTGGCCAAGGTGAGCGAGTGCATCGACATCCTGCGGGAGCTGTGGGCCGGCCGCCGGATCGTGCTCAACCCGAACGTGCCGCCCCTCCAGCCGATGTTTCCCCCGCCCCACCACATTCCCATTTACATTGCCGGCTACCAGCCCAGGTTCCTGGAGCTGTGCGGCCGGAAGGCCGACGGGTACCTGGCCCGGCCGGCCGAATCGGTCCAGGCCATCGTCCAGATCCGGCGCCGGGTCGAGGCGGCAGCCCGGGCGGCCGGCCGGTCGCTCGACCAGATTCAGTTTGCCGGCTACCTCCTCTGCCTGATTGACGAGAGCCGGCGGGCCGCCCTGAACCGGGCGAAGCGGGAGCCCTTTGTCATCTATATGGTCTCGGTGCTGAGCAACCTTTCCCTGCGCCGGGCCGGCTTCCCGCCCGAGCTCCGGGACCAGGTGGCCGCCGCCTGGCGGGCCGAAGACTACCACCGGGCCGCCGAGCTTATCCCCGACGAGCTTCTCGACGCCTTTATCCTGTGCGGCACCCCGGAAGACGTCGCCCGCCGGGCCTGGCAGTACCACCGGGCCGGGCTGGACCTGCCGGTCCTGCAGCCCATCGTCCAGA
>FWWM01004888.1_pt1 | contig 27277 bp, 23 predicted proteins | sample 2228351 | NCBI WGS metagenome assembly FWWM01 (sample SAMEA103939774, study PRJEB20133) | metagenome | reverse complement strand
ACACCGAAAGCCCTCGGCCCAAGCCTACGGATACACCCTGATAGTCGGTCGTGGGGCAGCTCTCACGATAGAGTCTGTTCCAGAGATAGAACTGCAGGTCGAAGAGATCCTTGGCTAACCCCATAGCTGTATCACCCCCAGCGTCGCCAGGGTGACGATCACCCCCGCAATGCCCACCCCCAGAGCAATCAACGAGAAGGCATACTTGAAGGGAATCCCAAAGACGTAAGCTATCAGCGTCCCCGTCCACGCCCCCGTCGCCGGAAAGGGGATCGCGACAAAGAGCACCAGCGCTGCTGCTCCCAGCCGGGCGATGCTTGGGCTATAGCGCCGGCGTGTGCGCGCCAAGAGCCAGTCCACAGGGCGTCTCAGTATCGCAGACCGACGCAGCAGCGCCAGCACCGGCTCCAAGAGCGCCAACACAATCGGCACCGGCACTAAATTCCCCACAACCCCCAATAGATACGCCGTCACGGGATCGAACCCGTAGACCCCCATAGCTACCGGGATCGCACCGCGCAGCTCGCTCACCGGCAACGCAGCTATCATAAGCACTACAAGAGCTTCTGCGATCACGGCGTCTATTCTATCGCTCCTAGCTTGCACTTTCTACTCAAGACGGTATAATAGATAAAAGCGAGCACGGGAGGGATCGCTGTGAAGCTCGCGCTCACGTTCGACGATGTGCTCCTCGTCCCTCGTTATGCCCAAATCCTGCCCCACGAAGTGAACGTCTCCACCAAGATCACCAAGAGGATTGAACTGAAGATCCCCATCCTCAGCGCCGCCATGGACACCGTCACCGAAGCCCCCATGGCGATCGCCATGGCCAAAGAAGGGGGCTTGGGGATCATCCATCGCAACTTGACCCCCCAACAACAAGCCGAAGAAGTCCGGAAAGTCAAACGCTACGAAGCGGGGATCATCAAAGACCCCTGGACCCTCACCAAAGACGAGCCCATCGGCAGGGCGCTCCGCCTGATGGCCGAGCACAATATCTCCGGGGTGCCGATTGTCGACCGACGCACTGGGGTCTTAGAAGGGCTGATCACGATCAGAGACCTGCAACTGCGAGAAGACTTAGACGAACCCATCTGGCGCCGCATGACCCCCAAAGAGAAGCTCATCACGGCCCCGCCCACCGTCACCCTGGAGCAGGCCAAGAAGATCCTGCAAGAGCATCGCATCGAGAAGCTCCCCCTCGTCGATGAGCAGTTTCGGCTCTGCGGACTCATAACTATTAAAGACATCAAGAAAGCTGAGAAATTCCCCAACGCGTGTAAGGACCGTCACGGGCGGCTTCTGGTGGGCGCGGCCGTGGGCACAGCGCTCGATATGGAGCGCGAGGCGCTGCTGATCGAGGCCGGAGTCGATCTCTTGGTCGTGGACACGGCCCACGGGCACAGCTCGCGCGTCTTAGAGAAGGTCCGGGCTTTGAAGAAGCAGTTCGACATCGACGTGATCGCGGGGAACGTCGCCACGGCTGATGGCACCAAGGCGCTCATAGACGCCGGGGCCGATGCGGTCAAAGTGGGCATCGGCGGCGGCTCGATCTGCACGACGCGCGTCATCAGCGGCGTCGGCGTGCCCCAGCTCTCCGCGATCCTCGAGTGCGCTGAAGCCGCTCAAAGCTATAAGATCCCGATCATCGCTGACGGGGGGATCCGCTATTCGGGAGACATCGCCAAAGCCCTAGCCGCGGGCGCTCAAGCCGTGATGATCGGCGCGCTCCTAGCGGGCACAGAAGAAGCCCCCGGGGAGGTCTTCACCCTCAAGGGCGAAAGCTATAAGACCTATCGGGGCATGGGGTCCCTGGGAGCGCTCAAGGAAGCCCCCACGGGGGATCGTCGGTATTTTTGGGACGATTCCCAGGAGCCCATCGCCGAGGGGGTCGAGGGGCGGGTGCGCTATCGCGGCAAGGTCGCTGATGTGCTCTATCAGTTAGTCGGAGGCGTCAAGGTCGCCATGGGCTACTGCGGCGCTCCGGATATCCCCACCCTCCAGAAGACAGCCGAGTTCGTGCAGATCACCCGCGCGGCGCTCATCGAGAGCCACCCCCACGACGTGCAGATCACCAAAGAAGCTCCTAACTACAGATTCAGCGACGAGGGCTGACCAAGCTCCCCCTTGCAAGAAGACCCAAGATGGGGTAGAATTATCCCGGCTAAAGTCCGTTATGCCGTGAAACATTTACGGCGGGCTTGGTGTATCTTAAAGACGATCATTGAGAGACCTCCTTTGGGTGCTCAAGGCGACCCTCGGGTGCTGCGTAGCAGCATCGGCCGCCAGGGTTTTGCCACGTCTCTTGCCTCCTGGGGGCGTGGATTTTTCCCCAGCGGTTTAGGGGTCGCCGCCCTCCCTCCCATTTCCCACCCGGGGCGACCGACCCAGTCGCCCCGCGCTCTTATTTTTTTCGAGACTTGCCTGACTCTGGAATAATCCGCTAAGATCGCTCTGAGCCATCTATCGAGAACCTCGCGCTGCGCTGTACAATAGAAGGGCGTGGCGACACAAGGGGGTAGGCAGGATGATCGTCTTCGTCATTCTGGCAGCAGTTGGGCTTGTCCTATTGGTGATCTCGGCGTTCTTTGGGCTTTTTGGCGATGACATCGAGGCCGCGCCCGAAGTCGAGGGGGGCGGGCCGCACTTTCTGAGCCTGCGCTCCATAGCCGTCTTTCTGACGGCGTTTGGGACGGTAGGAGCCATCGCGCGATATTATAATCTGTCGGCGCTGCTCAGCTCGGTGTGGGGCGTGCTGGCGGGGGTGGCCATGAGCGGGATCTATCTCTTAGCCATGCAGATGGTGCGCTCTCAAGAAGCGAGCTCGCTCATCGAGACCAAGGATCTGATTGGGTTGACGGGGCGGGTCACCGTGGCGATCCCGTCGGGGGGCTTAGGAGAGGTCAGTTGCACCGTTAAAGCCCAGCCGACCCGGCGCCTGGCGCGCTCCAAGACCAATCAGGCGATCCCCGAGGGGGCCATCGTGCGGATCACGGACGTGCAAGGGGACGTCGTGCTCGTCGAGACCGTCTAATAAAAAGGGGGGACAGCTTTATATGTTTGGGCTCACGACGCTGCCGGTCTTGCTCGTGCTCGTTGCGTTTGTCGTGCTGGTCGTGGTCATGACCGCGGTGCGCAATTATATCAAAGTGCCGCCCAATAAGGTCGCGGTCTTCTACGGGCGCAAGCACCGCACGCCCGACGGCAAGGTGATCGGCTTTCGCTTGGTCACTGGGGGTGCGGCCCTCAAGTGGCCCATCGTGGAGAACGTCACGTATCTAGATCTGACGATCTTCCCCATCGACTTAGAAGTGCGGGACATGCCCAACAAAGACGGGGTGCTGGTCAGCGCTCAAGCCGTGGCCAACGTCAAGATTCGCAACGACCAAGAGTCCCTCATAGCTGCAGCAGAGAGATTCCTCGGGCGCAGCTTGGAAGATATCAAGCAGATCGCTTATAAGAACTTAGAGGGCCATCTGCGCTCGATCATCGGGCGCTTAACCGTAGAAGAGATCGTGCGGGACCGAGCGAAGTTCAACCAAGAAGTCCTGACGGAAGCGGCGGCAGACTTGGCCAAGATCGGCCTTGGGGTAGACGTCTTGACGATCCAAAGGATTTGGGACGCTGAGGGCTATATTGAAGCTTTGGGCAAGAAGCGCACGGCTGAGGTGAAGCGGGACGCCCGCATTGGGGAGGCCGAGGCCGAGCGCGAGGCCATTATAAGATCTACGACGGCGCTGCGGGAGGCCAAGGAGCGCGAGAACGAGAACTTAGCCCTCATCGCCCAGGCAGAGAAAGAGCGTGACGTGAAGAAGGCTCAATTTGAGGCGGAGGTCCAAGCCCAGCAGGCCAAGGCCCGTCAGGCCGGCCCGCTGGCCGAGGCCAAGGCCCGCCAAGAGGTCGTCGAGCAAGAAGTCCAGATCGAGCTGATCCGCACTAGGAAGCAGATCGAGGTCGCCGAGGCCGAAGCCATACGGCGCGAGCGCCAGCTCTTAGCTGAAGTCATCAAGCCCGCCGAAGCCCAGCGCCAACAAATTATTCTCCAAGCTGAAGCGACCAAACAGAAAGAGATCCTCGAGGCCGAAGGGCGCAAGACAGCGATCATCGTCATCGCCGACGCCGAGAAGCAGAGATTAGCCATGGAGGGCATCGGGGAGGCCGATGCCATGCGCGCTAAGCTCTTAGCCGAGGCCGAAGGCACCAAAGCGAAGCTCTTAGCCGAGGCCGAAGGGACCAAAGCGAAGCTCTTGGCGGAGGCCGAGGGCGTCAAGGCGAAGCTCTTAGCCGAGGCCGAGGGCGCGCTCAAGAAGGCTGAAGCTTTTGCCAAGCTCGATGAGTCCGCCAAGACGATGCTCATCCTCGAGAGATTGCCTGAGGTGATCAAGGCCTTTGCGCCGGTGGCCGGCGCGGTGGCTGCTCCACTGGGCAATATAGACAAGTTAGTCATGCTCGACAGTGGCGGCTCCGCCGATGGGGCCAACCCCTTAGCTCGTCTGGCCAACACCGTCCCGACGACCATGTTTCACTTACTGCAGGCCGCCCAAGCCGTGGGGATCGACATCAGCGGCCTGTTGAGCAAGATCGGGATCAAGTCCGAGGAGGAGAAGAAATAACACAGAGGGCCCTCACCCCGGCCCCTCTAAGCCCCTCACCCCTTCACCCCTCTCCCTCGAGGGGAGAGGGGATGGGGGTGAGGGTGAGGAGAGGGGTTGGGGGTGAGGGCCGCTAAGGAGCGCGTATGCCAGAGCCCGTCTATATCTCAGAGAAGCCGCTCGTCGAGCAGGAGAGCTCAGTGCTGGTGATCTGTTGCTCGAGCAATCTCTTCCTGCCCTACACCCAGGAGTTTCTGGAAAAACAGCTCGGCCTTGGGCCGGGGCGCTATGATCTTTTAGCTGTTCCCGGTGGGCCGCAGTTTCTCCTGCTGACGGAATATCTGCCGAAATTCGCCTGGGTGGGGCAGCGCTGGGTGAAATTTTTGGTCGAGCGTCACCGGCTCAGGAGGGTGATCGCGATCTCCCATGAAGATTGCGCCTGGTACAGCGAGGAGCGGCTGGTGCCGCAGTTTCTGCAGAAGTTTGGGGTGGGCAGATCCCTCAAGGAGCGCCAGCGCGAAGACCTTCGGGAGATCGTGCAGGCGTTGCGCACTCTGGGGTTGCCGATCTCTGTTGAAGCGTATTACGCAGAGAAGGGCGCCGATGGGAGGGTGCACTTTATGAGAGAAGGGTGAAGGCCCTCACCCCGCCCTCACCCCTGCACCCCCCTCCCTCAGAGGGGAGAGGGGAGGGGGGTGAGGGTGCGGGATGAGGGCCCTCTGGCCCGGCCTACGGCTTCAAGTTGTAGAAGACCAGCAGCAGAATGATCTGCTTCTGCGACAGCAGCGGGCGCCCCCGGCTGTTCTTCAGGCCCGTTAACTTGCTCACCGTCTCGATGGGCGCAGCCTTCTTCAGGGCCTCTAGGGTGTCCTCCCCAAAGTCGGGGAAGTAGGCAATGCGCTGCTCGATCTCGGCGACGGTGATGCTCGTCGGCCGGTTGCCGATCTTAAAATAGGCCACCATGGCGCTGGCCACGTCCGCGGGGCTGGGCGCCTGTTGCGCCGTCCCCACCATCCCCAACACCCCAAGGGCCACAACCGCCACGACCGCCCGCACGACTTTTGCTGTGACGAACATCGTCTCTCGACCTCCTTGTGTGTGAGTTGTAGATGTTCGACGGCTGGAGTCTAGCAGCCCCCTGCAAAGCCGGTGCAAAGTGGGGACTTTGCGCGTATAATTAGAGCCCCTCTCCCTCAGAGGGGAGAGGGGACGGGGGTGAGGGTGGAGGGAGAGGGGGGCAGGGGGTGAGGGCCGAATATGGGGTAAAAATCTTTCTCTTTGGGAGATTTTCCCTCGAGCGCGACGGGCAGCCGCTGGCGCCGCAGGCGTGGAGGAACGCCAAGACCCAGGCGCTCCTGAAGATTCTCGCCAGCGAGCGCGGGCGGGTCTTCTCCACCGACGAGTTAATCGAGTATTTGTGGCCCGGGGAAGACTTGTCCTTGCGGAGCGCCGCGTCGAACCTGCGCAGTCGCGTCGCCGAGCTGAGAAGGATCCTCGAGCCTGGGCTCACACGCGGGGAGCAGTCGGGCTATATTCTCACCCGGCGTGGGGGCTATCTGCTCTCTCGCGAGAGCGACTGCTGGATAGACGCCGAGGAGTTTTCTCAGCTCGAAGAGCGCGGGCGGATCGCCTATGGTGAGGGGAGGTTCGAGGAGGCGCTTTGTCTGTTTGAACGAGCCGTGGCGCTCTATCGTCGTGGGGAGTACTTGGCAGAAGATCGCTATGAGGAGTGGGCGTTGCAGGTGCGGGAGCGCTTTCGTGAGCGCTGGGTTGAGGTCTTGAGTCTGCTGGCGGACTGTTTCGCCCGGCGCGGGCAGTACTCTGTAGCACTGAGCTATCTCGAGCGTGCGATAGAAGAATCCCCGTTGGACGAGCGGCTCTATCGCCAGATGATGGTCTACGCGTTCTGTGCGGGGGAGAGGGGGCGTGCACGTCGCGCATACGAGCGCTGTCGCGCCGTGTTGGAGCGGGAGCTCTCCGAGCGGCCCTCGTCGCAGACAGAAGAGCTTTATAGACAGATCCAGTCCGAACAAATCTCTGATTTGGAGCGCGTCTATCCGCGGGCTGCGCCGGAGCGGGTGGGGCTTCCTGCGAAGGTGCGCCGGCCGCCATTTGTGGGGCGGACTCGTGAATGGGAGAGGCTCACGTCGGTCTTGAGCACAGCTCGCTCCGGTGAGGCGCGTATGGTGCTGATCGTCGGTGAAGCGGGCGTGGGCAAGACGCGCTTGAGCGAGGAGTTTGCGCGCTGGGCCAAGGAGCACCAGGGAGCACAGACCCTCTCTGGGCGGTGCTACGAGCTGGAAAGCCCCATGCCGTTTCATTTATGGATCGAAGCCCTGCGCCAGGGGATCGAAGGCCTGCAGAGCGCTGATCTGCTCGACGTGCCGCCCGCGTGGCTGGCAGAGCTCTCGGAGATAGTGCCGGAGTTGCGCCGCGTCTTCCCCAACCTGCACCCGGTGGTGCTCCCGCCGGAGCATCGTCAGTACCGGCTCTTTGAGACTCTATACAGAGTTATCAGATCCCTAGCGCTGCGCCACCCTCCCGTGATCGTGCTCTTGGACGACTTGCAGTGGGCTGATACGGCCTCGCTCGATTTTCTCTGCTATCTCATAGAGAAGCTCACGAGCGAGCCCGTCGTTATACTAGGGACCGCGCGATCCGAGGAGCTAAGCCCTCAGCATGGGGTGGAGCGTGTGCGGCATCAAGGGATGCGCTTGGGCCGACTCGATGAGATCACGCTGCAGCGCTTGAGCGAGCCCAAGATCTCCGAGTTGGTGCACAGCCTCGCCGACGAGTTGGAGACGACGGCAGATTTTGGTGGGCGGCTCTATCGCGAGAGCGTGGGCAACCCCCTGCTGGTGACCACCGCGCTGCAAGCGCTCTTTGAGAACGGGGCATGTGTCTGGGAGGGGTCTCGCTGGAGGCTGGCCGACGCTGAGCGGATCGCGCTGGCCTCATCGGCAGTTCAGCTCCTAGAGCGCCGGATACAGCGCACCAGCGCCGCAGCCCAAAGGGTCTTACAGCTGGTCGCGTGTGCTGTTCAGCTCGAGCTTTCAGTCTTGGAAGCAGCGTGGGAGGGAGCCCCAGAAGAGCTCTTTGCCCATCTTGTGGAGCTGATGTCGCAGGGGCTGCTGGTCGAGCGTGGGGGGCGGTACGAGTTCGCGCACGACAGATTCCGCACTATCGTGTATGAACGCCTCGAAGAGCCTCGACGGACTTGGCTGCACCGGCGGATCGCGCACGCCCTCGAACGAGTTTATGCCGATCCTCTCGCAGCGGGGGTGGCCGGGCAGCTGGCCGAACACTATGAGCGCGGTGGGCAACTCGTCCACGCTCTAGAGTGGACGATCAAAGCTCTTCATGACTACGGGAGACGCTATTACTTAGAAGAAGGGCTCCAGCTGGTGGAGCAAGGGCTACGGTTGTTACAAAAGCTCGCAGGCCGGCTTCCCGAGCGGGAACGATTAGAAAGAGAATTCGATCTGATACTGGAACGCTTGGACCTTCAGCTGAAGGCGGGGCAGCTTCACGCAGCTCAGGAGAACCTTGAGGGCTTGCTCTCGCTGGCGAAGAGATTAGATAGCCTTCATCAGGCGCAAGCGCTTCACTGGCAGGCCCTGTGGCATATCCGCGCAGCGCACTACCCCCAAGCGCTCCAGTACGCCCAGCAAGCCTATGAGCTCAGCGACAGTGACCCGATACTTCACGCTGTGATCCTCGATCAAATCGGGCTTATTCACTTTTGCATGGGCGACTACAGGGCGGCGTGGCACTCCTATCAGCAAGCCCTGGAGATCTTTCGCACACGCGACCGCCTCAAAGAAGCCCACGCGTGGAATGATTGCGCCAACGCCCTCGTCAAACTGGGGGAGTACCGCCGAGCGCTCGAGTATTATGAGACGTCGCTCAAGCTGTATCGCGAGCTTCATGAGCAGAAGAAGGTCAGCGCCGTTCTGAACAATATGGGAGCTGCACGGCGCTACCTAGGGGAGTACCAGCAGGCGCTCACCCATCTGGAGCAAGCCGTTGCCATAGATAGAACTACAGGCGATCGTCTCGGTCTGGGATTCAGCCTCTGCAATCTCGCCCAGACATATCGGCTCCTGGGACGCTCCGACGAAGCCCTCAGGCTCAGCCAAGAAGCCTATCAGATCTTCAGCTCTCTCGAAGACCGATTGGGGCAATGCATGATGCAACGGTGGCTCGGTGTCACGTATCGGGAGCTGGGCGATCCTGTGCGCGCCCACGAGTATCTCCAGCACGCCTTAGAGAGCGCCCAGACCATAGGGGCCCATGCCGAAGAGGGAGAATGCTTGCTCGAAATGGCCCTTACCCTGCTCGAGACAGGAGACCCCGCCCAAGCCCTCCAGAAGCTTCAGTCGGCCCAAGAGTGGAGCCAACGCCTCAACTGGCCATACCTGACAGCGCGTGTCTACCTCGCCCAAAGCGCAGCCCTCCTTGCGTGCTCAGAGAGCCAGAACGCCTTGAGCGCCGCTCACGCAGCCCTGGAGCTGATCACCCTGCATGGATGGGGCGGCGAGCTCCTCATCCGGGCTCACTATCTTACCTATCGCGCCTTACACGCCCTCGGCCACCCCCAAGCCGCCCATGCCCTCCACGCCGCTCACTCCGAGCTCCTCAAAACAGCCAACCTCATCACCGACCCCTCCCTGCGCCACAGCTTCTTAGAGATCCCCCTCCATCGCCAGATCTGCTTGACACACCGCACCCAAGATGCTACCATACTCTAGAACTGTCAAGAAAGGGCAACGATCATGCAGATGCTCTATGACGGCAAAGCCAAAACCCTCTTCGCCGGCACACTCCCAGATACGGTCGTCATATTCTTCAAGGACACCGTCACCGCCGGCGACGGCACAAAACGGGACTCCATCCCCGGCAAGGGCGCCCTCGCCGCCCAGATCTCCATACGACTCTTCGAGCTGCTGGCAGAACACTCCCTGCCCTCACACTACATACGAAAGCTCGACCAACAGAGCTTCTTAGCCCAAAAAGTTCAGATCATCCCCCTCGAGGTCGTCGTGAGAAACCTCGCCGCCGGCAGCATCGTCAAGAGATTGGGGCTGGAGCGCGGACAGGTCTTCTCTCCCCCACTCGTCGAGTTCTTCTATAAGTCCGACGCCCTCCATGACCCCCTCCTCTGCGAGGCCCATATAGACTCTCTGAAGCTGGCCAGCCACGACGAACTCAAAAAAATGAAAGACTACGCCCTGCGCGCCAACGCCATCCTCACAGACTACTACAAGCAGATCGGCTTACAGCTCGTCGACATGAAGTTCGAGTTCGGCCGGACCCCCCAGGGAGAGATTCTCTTAGCCGATGAGATCAGCCCCGACACCATGAGGCTGTGGGACGCCCAGACCAACGAAAGCTTAGATAAAGACGTGTTTCGCGAGGACAAGGGCGACCTGCTCCACGTCTACAGGGCCGTGGCCCAGAGAATGGGCATAGCGCTATGAAAGAGTTCCTCGTGCGGGTGCTGATCGAACCCAAGCCCGAGCTCTTAGACCCTCAAGGGCAAGCCGTCGAGCGCGCCCTGATGGAGTTGGGGTTGAAGAACATCTCCCAGACGCGCGTGGGGAAGCTCGTCACCTTCAAACTTCGGGCGGTCTCCTCCCACTCAGCTCGCGAGAAGGTCGCCGAGGTCGCCCAGAAATTCTTAGCCAACCCCATCCTTGAACGATACTCCCTCGAGGTGGAGGAGCTCTAATGCGCGCGGCAGTGGTCGTCTTCCCCGGCTCCAACTGCGACTACGATACGTATTATGTCCTCAAAGACCTCCTGGGGATCGAGACGGACCTCTTCTGGTATCGTCGGACGGACTTAGACAGATACGATTTCATCGTGCTGCCTGGGGGGTTCTCCTATGGGGACTATCTGAGGGCGGGAGCGATCGCGCGCTTCACCCCGGTGGTGCAAGAGCTCCCCGAGTATATCGCGAGGCAGCGGGGGATCGTGTTGGGGATCTGCAACGGCTTTCAGATCCTGACCGAAGCGGGGCTGCTGCCTGGGGCCCTGACCCGCAATATCTCGCAAAGATTCATCTGCAAGACCGTCAGGCTGCGCGTGGAGAACAACGCCACCCCGCTGACCCATCTGTTTGAGTATGGGGAGATCCTCTCCTTGCCCATCGCCCACGGCGAGGGACGGTACATCGCCCCACACGAGACCCTCGAGAGGCTCAAGAGAAACCGTCAGATCTTATTGACCTACTACGGGGAGAACCCCAACGGCTCAGTAGACAGCATAGCGGCGATCATGGACGAGACGGGGACGGTCTTCGGGATGATGCCCCATCCGGAGCGCAACGCCGAGAAGCTCTTGGGATCTGGGGAGGGGCTGAAGTTCTTCCTGTCGGTGGTGAGGGCCCTCACCCCCAGCCCCTCTCCCTCACCCCCGGCCCCTCTCCCCTCTGAGGGAGAGGGGTGCAGGGGTGAGGGGGGAGAGAGGTGGAGGGGTGAGGGTGCGGGGTGAGGGCCTGAGAGTATGCTCTCCCAGAGCGAATACCAAACGATCTGTGCTCATCTTGGGCGCGAGCCGAACGAGCTAGAACTGGGGCTCTTTGCGCTCAACTGGTCCGAGCACTGCAGCTATAAGACTTCCAAGAAGTTCTTAAAGCTGCTTCCCACGACGGGCAAGCGGGTGCTGCAAGGGCCGGGGGAGAACGCCGGGGTCTTGGAGGTGGAAAACGAGTGGTGTGTCGCCTTCAAGGTTGAGAGTCACAATCACCCGTCGGCGGTCGAGCCGTTCCACGGGGCGGCGACGGGGGTCGGGGGGATTATCCGAGATATCTTGAGCATGGGGGCGCGCCCGATAGCCCTTCTGGATTCGCTGCGATTTGGGGAGGACGCCAAGTCCCGCAAGCTCTTTGAGGGCTGCATAGCGGGGATCGCCCACTATGGCAACTGCGTGGGCGTGCCCACCGTCGGGGGAGATATATACTTTGAAGACGCTTATGCCGATAACTGTCTGGTCAACGTGATGTGTGTGGGGCTGCTGAAAAGATCTGAACTAAAGCGTGCTATTGCTCGTGGGGTGGGCAATAAGATTCTCGTAGTTGGGGCGCGCACGGGGCGAGACGGGATCCACGGGGCGACCTTTGCCTCGAGCGATCTTATAGGGGAGACCGAGACCAAGCGCCCCAACGTGCAGGTGGGCGACCCGTTCACCGCAAAATCCCTCATAGAAGCGACGCTGGAGGTCTGTCGATGGCCTGAGCTGATCGGGCTGCAAGATTTGGGCGCTGGGGGGCTCTCTACTGCCCCAGCGGAGATGGCGGCGCGGGGCGGGGTGGGGATCTCCCTCGACATCGAAGAGGTCCCGCTGCGGGAAGAGAAGATGACCCCCTATGAGATTCTCTTATCAGAATCCCAAGAGCGCATGGTGCTCTGCGTTCAGAGGGGCTCCGAGAGCAAATTCTTACAGACCTATCGCAAGTGGGGGCTGGAGGCGGCAGTCATCGGAGAAGTGATCGCCGAGAGGGTCTATAGGATTCGGCATGAGGGACGAACGATTGCCGAGGTCCCTCTCAGTCTCTTAGTCGAAGGGGTGCCGGAAGGCCCTCCCCCTCCACCCTCATCCCAGGCCCCTCTCTCCCCTCACCCCTCCACCCCTCTCCCTCAGAGGGGAGAGGGGATGGGGGTGAGGGTGCGGGGGGAGGGGCTGGGGGTGCGTGAGCGCTTGACGAGACTCCTCCAGACCCCAACGATCGGCTCCAAGCGCTGGGTCTACGAGCAGTACGACCACACCGTCCAGACCAATACGGTCATTGGCCCTGGGGCCCACGACGCGGCCCTCTTGCGGGTGAAGGGCGAGCGCTTCGCCCTCGCTGTCACCATGGGGGGCAACGGACGCTACTGTCAGATAGACCCCTACGAAGGGGGCATCCGCGCTGTCTGTGAGGGGGTGCACAACCTCCTGAGCGTGGGGGCCGAGCCCATCGGGATCACCGACTGCCTGAACTTCGCTAATCCCACCGACCCCGAAGTCTATCGCTCCTTCGAGCAGACGATCAGGGGGATGGCCGAAGCTGCCAAAGCGTTAGAGTTACCGTTTGTCTCAGGGAATGTCAGCTTCTACAATCAATCGGAGACGAGGAAGATCTACCCCACGCCCATCGTGGGGATGGTAGGAGTTCTCTGGGATATCGAGCGCAGGGTGCCGATGGGCTTTCAGCGCGAGGGTGATCTCATCTATGTGATAGGGAAGCTCTCGGGGGCTGTGGGGGGCAGCGAGTATCTGAAGGTCTTCTATAACGAGATCTTTGGCAAGCTGGAGCCGACGGATTTAGAGCTGGAGCGCCGCTTGATGCGCGCTCTGCTGGGCTTATCAGCGAAAAAACTTCTGGCGAGCGCGCATGATGTCTCTGAGGGCGGGCTGCTGGTGGCCGTGGCTGAGAAGGCTTTGGCCAAGGGGCTGGGAGCACGACTAGAGCTTGACGATCTCTCGGAGGAGATGCTCTTTGGGGAGTGGCCCTCGCGCTTTGTGGTGACGGTACCACGCGAGCATGAAGACGCAGTGAAAGAGATTGTAGAGAGCCTGGGGGTGCCGTATAAGAGGGTGGGCACGGTGATCACGGACGCGATAGAATTGGGTGGGGAGCGCGTCTTGGTAGCGCAGGTGCGCCGCGCCTATGAGACGGCTCTCAATCTGTAGCTTCTGTCCCGGATGCTGAAGCATCCGGCTCAGCAGATGCAAGCCCGCTGAAGCGGGCTGACAGCGTGGCCCTCACCCCGGCCTTGCGGCCACCCCTCTCCCGTAGGTGACTACGGGAGAGGGGTTGGGGGTGAGGGTCTCTGCGGTGAATTCATTCACCGGTCACTTTGTCATGTGCTACTGGATCGGATATATGTTGTTACGAGGTGAAGCAAGGATGAATATCTGGCCTGGGGTGGTCCTGTTGGATGAAACTGAGAGAAGAGTGCGGGCTCTTGGGAATCTATAGCCGATCCACCGAGATCGCTGACGCGTTGCAGCTGGGGCTCTTCGCCCTGCAACATCGGGGTCAAGAGGCCGCGGGCTTTGCCATCTCTGACGGGCGCGAGCTGCGCTGCTATAAAGACCTAGGGCTCGTCCAGGACGTCTTCGCCAAGGGATACGTTTCACTCTTGCGGGGGCACATCGGGATCGCCCATACGCGGTACTCCACTCAAGGGGAGAGCGCCCGGCAAGAGAACGCCCAGCCCTTCATTCTGAGAAGAGAAGGGCGCTGGATAGCCATCGCCCACAACGGCAATATCTCCAATGCGGCCCAGCTGCGCGAGGAACTCTCTTCTGAGGGCGTCTACTTCACCAGCACCTCCGACACGGAGAGTCTGTTGCATCTCTACGCGCGCGCGCGAGGGACCAGCCCCCACCAAAAATTAGCCGCGGTCGCAACACAAGTTATGGGCGCCTATTCCCTGGTGCTGATCGACGGCGACAAGCTCGTCGCTGCTCGGGATCCCTTTGGGTTCCGCCCGCTGGTGCTGGGCCAGCGCGGCAACGATTGGGTCATAGCCTCGGAGACCGCAGCATTTGATATCTTGGGAGCTCAGTTCCTCCGGGAGATCGAGCCTGGGGAAGTGCTCATCATCGACCGGGAGGGGCTGCACTCCGCACGGTTTGGCCAACCGTCTCTCAAGAGACAGTGCATCTTCGAGTTGATCTACTTTGCCCGGCCCGATAGCAAGCTCTTCGGCCATAACGTCTACGAGTTTCGCAAGGCGTGTGGGGCGCGTCTGGCCGAGAAAGAGACTCATACTATAGACATTGTCGTGCCCGTGCCCGATTCGGGCCTGCCGGCTGCTTTGGGATATTCCCGGAAGCTAGGCAAGCCCTTGGAGTTTGGGCTGATTCGCAGTCACTATATTGGGCGAAGCTTCATCGAGCCCTATCAAGAATCTCGGATTCACAAAGTCCGGATGAAGCTCTTGCCGCTGCGCGATGTCCTGCAAGACCGTCGGATCGCCTTGGTGGACGACTCGATTGTGCGTGGGACGACTTCGAGGGCGATTGTGCACGTCTTGCGGGAGTTTGGCGCCAAGGAAGTCCATCTGCGCATTGCGTCCCCGCCGATCATCGCGCCATGTTACTTTGGGATCGACATGCCCACCCGCGAGGAACTCGTAGCGTCGAGCCGGACGATCCCGGAGATTGCACGCTTTATGGGAGCAGACTCAGTAATCTATCTCACGGTGGAGGAGCTGCAGCAGTGCGTGAGAGACCCTGAGAGCTTCTGCACGTCGTGTTTCACGGCGCGTTATCCTGAGGGCAGTCTCCCCCGCGAGCATCCGGCGCTAGAATATCTGCTGCCCAAGTGATTGCTATGCGCTATCGCGATGCTGGGGTCGACATCGACCAAGCCGAGAAGCTCATCGAGCTTATTAAGAAGCTCAACCCCAAGGGGCGTGCCCAGATCGGCCCCTTCGCCGGGCTGTTTGATCTCCAAGAGACTCTTACAGAGTATCACGACCCGGTGCTGGTCAGCTCGACCGACGGCATCGGCACCAAGACGAGAATCGCTCTGGAGTGCAGGAGATTTGAGGGCTTGGGGCAAGATTTGGTCGCCATGAACGTCAACGATATCGTCTGTCTGGGAGCCAAGCCTCTGTTCTTCTTAGATTACTATGCTACAGCCAGGCTCGAGCTGGAGATGAGCCGAGAGATCTTCGCAGGACTCGTGCGGGCGTGCGATGAAGCGGGCTGTGTGCTCCTTGGGGGTGAGACGGCTCAGCTGCCCGATCTCTTCGTCAGAGCTCACGACTTCGAATTAGTTGGATTCGTCGTGGGGGTCGTCGAACGCTCACGGATCACAACTCCAGAGCGAGTCGAACCAGGGGATGTGCTCATTGGCTTGGCCGCAAGCGGGCCACACTGTAACGGCTTCTCGCTCATCAGAAAGATCATCGAGACACAGAAGCTCGATCTGAGAAGCGTCTACAGCGAAGCTGGGGAGCGCCCGCTGGGAGAATTGCTCTTAGAGCCGATGCCGATCTACTCCAACGTCGTGCTTCGGCTTTGGGGGAAGTTCTCGGTGAAGGGCGCGGCGCACATCACTGGGGGCGGGATCGCGGGGAATTTAGTTCGCGCGCTCAACGACAGAGTAGACGCCGTGGTGCACAAAGATAGCTGGCCCAGACTCAAGCTCTTCGACGCTTTACAGCGGTGGGGGTCTGTGCCCAACGATGAAATGTGGGAAGTCTTCAATATGGGCTTAGGGTTCATCGTGATCGTGCCAAGCGAGCAAGCTGAAGCCGTGCTCCAGTTCTTAGAGAGCCAAGGGGAGCGGGCCTATCGCGTTGGGGAGATCATAAATGGGACAGGGAGGGTCTTGGTCCAGTAAGCCGCCCTTGACATCTTGCTCTCTTTGTGCCATAATTCTGCTGTGACTCCTATGGTTTTTAAGAAGCACAGACTACTCCTGCTGCTCCGTGCCTAAGGGCACGGAGACCCTGCATTATACTAATACTCCCAACCGACAAACTAAGAACTGTTTAACTGAAGAACTGCACAAGCGAGGTGCACCATGCCCAGAATAGCCAAATACGACTTCAAGAAGATCGAAAGGCGCTGGAAGGACTTCTGGGAGAAGCAGGGGTTCTTCAAAGTCGATATCACCAACACCGAGAAGAAGTTCTACTATCTGAACATGTTCCCCTACCCCTCGGGGGTTCTGCACGTGGGCCACGGGAGAAACTATATCATTGGGGACGCGTTCGCTCGCTACAAGAAGATGCGCGGGTTCAACGTGCTCAACCCCATGGGGTTTGACGCCTTTGGGCTGCCCGCGGAGAACGCCGCCATCGAGAACAAGACCCACCCCAGAGAGTGGACGATAGCCAACATCGAGGGGATGAAGAGACAATTTCGGGAGTGGGGCATCGTCTACGATTGGGAGAGGGAGATCCGCACCTGCGAGCCCGACTACTACAAATGGAACCAATGGCTCTTCTTGCAATTCTATAAGCGGGGCCTGGCCTATCGCGCTGCTGCCGTAGCCAACTGGTGCCCCGGCTGCCAGACCGTCCTCGCTAATGAACAAGTCATAGACGGTCGCTGCGAACGCTGTGACTCCGTCGTCGAGAAGAGAAAACTGACCCAATGGTTCTTCAGGATCACCCAGTATGCCGAGCAGCTCCTCAATGACCTGCAGAAGCTGGAGCACTGGCCCGAGCGGGTCACGAAGATGCAGCGCAACTGGATTGGCCGGAGCGAGGGCCTCGAGATCGATTTTGCCATCGAGGGCTCATCCCACAAGCTCAGGATCTTCACGACGCGCCCGGATACGATCTTCGGCGTGACGTTCATGGCCATAGCCCCAGAGCATCCGCTCGTCGAGGAGTTCATCGCCCACGAGCAAGACCCGCACCAGCGTGCCCAGCTGGAGGCCTTCGTCCAGAGGGCACTTCAGCAGGGGGAGATCGCGCGCAGCGCCGCTACCGTCGAGAAAGAAGGCTTCTTCACCGGACGCTACGCCATCAACCCCCTAAACGGCGAAAGAGTCCCCATCTATATTGCGAACTACGTCCTGATGGAGTACGGCACCGGGGCGATCATGGGCGTGCCGGCTCACGACCAGCGCGATTTTGAGTTCGCCACAAAGTACGGGCTGGAGATCAGAAGAGTCATCGAGGGCGAAGAGAGCAAGGGCGAACTGCTCTCAGCATTTGAGGGCGAGGGCCGGCTCGTCAACTCCGGGCAGTTCACCGGGATGACGAGCCGCGAAGCGTTCCGCAAGATCGGGGAGTTCTTAGAGTCCACAGGGCAAGGACGCTTCGCCGTCAAGTACAAGCTGAGAGATTGGCTCATCTCGCGACAACGCTACTGGGGCACCCCTATCCCCATGATTCACTGTGACCGATGCGGGATCGTCCCCGTGCCCGAAAGCGACTTGCCCGTCATGCTCCCCGAGGTGCCGTTCATCGGGAAGAAGGGCTTGGCAGAGATCCCCGAGTTCTATCAGACAACTTGCCCCCAGTGCAAGGGCCCAGCCAAACGCGATACCGACACCATGGACACCTTCGTCGACTCTAGCTGGTACTTCTTGCGGTTCGTCTCACCCCATGAGCAGACCAGGCCCTTCGATCCCGACGCCGTCAATCGATGGCTCCCAGTCGATCAGTACGTGGGCGGCGTCGAACACGCGATCTTGCACCTGCTCTATTCGCGCTTCTTCACCAAAGCGTTGCGCGATATGGGTTATCTGAAGTTCGATGAGCCGTTCGCGCGGCTCTTCACTCAAGGGATGATCGAGCATCTCGCCTATCGCTGTCCGGAGCACAACTGGATTCACCCCAGCGAAGTGCAAGAGGGCACCAAGTGCCCTCACTGCGGGCGCGAGCTCAAGGCGGAACTCTATAAGATGTCCAAATCCAAGCGCAACACGATCTCTCCCCAAGACGTGATCGACCAATACGGCGCGGATACGGAGAGGCTCTACACGCTCTTCATGGGCCCGCCGGAGCGCGATATAGAATGGACCGATGAAGGCGTGCGGGGGAGCTTCCGGTTCTTGAATCGTCTGTGGAATCTGGTGCTCTCGCAGGCGCGCAAGCTCACTGATGTCGGCATCTTGGACCCAGCGCAGTTTGGCGAGCGCGAGCGCAAGGTCTGGCAGAAGCTCCACCAGACAATAAAAGCCGTGACGGAAGACATCGAGCAGTTCCACTTCAACACGGCTGTGTCGGCGATCATGGAGCTGACCAATGAGCTGACAGATTACGTGACCGAGCAGCCCAAGAAAGTGAATAAAGCGCTACTGAAGCGCGCTCTGGAAGACTTAGTTTTGATCATCTCGCCGTTTACGCCGTTCATCTGTGAAGAACTGTGGCGGCGGCTGGGGCATGACGACGCTGTGCTGGAGCAGAGCTGGCCAACGTATGATCCACAAGCATTACACGCGGCCGAGCGCGAGATCGTCATCCAGATCAATGGGAAGGTGCGGGATCGGATCACCGTGCCCGCTGACGTGAGCGAAGACCGCGCTGAGCTGGAGAGGCGCGCCCTTACAAAGATCCAGACACGCCTAGGTGGCAAGCAGGTCGTCAAAGTGATCGTTGTCCCTGGACGCCTGGTAAACGTGGTCGTGAAGGAATAGAATGGGGACGAGGAGGTGCGTCCCATGCAAAGACAAATCTTTATCAAAGTCGTAGCGGCGGTCGGATTGGCCTGCGCACTTGGGATCGGATGGGCATTGGCCACACCACGTGTGCAAGACGTTCAGGAGCTTCAGCTAGAAATCCCTCTCTATGAGGGGGCGCAAGTCCAGTGGGAGGCGCATCTGGCAGCTCCAGAGATGGCCCAGGGGCTGGCCCAGTGGGCGCAAGAGCTGTCGGTGCTCAGGATCGCCGGCTATACGATTGAGAGCGAGCGCGCTCTCGACGTGCTGGACTTCTACGACCAGACACTGAGCGGATGGCGGCGGATCATCTGGACTCGCCCTGACGAAGCAGGTGGGGTGCGGCTGTTCGCCCACGATCAGCTCCCCCTGGCTAGCTATCTCTTAATTTTGGTCTCTAAGAGATACGGAGCGACGGATCTGACTATAGTCACGGGGCAGGTCGCCGAGATCCCGGAGGTGCCAATCTTCGAGGGGGCAGAGCTCCAGTGGGAGGTTGTGCTGACCACGCAAGACCTCCTCGAGCATCTCAAGAGATGGCTTGGGGATCTCATCAAGAATCCTCCGCTAGCCATGAGGACGAGGATATGGGGGCAACCGGAGCGCCCTCAGGACTCCCTTATCGAAGCCATGAGCTGGCTAGGGATCTTAGGGATCGAGATGATCTCCCGCTTGCTGCTAGACTTCTCCGAGCTGCGGGTCGTGGGCTACCGAATTGATTTAATAACGGTGCCCCAAGTGCTGGACTTCTATGAACAGCAGTTTAGTGGTTGGAGGTGCAATCTCTGGATAAAGCCTGAAGAATCTGCCATTCGTGTCTTCACTCGAAGCGATGCCCAAGGGCTACAAGAGCTGGTGGCTTTCATAATTATGCCAGGCAGCGGCATGAGGGTAAGCGAGGTACATACTAACGTGATCGTACTGCGGGCGCGGCGCTAAGTTTTACATCACGGATAGACCGCAAAACCCTCTTGACGAAAATGCTCATCAGTTGCTAGCACATTAGATAGCCCTAAGCGCCGCATCACCACAAAGCTCGTGCAGTCCGTAAAACTATAGGTTTTGTCCGAGCGGTCCTGGAAGAGCTGCCAGGCTGCTTCTTCATCGTCCGATGTCACCCGCTCTACTTGCACGATTTCTGAATTGCGCAAAACCCTACCGACTTTCACCGCCTCTCTATGACCCATCCGCGTCCGCACCAGGGTAACCAGCTCATCGAAGACATAGTTAGAAGTGATCAGGTCACCAGAAAAACCTTTGAGAAAGCCAGCAACAGCGGCGTGGTCTGGGTCAACACGGTTGATGTAAGCGTACCATGCGCTCGTATCTACAAAAATCGCACGAGGCCTAGGCTTTTTATGACGGGCTGCCATAGAGAGCTTGGTCGTGATTCCGACCTGCCAAGCCCGGATCGCTGCCCAAGCCAGCCAGCGAGCGTAAAGCAGAACACGCCCCTCGCTCTGGCTCTCGAAAGAGGTGCTCCTCCAAAATCTTCCGCAGTAGAGCGGAAAGGCTAAGTCCTTCCTCTTGAGCCAGCCGCTTTAAGGCTTGATAGTGCCGACGCTCAAGCAAGACCTGCGTCCGATGAAGAGTAGTCACTTCAGACCACCATTTAATATTACATCATTACATTTTACTAAGCAAATGATAAGCCTCTCATGAGCGTCTGGTATACCTCCCCATGAGCTCCGCTTGGGCGAGGATGTGCCCCTCCATCGCCTTGAGCAGCTCGTCTTTGGTCGCCCCGGCCGCAAGAGCGAGCACCGTATCGAGCGCATAGAGCTTGAAGAAATATCTGTGAGTCCCGCTGGGTGGGCACGGCCCGCCATACCCGATCTTTCGCCAGCTGTTGCGCCCTTGACGACTCCCATCGGGCAGATCGCCATCAGCTGGGACGCCCTCAGGCAAGGCGCGCGCCGTCACTGGGATATTATAAATAACCCAATGGACCCAGGTGCCCATCGGGGCGTCAGGATCGTCCATGATCAGCGCAAAGCTCTGGGTCTTCTCAGGAGGCTCGCTCCAACTTAGCGGCGGCGAGATGTCTTGGTCGTCGCAGGTGTATCTCTTGGGGATCATCGCCCCGTGAGTGAATGCTGTGCTGGTCAGGGTCATGATTGTCCCTCCTTTCGGTGCAGGAGTTTGATCACTCGGCTTGGAGCACGCCGTAACGAGTGCACTCGCAAGCGCAATGACTATGACACTTCTCACGGCTCTAGGGTTTTTTATCTAACAAGATCTCCGTCGCTGTGACAGCGACCCTGATCGCGTTCTGCTCGGCAAGCTGAAGGTTTTTCTCACTGATCTGTTCGTGCGTGGGCGTGTCTACGATCCCGCAGACGCACCCAGCACGCAGCCCCAAGGCGCTGCACATCGTAAACAGCGTTGCGGCTTCCATCTCGTAGTTGAGCACGCCTAACTTCTGCCACTCGCTCTTCGTCCCGCGCAGATCTCTGATGATATACTGACTGAACGAGTCCGAGCGCTCCTGGCCGGGATAGAACGTCGCCGACGAGCAGGTGATCCCAACGTGATAGGGGATCTTGAGCCGTTGGGCGGCTTGGATGAGCGCCCATACTAAGCTATAATCAGCAACAGCGGGGTATTCTATCGGCGCATAGTGTGTCGAAGCCCCGTCGAGTCGGACTGCCCCGGTCGTGATGACCACGTCGCCGATGTTGAGAGAGGGCTGGATGGCGCCCGTCGTTCCGACGCGCATAAAGACCCGTATCCCTAGCTGAGCTAACTCCTCGACGGCGATCGCCGTCGAGGGCCCGCCGATCCCCGTCGATGTGATCGCTATAGGAGTCCCTCCGATGAACCCCAGCCATGTGCAGAATTCCCGATGAGCAGCGACAAAGCGCCCGTTCTCCATGGGCTGTGTCGTGGCGATCCTCTCGACCCGTGCGGGATCGCCAGGGAGGAGGGCTATCTGTGCCCCTGCAATCTCTCTGTCGCTCAAGCCGAGATGGTAGAGCATCGCTCCTCCTCCCGTGACGATCTTGGAGTCATCGGCCCTTGGAGACGAGCTGCTTGAACTTCCTGCCGGCCTTGAACTTGGGCACGCGCTTGGCTGGAACTTCTATGGGTTGGCGCGTGCGAGGGTTGAAGCGCCGTGCGGCCTTGCGCACCACCGGCTGGAAGGTGCCAAACCGCGCCAACGTCACCGACTCCCCACGGGCGACCGCGTCCATGATAGCGTTCAGAGCCGCTTCGAGAGCGCGCTTGGCTGAGGCCTTCGAAGGCAGCTTCGCCCGCTCCGTAACCAGCTCCACCAGATCGCTCTTGTTCATCTCTTCTCACCCCCTCTCTTTTTGCTATTAAGACTTCTTATTATAAACAATCCCTGGGGCCGTTGACCAATTGCTCTCCCGCAGCACGATGAGTATACTGAATTCTGTGAGACAGATACTCTTTGTCACCGATCTGGAAGGCCCGCTGACACTCAATGACAACGCGTTTGAAGTGGCAGCGCACTTTCTCCCCGACGGCGCGCGCTTCTTCGCGATCATCAGCACATATGACGATACTTTAGCAGAGCTCGTCAAGCGCCCCGGTTACCGCGCCGGGGACACGCTCAAGCTCATCGTGCCCTTCTTGAGAGCGTTTGGGCTGAGCGATCACGACTTGAGAGAGTTCTCCCGCAAGAGAGTGAAGCTCGTCCCCGGCGCCCCTGAGGCCGTGCAGCGCATCCGCTCCCAGATGCCGATGTTCCTCATCAGTACAAGCTATGCCCCCTATGTCCAAGCCGTCTGTGAGATCCTCGACTTCCCATTGGCAAACGCATACTGCACCAAGATCTCCCTCGACGCATACGCGCTTGCGGAACGAGAGCGCCAGGAGTTGCTCACCTTATACGATCAGATCGTCCAGCGCTCACCGATACGGATTCCTCCAGGAGCTCGAAGTCTCGAGGAGCTTTCGGCACAAGATCGTGAGACTATTGCATTTCTCGATGAGGTCTTTTGGGGACGGGTGAGCGCGCTGGAGGCCGGGCGTATTCTCTGTGAGATCCAGCCTATAGGTGGGCCGGAGAAAGCTCGGGCCCTCCGAGAGATCGCCCAACGCACTCACATCCCTCTGGCGCGGACGATCTACGTCGGCGACAGCATCACCGATGTCGAGGCGTTAGAATTAGCCCGACGTGAAGGGGGCTTGGCAGTAGCATTCAACGCGAACAGCTATGCGCTACGCGCTGCCCAGCTGGGGTGCATCAGCTCAGACGCTCTGATCTTAGCGGAGATCGCTGAGGCGTTTGCTCGGGGCGGACGCGAGCACGTCTTGGCCCTTACCTCTCTTCTCCCCTCACCCCTGCCCCCCTCTCCCTCAGAGGGGAGAGGGGCTGGGGGTGAGGGTGGAGAGGGGCTGGGGGTGAGAGGTAAAAGCTTTAAGCTTACCACTCAGATAGATGACGCTTTCATAGCGCGCAGCGAGCAGATGCGGCGTCGCCTGCGCGGCGAAGAGATTGGGAGTTTGGGATGAAGGGCTTTCAGTTTGGGATTCTCACCTCACTCCATGATGACGATGCCGTGACGCTCTTGCGCGCCCTCGACCGCGCCTTCGCGTCAGGGCGCATAACGGCGCACGTGCCATGCGTGCTCTGTAACGTCCCGGAGCGCCCTTCAGATAAAAGCTTAGCGTTACGCGTCGAAGCCGTGAAGGCCCTAAAATTCCCGAAAGAGCTGATCTTCTTTCCGTCGCGGGAGTTTCAACCGGAGTTGCGCAAGCGGGCTCGCACAGATCCCAAAGTATTAGACCGCTGGCGCACCGAGCACGACCGCGCCTTACTGAAGCTCCTGCCCCAAGGGGTGAGACTCTATCTGTCTGTGGGCTATATGCAGATTCTCAGCGCTGAGATTTTGGACGCCCTCGATGTGCTCAATCTCCACCCGGCGATCCCCGCTCTTGGCCCCATCGGCATGTGGCCCAAGGTGATGGAGGAGCAGGCTGAGCGCCCCTTGCCCTATCTCTTAGCAGTGCCCCAGGAGCGCTTAGCCCACGAGATCCCAAAGATTATGAACATCAGCTATCTCAAAGCCGGGGGGATGCTGCATATCGCCACGGAGCAGACGGATCGCGGGCCGGTCATCTCGTGGTATGAGTTTTCGCTCAGCTCGGAGAGACTCACAAAACTTTGGCTTGAGGTGACGGCGCTGGTGCGGGCGCATGGACTTGAGCGTGTGAAGGGCGAGCCCATCTGGAAAGCACTCGTCTCCCAGATCCGCCAGGAGCAGTTTGCCGGCGAGACGCCCTTGATCGTGCTGACCTTGGAGAAGCTCTCTCAAGGGGTGTGGGAGATCAGAGAGAGAACTCTATATATTCGAGGAAAGCCCTATCCCCACGGGTACTGTCTCAATGGCGAGATCGAGGGCCGCCCGCCCATCTGACTCACGGCTTGCCGGGCTAAGTGCGCCCCTAGCTCTGCGCACTCACGCAGGGTGCGCTCCTCAAAAAGCCCGTAGAGAAAGCCCGCAGCGAACGCATCCCCAGCGCCGGTCGTGTCGACGATTCTTCTGACACGCGGCGCTTCGACCCTATACGAGCGCTTGCCGTCGGTGACATAGCTGCCCTCTTCCCCCAGCGTCACCACGACGATCTGCGGGCCGGCTTGGAGCAGCGTGTGCGTCCCGACCTTGAGATCGCTCGTGTGGGAGAGGAGCTCCAGCTCGCGCCGGTTGAGAAAGAGCACATGCGTTCTCTTGAGGACGGGAAAGAGCGTGCGCAGCCCCCGCCGCGCCAAGAGCGCCCCCGGCGCAAAGCTCACCGAAGTCTTGGGCGAGAGCGCATGCACAAGCTCGCACTGAATCTTCCATTGCTCCTCGCCTACAAACGATGACAGATGGACATACGTGGCACGGGCGATATAGCTGAGATCTATATCGGCTTTGCGCAAGGCACTATTTGCTCCCGGCTCGACGTAGAGCGTGCGCCTGCCCTGAGCGTCTATAAATCCCAGCACGCGCCCGGTCTTCACCCTTGGTTTAATAACAATCCCTGAGGTGTCCACGCCGACGCTCTTAAAACTCTCAAGGAGAACTTTTCCGGCGTCGTCATCGCCTACGGCCCCAAGAAAGCCCGTGCGCATCCCAAGCTGCGCCAGAGCATACACCGTATTGGCCGCCGAGCCTCCCGGATAGGCCCCGGCAAAGACGACCTGCCCCTCGTCGTCATCAAGCAGCCGCTCGACACGATAGAGCTCGTCGAGATTGAGGGCGCCAAAGCCCACAACATCAAACGCGCGCATTCTTTCATTATACACACTTTGACAAGGCGCATTGAAGTCCGGTAAGCTAAGTTGTGATCCCTATGAGACCCAGAGCACTCCTCTCCGTTAGCGATAAGACGAACATCGTCGAGCTGGCTCGCGGCTTAGTTGAGCTGGGCTGGGAGATCGTCTCCACCGGCGGCACGGCCAAGTTCCTGCAAGAACGAAAGATCTCCGTCACGCCCATCGAGTCCGTGACGGGATTTCCCGAGATCTTGAGCGGGCGCGTCAAGACCCTCCATCCCATGGTCTTCGGCGGGATTCTCGCCCTCCGAGATGACCCCACACATCAGCGCGAGCTCGCTGCCCAAGCTATCCACACCATAGACTTGGTCTGTGTGAACTTCTATCCCTTCATCGAGGCCGCCAAGAAGCCCAATCTCACCGAAGCACAGCTCATCGAAGAGATCGATATTGGCGGACCATCGCTCGTCCGCGCGGCCGCCAAAAATTTCCAGCACGTCATCGTGTTGACCGATCCGGCAGATTACCCTCTCGTTCTCGAAGAGCTGCGTCGAGGCGGCGTCTCAGAAGCTACGCGGCGGCATTTGGCACTCAAAGCGTTTGCGAAAGTTGCTGAACTCGATATCGCGATCCATCAGACATTGCAAGAACGATGGAACCTCACCCCCTCACCCCTTCACCCCTCTCCCTCACAGGGGAGAGGGGCCGGAGGTGAGGGCGGGGTGAGGGCTGATACACTCTTTCTCGCCTACACCAAAGCTCATGAGCTGCGCTACGGCGAGAACCCCCATCAGAAAGCTGCGCTCTATCAGAACGCTCTGGCGCCGGGGCTTTCGTCGCAGATCGCAGTCCTCTGGGGCAAAGAGCTCTCGTATAACAACTGGCTCGACACAGAGTCAGCGCTCGCGTTGCTTTATGAGCTTGCACCGCCCGCGTGCGTGATTATCAAGCATAATAATCCCTGCGGGGTTGCGCGCGGCAAGACGCTTTTGGAAGCGTACGAGCGCGCCCTCGAATGCGATCCCGTCTCGGCGTTTGGGGGGATCGTTGCCCTCAACGAGACTGTCGATAAAAAGCTCGCCGAAAAGCTCAATGAAATATTCTTAGAGATCGTCATTGCGCCGTATTTTGCGCCTGAAGCGTTGTCCGTCTTACAGCAGAAGAAAGACCGCCGGCTCCTGCGTTATGCCCAGATCTCGTGGCCCAAGCAGACTCTGCGCTTTCTTTCTGGAGATTTACTCATACAAGATGCCGACAGCGTCGTCATTGACGAGAGCAGGTGGAAGGTGCTCGATGACGGTGCGCTCTTGGAGGCAGAAAGACGCGATCTGATCTTTGCTTTTACGGTGTGCAAGCACGTCAAGTCCAATGCGATTGTCGTAGCCAAGGATGAAGCAACGCTGGGGATTGGGGCGGGGCAGACGAATCGAGTGGGTTCAGCGAAGATCGCGCTGACGCAAGCGGGCGAGAAGGCGCGCGGAGCTGTCTTAGCGTCCGACGGGTTCTTCCCGTTCCCCGACACAGTGGAGCTTGCGGCCCAGTATGGGATCGCGGCGATCATCCAGCCGGGCGGCTCGGTGCGCGATGAAGAAGCTTTCGAGACAGCGAGAAAGCACAAGATCAAGATGGTCATCACAGGGGTGCGACACTTCCGACATTGAAGCTTAAGGCGATCTTCTTCGATCTGGACGAGACTCTTCTGGACACGTCGGGTTGCCGGCCCCCGGCGGTCGAGGCGAGCTTTCGCGTCGCGGTGCAGCGGCATTCGAATTTGGACTTGGAAGCCTGGCGCAAGGCTTCTGAAGAAGTCAAGGCCGAAATGCACGACCTGTGGTTGAACTCGCCCAACTCTGGGGCGGAGCTCTTGCGCGAGGGGTCGTATCGCATCTTAAAGAAGCTGGGCATAGACGACAGGGAGCTTGCGGCGCACGTCAGCCAAGCGTACTATCAGACGTGGGTGAGCCAGCTGAAGCTCTTCCCGGAAGTAAAAGAAGTGCTAGCGGCGTTGCGTGGGCGGTTTCGTCTGGGGGTTATCAGCAACGGGCCGAGCGATCTGCAGCGATACAAATTACAGCTCTTCGATTTAGAGGGGGAGTTCGATCCGGTTGTGATCTCTGGAGAGGTTGGGGTAGCCAAGCCCGATCCGAAGATCTTTGAATACGCACTCCAACGAGCCGGTGTAGCTCCTCGTGAGGCGCTTTACGTTGGGGACTCGCCGGTCTATGACATCATCGGGGCAAAGGGTGTAGGCATGAAGATGGCGTGGGTGAATCGCAACGGGTTGCCCATAGAGAATCTCAAGATCAAGCCGGATTTTGTGGTGCCGGAGTTAAGGGC
>FWWM01005619.1_pt1 | contig 27293 bp, 30 predicted proteins | sample 2228351 | NCBI WGS metagenome assembly FWWM01 (sample SAMEA103939774, study PRJEB20133) | metagenome | reverse complement strand
TTTGCCCTCCGGACAGATAAATATATCTCTTGCTTCATCATATCTAAACTTTTCTCTCTCGTAGATGTCATAATGATTGTGCCTCTTGGTCTCTACTATCGGAATGTGCGGTTGTATATTTTCATTAATAAGGCTGTGTATGAATTCCCCTGCTGCATAACCTTTGTCTGCTCCTATGCTCGCTGGTTTTAGCTTGTGACTCCACTTTATCCTGCATAGCTGTTTGAGTGCATTATCACAATCAGTCTTCCTATCAGGCTCTCCTATATCAGTCCCAATTATTATCCTACTCTTGTTATCCATTAAGTACGTTGCTGAATAATAAAGATCTGTGGTCGCCTTGAATGATTTCCTCGATAATCTGGCATCAGGGTCTGTCTTAGACCTGTGCGTATCATTACTTATCTTTTGCCCTCTATGCGGATAATCTTCCCCAGGCTCCCATGGCTTGTCTTCTACAGGATTATCTTTCTTGAGTTTCTCTATGTATTCTTTAGAGTTCATTTCAACTACTATCGGCTCAAGACTTTTAAATGATGCATTTGCTTGTATATATGTGCTGTCCACTGTTAGATGCTTCCCTGTTAATAAACCTTTGGATATGCACTGTCTTACTATCTCGTCAAATATCTCCTGAAATATGTTGTTCTCTAAAAACCTCTCGTGACGGTTCTTTGAAAATGTTGAATGGTCAGGGACTTTGTCTTCAAGATTTAATCCTACAAACCATCTGTATCCTACGTGCATCTTGACTTCTTCACATAAACGACGCTCTGAGGTAATCCCATAGAGATACCCTATAAGAAGCATCCTCAGTAATATCTCTGGATCAATTGATGGTCGGCCTGTATGACTATATAAATGTCTTACTTTGTTTCTTATGAAATTGAAATCAATATGCTTATCAACAAGCCGTAATAGGTGATTTTCAGGAACCATATCCTCTATTTTTACATAATAGAACATTGGCTCAATTCTTTGTTTCTCTCCTAACATTGCACCTCCTTAATTCAAAAGTTGCAATAGTCTATCACTTTGTGATACTAAAATAAATAAGTTTGTTAGGAGAGTTTTTCAACAGGCTGGAAAGAATTGACCCCATATTGTTGTGTTGGTTTGACCCCATATTGGTTCACACTGCATGGCCACTGCATGACCACCCACATCCTTTGATGCCTGTATCCCATAAAGCATTTCCTTGATAAGTCTCTGCTTTGGTTTTCTAAAGTCATTTGAAATGATTCCTGAGAATTTTGAAAGTTGCCCCTTTAAATTGGCTATAGTCTTTGATTCTGTGCTCATATCTCCTCCATCTCTTTATCTGATAAGGATTTACAACAGATAGAGGATATTAAACTCAGGAATCTCTGCATTTGTCAAAAAATCTTTGAGTTCCACTAGTGAGCTTGTCGAATTATGTTTTTGAGATTTCTTAATTATTGCAATAAGTTACAAGCTCACTCGAAGAAAAACTCAGGAAACTCCAAAGCCATGGAGGGCGACCTTGATTGAGGGTTTGAAAATTGTAGATTTTCAATGTTATGATACCTTGCATCTTGATCAGATTTATTTGAATAACTATAATAAAAATTTTTATCATGGCAGAGGTCATCCCTTTTAAAGGTCTCTTATACAATCCTGAGAAGGTTGATATCAGTTCAGTGGTGGCGCCACCTTATGATATTGTTACCTCTAAACTGAAGGATGAATTATACAGGAGTAGCCTCTATAACATCATAAGGATTGATTATGGTAAGGATGAAGAGGGAGACAACGAAAAGAATAATCGCTATACAAGGGCATCAAGGTTTTTAGATGAGTGGATTAAGGATGGCATCCTGGGACAGGACGACGCCCCTTCGTTTTACTGCTATCAGATATATTACAAGATAGGTGAGAAAGAAAAGACCCTCAGGGGGTTAATGGGTGCTGTCAGGATTGAGGAACTTGGAAGCGGAAGGATAAGACCACATGAGGTGACCTATGCAAAACCAAAGTCAGACAGGCTGAATATAATACGCTTTTGCAGGGCTAACATAAGCCCTATCTTTTCTCTGTATAGCAGTAAAGAAAAAGTTGCATCATCAATCCTCAAACAGATTTCTGAGAAGAAGCCCCTCCTTAAAGCAAGAAATGGTGATGGCTTTGAGCACATGATATGGAGGATAAATGATATAGAATCCATTGAGATGATAAAAAAGGAATTCGCCGACAAAGACATCTTTATAGCAGATGGACACCACCGTTATGAGACAGCCCTTGAATTCAGGAATGAAATGAGGGATAAGGGTATGCTGAAGACAGGTGAAGAGGCATTTAATTATGTGCTCATGTTCCTTGTAAATATGGAGGATAATGGATTAACACTCCTTCCAACACACAGGATGGTGAGGGTAGATGAGATAAAACGGTTCAAGGAGATGCTGGAACCTTATTTTGAGATAAAGGCACTTAATCTTACAATAGATAAAGGCACAGAAATATTAAAGGCTATTGAGAACAATGGTTGTTCCATGGGGGTATTCTTAAAAGGAGAGGATAGACTTTACTCTCTAAGGTTCAAAGCATCTTTTAACGAAATCGACACACATGATGCCCTAAGGGGATTAGGGGTAACGATCCTTCATGATTTCATCTTCAAGAAGGTGTTTGGAATAGAGGATTTTGAATATGAGATGGATGTAGCAACAGTTCTTCAGAAGGTCAGAAACGGACCATACCATATAGCCTTCTTTCTTACTCCCACAAAGGTAGAGGATGTGAGGAGGGTTGCCCTTGCAGGCCAGAGAATGCCTCCTAAGTCAACATACTTTTATCCAAAACTCCTTACAGGTATGGTTATCTATAAATTTTAGGGTGTTCTTCAATCTCACACAATTTAGACAGGCTTTTTCCATATGGCTCATTAAAAAGATACAGAGGCATGGGCCTCGGCGGGTTAATGTCCTTGGAATGATCTATGAGGTTTCGGAGGATGTCTTTAATCCAAGATTCTATTTTACCAGTGAGTTTATGGCAAGGCATATAAAGGCAGGACCTGATGATGAGGTGCTTGACATGGGCACAGGCTCAGGGATTCAGGCAATTGTTGCAGCCAAGATAGCAAAAAGGGTTGTTGCCATTGATATAAATCCAGAAGCGGTTAAGTTTGCAAGAAGAAATGTTAAACTGAATGGTCTTGAGGAAAGGGTTACAGTGCTTGAGGGTGACCTCTTCAAACCACTTAGACATGGCGAGAAGTTTAATATAATAATCTTCACCCCACCTTATATGGAGGGTCTTCCAAAGACAAATCTTGACCTTGCATTATATGACCCTAACAAGTCCCTTATAATGAGATTCTTCAGCAAGGCAAGAGAATATCTGAAGAAGGATGGATATGTCCAGATGCTTTATTCCTCCATTGCAAAACCATCACGTGCTCTGGAGATAGTAGAGGGGTTTGGGTGGAGACACTCTCTTATAGCAGAAAAGGAGACATTCACAGAGACATTCATTATTTACAGATTAACACCTGTGTATCAAGATTCAGAGGAAGGGCTACATAGATGAATATAGGGATAACCTCTTAAGGGAGAAAATCCTCAAGTCTTTAAGGAAGTATGGACATTATAGAATCTATCTAATCGTTATACCTCCTGAGACAATAAATTTCATTATAGATGTGCTATCAACACTGAGAGGTGTAATCTGTTCCTTTGGTACCAATATGAGATTCCCTGCAAAGTTGTAAGACTGAGGAAGGTAAACAGCCACTGTATCAGCAAGACCCAGATCAATCAGGCTTTCATTTGTGACAAAGCCTATAACCTTGACATTACTATTAGGTAAAAGCGTTACAGCCACAGGCTTGTTAAAGGCCTTCTTCTCACCAACAAATGCACTTATGAGGTCTTTTACAGATGTATAAATCATCTTTATGAGGGGAAGACGGCTGAATATGGCGTCTATAAGATGGACCACTCTCTTTGTCAGGAAATTTGAACCAATAAATCCTAAAAAGGTGATGAGGAAGATTGTGATGATGAAACCGGTTCCTGGTATAGGGAAATCAAAGAGGCTGTCTATTTTTATAAAGATGATGTAAATAACATAGATGGTTGCCACAACCGGCACCAGAAAGATAAGCCCATTTAGAAAATACCTTGTAAGTCTTCTCATATATCTTCCTCCTTTTTGGCTTAGATTAATTATTATACCACTACTTTTACAAGCCTTGTTCTCTTTTTCATTGTGAGTTTCTATAAAATATTTTAAAATGAAAATTAGATAAAAAATAATCTAAGAACGTTAATCCCTTGAGTTGAGGAGTAATTTTTGATATAAGTTAGAAAGGGGGAATGGTTATGGATTATACGATAAAGATTGGTGGAGAGGCAGGGCAGGGACTACAGACCATTGGGTATATACTGTCCAAGGTATTTGTCAGGGGTGGCTTTCATGTGTTTGCCAATCAGGACTATGAATCAAGGATAAGGGGTGGCCATAATTTCTTCCAGATTCGTCTCTCGGACAGGGATGTCCTCTCATCATCAGAGGATATTGATATAATAGTTGCCCTTGATAGGGAGAGCATAGAGAAACACAAAAAAGAACTCACAGGAGATGGGATGATCCTTTATGATTCAAAATCCATCAAGGAAAAATATGAAGGGCAGATCTTCCTTGATGTTCCCATGCAGGAACTTGCCATAAAGACAGGCGGAAGCAAGGTTATGATGAATACAGTGGCTGTTGGTGCTGTTCTTGGTATGCTCGACTATGAATTCCCCATTCTTGAGAATATTATCAGGGAGACCTTCAAGAAGAAAGGCTCCGAAGTGATAGATGGCAACATCAGAGCAGGCATGGCAGGGTATGATTATGCAAAAGACAATTGCAAGCGATGTGGTTTTGTTATCCCGAAAGGTGATAAGAAAAGGAGGATGCTTATAAGCGGGAACGAGGCCCTTGCCCTTGGTGCAATAAATGCAGGTTGCAGATTCATGTCAGCATATCCTATGACCCCTTCAACAGGTATCATCACATATATGGCATCAAAGGCTGATGAGTTTTCCGTAGTTGTAGAGCAGACAGAGGATGAGATATCGGCAATAAATATGGCCATTGGGGCATCCTTTGCTGGAGTAAGGGCAATGACTGCAACCTCTGGCGGTGGTTTCTGTCTCATGACAGAAGGTGTCTCCCTTGCGGGTATGACAGAGACACCGATTGTGATCGTCCTTGCACAGAGGCCAGGGCCTGCAACAGGGCTACCAACAAGGACAGAACAGGGTGAGTTATTCTTTGCACTTTTTTCAGGTCATGGAGAATTTCCACGGGCAATCCTTGCACCACGCGATGCTGAAGATGCATTCTATACAATCCAGAAGGCATTTAATATTGCTGAGAAATATCAGACAGTGGTCTTTGTTATGAGTGACCAGCACCTTGCTGATTCCTACTGGTCGGTGGAAAGACTGGATATTAAAAGGATAGGTATTGAGAGAGGTCTTTTAAGGGATGGTGAGGTCAGTAAGGATTATAAAAGACACAGGATCACAGAGTCAGGCATCTCTCCAAGGGCAATACCAGGACAGGCTGGAAGGGCTGTTGTGGTGACTGACAGTGACGAACATGATGAAGATGGCCATATAATAGAGGACGCCATGACAAGAAGGCTGATGGTTGAAAAGAGGATGAGGAAGCTGAAAGGCATCACGTCAGAGATTTCAGTGCCTACTTTGTATGGAAGCGAAAAACCTGATATACTCCTCACCGGCTGGGGTTCTACATATGGAGCAATAAAGGAGGCAGTGGACATCCTTAATGAAAAAGGTATGAATGTATCAATGCTCCACCTTAATGAGATATGGCCATTCCCTTATAACACAAAGCTCCAGCCCCATGGCGTGATACTCTCACCATTCAATCCTATCTCATTTGCAATATCTCTGAATGCGAGTTTTGTTGCCAGAAGTTTCTCAGGGGATGTTACTCACCTTACAGAGATGATAAAAGAAGGGGTTAAACATAAGGGGTTTTCACTGATTGATATATTACAACCATGTGTGACATTCAATAAATTGAATACCTATGCATGGTACAGGGAGAGGGTTTATAAGCTTTCTGACCATGACCCGTATAACAGGAAGGAGGCATTTGAGAGGGCACTCGAGTGGGGGGAAAGGATACCAATAGGGATTATTTACAGGAATGATCGTCCTACATTTGAGGATCAGATTCCTGCCCTGAAGAATGGTCCACTGGTAAGACAGAGTCAGGACAGGTCAATAGATTCACTACTGAATAATCTTTATTAGAGGGGGGTATTTATGGAGAGATTTTCTATCACAGAGGTCATTGAACAGGCCATCCAGACAGAAGAACTTGGCTATGAGTTTTACTCCAGAATGGCGAAGAGGTTTGAGGATAATGAGGGATTACAGAGGCTCTTTGACAGGCTTGCACTGAAGGAATTACAGCATAAAAATACCTTCAAAGAACTACAGGAGATAACCGGTGAGAGTAAGCCAGAGGATTGGGAAGAGGTCATTCCATATCTGAGGGCGATGAGTGAGTCAGAGTTCTTTCTTGGTAAGGATAAGTCCCTGACCTCAATTGAGAACATAAAGACAGCTCACGATGCAGTGAGGTTTGCTATAAACTTTGAGAAGGAAACCATGCTCTATTTCCTCGGGATAAGGGATGTGGTTAAAGAGAAGGAGGTTGTTGATGAGATTATACATGAGGAGAAGAATCATATAGCGTGGCTTTCCAGATTTGGAGAGGGAGTATTGAAGACCCAATGAAATTTTAACTGGGGGTTAGATTGCGCCTCTTTCTGTTGTTATTTCTTCTGAGTTACAGTGCAATGCATCTTTACTTAATCCTGAGGGTGAGGTCTGCCTTTTCACTCACTAAAAAGACATGGATCTACATCATTCTGTTTGTGGTAATAATGATATCTTCTCCATTCATTGTGTGGGCATCTGAGAGGGCAGGACTTGGATTTTTTGCACGCATAATAGCGTATACAGGATATATATGGATGGGCATCTTATTTCTATTCGTCTCCATCTCACTTGTCATTGACCTTTATCGACTATTAGTCTTTTTACTCAGGTTTTCCCTTCCGAGGTATTTATCCATTATAACCCCTTCGGCAAAATTTTCATTTTTAATACCCTTCTTTCTTTCACTCATTATTGCTACTTACGGCTATTTCGAGGCAAAAAATATCCGTACAGAGACGGTAACAATCAGAACATCCAAACTCCCTCAGGGAACTGACAGACTCAGGATAGTTCAGATATCTGATGTGCACATTGGATTGATTGTCAGAGAAGGGAGACTGAAAAGGGTGTTAGAAAAGGTGGAGGCGGCAGAACCTGATATCTTAATCTCCACAGGTGACCTTGTTGATGGGCAGATGAATGAGCTTGAAGGGCTTGCAGAACCCCTGCAGAAGATTAAGCCGAAATACGGGAAATTTGCCATAACAGGAAATCACGAATTTTATGCAGGTATTAATCAGTCAGCAGACTTCATCGCAAGGGCAGGCTTCACGATTTTGAGGGGAGAAGGGCTCACTGTTAACGGGCTTATTAATATTGTTGGTGTTGACGATCCTGCTGGAAAGCGCTATGGTTCCTTTAAAGAGGCCACTGAGAAGGCTCTGCTCTTAGGAGTCCCTCATGGAAAATTTACAATACTCCTTAAGCATCGTCCCCTTCTGGATACGAATGTATTAGGTCTATTTGATTTACAACTTTCAGGCCATACGCATAAGGGACAGATATTCCCATTCAGCCTCCTAACAAGGCTTTATTACAGGCATACAGCACATGCAGGCCATTTAAGGATTGTTGACGACTCATATCTATATGTAAGCAGGGGGGCAGGGACATGGGGGCCTCCGATCCGTTTCTTATCTCCTCCAGAGGTGACGGTGATTGATATAGTTTCAGCTACGACAAATCATCATAGCTGAAAGGGATAAAGATGGTAATGATTGTATAATCATAGAATCAAAATCAGGGAGGTTGAAATGTATGCAGATGTAGAGGTCTACGAGGGTGGTAAGTTTGTAAAGACAGAAAAGATGAAGCTTAAGAAGGTGAAGGAGTTGAGCGATGACATCATCTACGAGAATGAGCACGGCAGGGCAGTTATATATCTTAAGAAAAAGGGTAAGTATATATTAATCTCTATCGAAATGGCCTGATCAAAGATTTATCTAAAAAAGCTTGCATCAGAAAATTTTTCTGGTAAAATTAAGTTAGTATCACAATCTATTGATTTTGCAGGAGGGCATTATGGGTTATACAATAGTTGCATTGAAAGAGAAGATACTACAGATGTATCCCGAGATTCAGATGCATGGTATCAGTGTTGGACTCAACTTTGATGAGCAGAAGAATGCCTATATAGTGAGATTCAGTAAAGGGGCTCATGAGCTATCAACACACCTTGATAAGACCGATGCTGACGAATGTATGAATGGGATTAAGTGCATTCATCTTGGTGTGCAGATAGGGCAGTTTATAAAAAACTTTGAGGAAGGAGGTGAAAGGTTATGAAGGCTTTAAGGGTTATCATGATATCCATAGTCATTATGGGTCTTTTCTTTGCCTGTAAACGAACAGAGACAGAAAAGGTTGAGGCCACTGCTGAGAAGGAGATGAAGGCAGAAGAGACAGCACCCGCACAACCAGAGGCACAGGCTCCATCTTATGCCATGGCAGGTGATGTTGAAAGGGGCAAGGCCATTTTCAAGGATGTAAATTTTGGCAACGGCACAGCCGGTAAATCATGCAATTCATGCCATCCTGATGGGAAAGGGCTTGAGAAGGCAGGTTCTAAGAGTGAATTCAATATCATGGGGCAGAAACAGAACAGTCTTGAGGAGGCTGTGAATTTCTGTATAGAGATGGCACTCAAGGGACAGGCGATCGACCCAAATGGTCAGGATATGAAAGACATAGTTGCATATATAAGGTCTATTGGAGAGTAACAGTATCGCAATAAACAAAAGGGGTTGGGAAAGGATTTCCCAGCCTCTTATTTTCTTATGTTCACATGGAGAGGATTGTTGCCACAAATAGAAAGGCCTACCACGACTATTCCATCCAGGAGACTTATGAGGCTGGTTTATCCCTCCTTGGCACAGAAGTAAAGTCCCTGAGGGAAGGGAAGGTCAACCTCAAGGACAGTTATGTCATTATCAAGGACAATGAGGCATTTCTCCTTAATTGTCACATAAGCCCATACAGTCATGGCAATATTCAGAATCATGAACCATTGAGGACAAGGAAGCTACTCCTTCATAGAAAAGAGATAAATAAGCTGTTCGGAGCACTTTCTCAGAAGGGCTTTACAATTATCCCGCTAAAGATTTATTTTAAGAATGGAAAGGCAAAGGTTGAGATTGGTCTTGCCAAGGGAAAGAGAAAATACGAAAAGAGGGAGGCAATAAGAGAAAAGGAAGCTAAGAGAGAAATAGAGCGTCATTTAAGAAGAAAATATTAAAATTCTAAGCACGAAATTCTAAACACAAAACAAATCCCAAATAAACTTAAATGCTCAATTACAAAATAATGTTTGATTACTGGGATAAAGTTTTCTTAATTCCCATCAGTCATCAGGCTAACATCGTCAATTCTGAATATTGTGCATCGTCTCAAGTCTCAAAAAAATCGCCTAAAAACTACTTTTTTGTCACTCTGAACCATATGCTGAACTTGTTTCAGTATTGATTCAGGGTCTCATAACACATTGATTTTATTAGAACCTATCCTGAATTTATTTCGGGGTGCTGAAATAAATTCGACATGACAGCCAAAAACCAAAATTTGCTAAACTACAGTGCGCCTTTTTTACTTTTCTATTGGCAGTTTAATACGTCGAATTTTTGTTTTGTCTACTACACTGATAGAGTCGGCAAGTTCAGATTCTGAGAATTTTTCAACAACTCGAGCAATAAGTGATAACATCTCTGATTCACTGTAGTTTCCACCTCTAAAAAGAATTATACCGGGGCTCCTTGCACCACTTAGAGCCAAAATCTGAGGAAAATCTAAATCTACAGTAATAATGATTCTATTTTGTTTTTTTGCTACTTCTATAATTTCCTTATCTTTTGCTTTACTTAAACTTATTTGGGATGCATGTACTGCGTCATAGCCTTTTTCATTAAGCCATCGGGCTACATCAGGAGAAACTGGCATATCTACAAGAAAGCTCATGCAAACTCAAAAACTTCTTCATCAGCTAAGCAGGCTGCATAGTTAAGTGCTTCATCTATGTCTTCTGGTTCAAGATATGGATATGCTTTAAGAATTGACTCTTTTGTTTCTCCTGATGCCAGAAGACCAAGTATTCGGGACACCGGGAATCTTAAGCCACGTATGCAGGGTTTACCTGAGCATATTTCAGGGTCTACTGTAATTCTATTAAATTTCAATCTATGTCTCCTTTCAGATATAAATAATTATATCATATCCACTATAAAACAAATGGTTTTCAAAAAACAGAGGGCATGTGATGCTTTTTTACTGTCTGATAAAAAGATTTCAATACGATATTGTCACAGTTAAAGAAGCGACCCCCTATATTTTTCTCTCTCAATTCCCATCAGACATCAGGCTGACATCGTCAATTCGGAAAAGTGCGGTATTGGTTGAATTGGTTGTTGCTAAAAAGTTGATCCTTATAGTCAGCCCTTTGCAAGATGTCATAACACTTCCTCAAAGAGGAAAGGAAGCCCGAAGGGAGATAGAGAGACATTTAAAAAGAAGATAGTAATTAATCCCCATCAATTAATTCCTAAATCATTGAGTATCCATTCCCTAGCCTCTCTTATGTTCCTTGTTATACAGGATGCGATTGTTTGTGAGGATGGGTTTGATGAAAGGAGTATTCCTTTAAGACCGGTTTTCTTTGTAAGTTCCATATCAGATTCCCTGTCTCCTATTATATAGGATAGTCTGAGTTTGATCCTGTGCCGTAACCTTGCCTTAAACAGAAGCATGGGTTCTGGCTTTCTGCAGTGACAATGATCATCAGGATGATGTGGACAGTAATAAAAATCATCGATGTTTAACTCTTTCTTTAGATAATCATTCGATTCTCTAACAAATGCCTCATCTACAATGCCTCTTGCAATGCCTGATTGATTGGTTATTCCTATAAGCTTGAAGCCTTGGGTCTTCAGTTTCAGGAGCTCCTCCTTAACACCGGCTAAGATGCGAAGTTCCTCAAAGGAGTTTAGATAATTTCTATCCTCTATGAGTGTGCCGTCCCTGTCAAGAAAGATGGCACTGTTTACAGGAAGCACATCCTTAATGGCACTGAAGACCTCATCAACAGTAATGTCGGTCATGCACCTTAGATGACCATCAGGACACTCCCTCTCAAGGCAGGGAGAACATGGGAGGTTTCGGGTTATCACCCTGTGTCCTTCCCCAAATGGAGAGGTGTTTGAAGGGTCGGTTGAACCGAATATTGCAACTGTTGGCACAAATAGTGCTGATGCCATATGCATTGGGCCTGAATCATTTGTTATAAAGACATCACATTCTGAGATAAGTGCGGCAAGTTCCCTGAGGTTTGTTCTGCCTACCATCATTAAGAGATTGGTTTTGAGTTTTGAGTTTTGGGTTTCGAATTTCTTAACTACCTCATTTGCAATATCTATCTCTGATGTGCCCCCGAATATAACAACCTTTCCATTGAGTTCATTAATGACCCTCAGCGCGAGCTCAGCAAACCTCTCTGCTGGCCATCTCTTTGACGGGCCGTATGTTGCCCCAGGGTTTAGACCTATAATGGGTGATTCATTCCCTTTAATGAACGAACTATCCAGTAATTCCTTTGCCCATTGCCTCTCTTCGTCCAAGAGGTGGATATATGGTTGTGGATCACCTCCCTCTATGCCGATTGAATTCAGAAGGTTAAGGTAATAATAAACCTGATGCCTCTTAAGCATGGATTTATTTACAGGAATTGCCTTTGTCAGTAGTTGTCCTCTAAAATCCCTTTTATACCCAATCCTTTCAGGAATCCCTGAAAGCCATGTGATAAATGCTGCATCAAAGGCATTTTGAAGGAGTATTGCCATATCAAACCCCTTCTGCCTCAGCATCCTTATGAGCTTTAGTCTTCCAACATTGTATAGGATTATCTCATTAATGTCTGTATTTCCTTTAAAGATGTCAGATACCCATGGTTTCACAAGGAGACTTATATGCGCATCAGGGAATCTCTTTCTGATAGCCTTTATGGCAGGGAGGGTGAGTACTGAATCGCCTATCCAGTTTACACCCCTTATCAGGATCCTCTCACTGGTTCTCTTCGTTTTCCTTTTCACCCTCTGATTTTTTCTTCTCCTTTACAGCCTCAGAGAGTTCTTCCAGCTTCTTTGTAACCATATAATTGAATGTTCCCTCTGGATACGTCCCGTCAGGCTGTAATTCACCAGGGGGCATGCCTGTGAGAATCTCTATACCGTCTTCAATATTATCTATTGCATATATATTAAATTTCCCATTCACCACATCATCGATTACTTCCTTCTTTAACATCAAATGAAGCAGGTTTCTACTTGGAATAATGACCCCCTGTTCCCCTGTAAGACCATTGAGTTTACAGACCTCATAAAAGCCCTCTATCTTCTCATTTACACCACCAATGGGCTGAACATCTCCGTGTTGATTCATTGAGCCTGTTATTGCAATGGATTGTTTCATAGGCACACCTGATATACTGCTTAGGAGTGCATAGACCTCAGCACACGTGGCACTGTCACCTTCTATGTATCCGTATTGCTGTTCGAATGTCAGTGAGGCAGAGAGGGTAAGGGGGTGCTTTGTGGCATATTTACCACCTAAGTAAGCGGTTAATATGAATATAGCCTTTTCATGTATCTTGCCACTCAGTTTTGCCTCCCTTTCGATATTCATAATACCTGCCTTTCCAGCATAGGTCTTTGCGGTTATCCTCGAAGGCATGCCAAATCTGTAATCTCCAAGGTCGAGCACTGAGAGACCATTAACCTGTCCTATAACAGCACCGCTTGTATCAACAAGGATCGTTCCTTCTTTGATGGATTCGAGCAATTTATTTTCTACCTTACTTACACGATATGTCTTTTCCTGAAGTGCCTTCTCAACATCCTTAGCAGTTACCTTACTGTTGCCGTTGTGTCTTGCCCAGTAGTCTGCCTCTTTTAATAAATCTGATATCTCGCTGAATTTTGCAGAGAGTTTTTTCTGATGTTCCGCAAGCCTTGAACCATATTCAACCACCTTTGCCACCGCTTCCCTGTCAAAGGCCAGGAGGCCTATCTCAACACATTTTGTCTGTATAAAGCCTGCATATTTGAACATATTCTCTTTATTTCTCTCCATACGGTTTTCAAAATCTGCCTTTACCTTGAAAAGTTCCCTGTATTCCTCATCAAGATTATAGAGCAGGTAATAGAGTAGAGGGTTCCCCACGAGCACGACCTTTACATTGAAAGGTATGGCCTGTGGCTTAAGTGTTACAGTAGAGATCAACCTGTATTGTTCCCAGACATCCTCTATCTTTATCTCGCCATCCTTTATCGCCCTCTTGAGGGCATCATAAGAGAATATATTTCTCAGGAGTTCAAGGGCATCGGTGACCAGATAGCCACCGTTTGCCCTCTGGAGAGAACCTGCCTTTATCATACTGAAGTCAGTTATAGCCATACCAAACTGGAGTTTGTGTTCTATCCTTCCGAAGAGATTGTAATAGGTTGGGTTACTTTCAATAATAACAGGCGCACCCTTAAGGTCACGATTATTGACAAAGACATTTACAGAATACCTTGTAAATGATGGCTCAGCCTTTGGTGCCTTCAGGAATGGTATGACAGGTGTCTGTTCTTCCTGTTGTTTGAAATCTTCGAGATGGTCAAGGATGTCTTCCTTTACATCTTCAAGATAGTCAGTAACCTTTGAGTGTTCCCTATATTTATTTTTTAACTCCTCGATCCTTGGTCCAATGGATGAGAGGACTGCCTGGCGTTCAAGCTCAGCGAGTTTATCCTTTACTGACTTCTCTTCCTCTCTTGCTATCCTTATTACATCATCAAGCCTCTCCTGCAGGTATCTTCCAATTTTTTCTATCCTTTTCTTTACCTCGGGTTCAAGTTTTTCATATTCTTCCTCACTGAGGGTCTCTCCTGTTTTCTTGACAGGGCCTATAACAAGTCCTGTTGCGGTCTTTTTCAGGGCAAAGTCTTTCTCCCTTGCTTCTTTTTCGAGTTCTGAGAAGTGGCTTCTCTGCCTTTCCTGAAATTCATCGATCAGCTTTGCCCTCTGTTTTTCATACTCCTTTGACTCAAATATCTTTGGTATCTCCTGTCTGAGGGTGCTAATTAATTCCTGCATATCCTTCTGAAAGATAACTCCTGTCCCGGGTGGTAGTTCAAGGGCCTGGGGTTCATCAGGATTCTTGAAGTTATACACATAGCACCAATCATGAGGTACAGGCTCATTCTTTGCCTTCTCCTCGAGTATGGTCTTGATGGTAGTCATCTTTCCTGTGCCACTCTCACCCAGGATATAGATATTAAAGCCCTTGCTCACTATGCCGAGACCAAAATCAAGTGCCTTTAGCGCCCTCTCCTGTCCTATTGTCTCCTTGAGGACTGAGATCTCCGCTGTTGTCTTGAAGGGGAAAACAGATGGATCACAACAGCTATATAGTTCATCCTTTGTGACCTTCTTAATCATTGATCTACCTCCATGGATGTATGATGCATGATACAAGAAACAGGTCATAAGATGCAAGTTTTTTCAGATGTTAGCCCCTCGGATGGTATTCCCTGTGTACTTTTTTTAGCCTTTCAGGCGTGACCTTTGTATATATCTGCGTGGTTGATATATCCGCATGCCCGAGCATCTTCTGCAAGGCCCTCAGGTCAGCCCCACCATCCAGGAGGTGACTGGCAAAACAGTGCCTTAATGTGTGTGGGGATATACTTATTGATAAACCTTTCGAATATCTCTTTATCAATTGCCACACCCTCTGTCTTGTCATATGTTTTCCACCCTTTGCGAGAAAGAGGAGAGGGCTATTCTTTTTTCTTAGTATAGACGGTCTCAATTCATTAATATATCTCTTTACAGTTTGAAGGGCCATCTCACTTACAGGCACCACTCTCTCTTTTGAACCTTTCCCCCTGACCGTTATAAAGCCTGCATCAAAATTTATATCGGTCAATTTTATGTTTACCACCTCACTCACCCTCAATCCAGAGGAGTAGATTATCTCAAGGATTGCCCTGTCCCTTAAGGAGAGTTTCTCGCCATGGGCACTGTTCAGGAGTTCATATACCTCATCAACCCCGATCACCCTTGGAATTCGTTTCCACCCCCTTGGGGTGGAGATGTTTTCAATCGGGTCATCGTCAATGATTCCCTCCATTAGCATAAATCTACACAGACTTCTCAGACTCGATATATTCCTTGCAAGGGTTGATGTCTGAACACCAAGGTCTCGAAGGGTATTGATGTATGAGAGTAGGTCATCCTTTTCGAATTTTGTTATCTCCTTTCCTTTCTTGTTCAGATAATCCCTAAATTTATAAATATCATTCTTATATGCCTCAATGGTGTTCACAGAAAGACCCTTCTCAACAGTTAAATAATTAAGGAATCTTTCAATCTCATTAACCATATTCTCAGGATACACGATATAAATACAAGATGCAACAGGGAACCCTAAAAAGCCTTACCCTGATAACCCATTGTTTTTATTGTGTAAATTTGCTATTGTTTACCTATGTGTGTTGCTATTTATTTTCTCGATCTTCCTTTATATCCGTTAATGAAGAAGAATCGCTCAATCTTGGTTATGTTCAACAGGCAACTTTTTGACAAAAGGGATTTTAAAAAGAAGGGGGGTTTCTTATGTCAAAAGAAGCACTTCTCATAATAGATATGCTTAATGACTTTGTTCTTGAAGGGGCACCTCTTGAGGTGCCTGAGACGAGGAAGATTATACCAACGATAAAGAAAGAGATAGAGGATGCAAGATCAAAGGGCAGGCCTGTCATTTATATATGTGATGCCCATGATAAGGATGATAAGGAGTTTGAGAAATTTGGATGGCCTCCACATGCTGTAAAAGGGACAAAAGGTGCTGAGATAGTAGAGGAGCTTAAGCCAGAGAAAGATAACATCATCATTGAAAAGACAACTTATTCCGGTTTTTACAATACGCGCCTTGATGAGACACTAAAGAATCTTGGAGTAGACAGCCTGAGACTCACTGGCTGTGTTACGCATATATGTGTCCTGTTCACAGCTTCTGATGCGGTCTTGAGGGACTATGAGGTTACAGTGATTGAAGGTGGGGTGGCTGGTTTGTCTAGGGAAGACCATGACGCAGGTCTTAGGATAATGAAGAATGTGCTGGGGGTGAAGATTATTTAAAAAATCCAGATTACAAATCACAAAGTACAAAATAACCATAGTTCAAACAGTTCAAACCGTTTGAATTGTTTGAACAGCTTGAAGGGCTTGAACAATATCGTTGATTATTGGTGCTTGGAATTTAATTATTAACTGGAGGATAAGTGTTTCATACAGCTGAACCAAAGGATATTATTAAAGGGAAGATAACTGATGTTTACTTTGAGCGCACTCTGAAGATTCTGAAATCAAAAGGTATTAACCCTGTTGTAAAGGCAGAATTCATAGCCAAGAGCCTTCCAGATGGATGGCAGTGGGCTGTGCTTGCAGGTATGGAAGAGGTTGCCTATCTCTTAAAATATCTTCCTGTTAAGGCAAGGGCCATGATGGAGGGTACGGTCTTTTATCCATATGAGCCTGTTATGGAGATAGAAGGAAGGTATCAGGATTTTTGTGTCTATGAGACTGCGCTTTTAGGGCTAATCTGTCAGGCAACAGGGGTTGCCACTAAGGCAGCAAGATTTAAGAAACTTGCCGGTAGCCGTCTTGTGGTCAGTTTTGGTGCAAGAAGAATGCATCCTGTTTTAGCACCCATGCTCGAGAGGAATGCGTATATAGGTGGGTGTGATGGGGTAGCGGTTATAAGATCAGCCGAGATTATTGGTGAAGACCCGATGGGAACCATGCCCCATGCATTGATAATCTGCTTTGGTTCAACAGTTGATGCAATGAAGGCATATGATGAGGTCATTGAGCCAAAACTCAAGAGGGTTGCACTCATTGATACCTTTCTTGATGAAAAATTTGAGGCTCTCAATGTGGCAGAGGCGATGAAGGGGAAACTTTTTGCAGTGAGGCTTGATACACCTTCATCGAGGAGAGGTAACTTTTATCGCATCCTTGAGGAATGCAGGTGGGAGCTTGATTTAAGAGGATACAAAAATGTGAAGCTTTTTGTTAGCGGCGGGATAAAGGAGGAAGACATTACTGTTCTGAATCCACTTGTTGATGCCTATGGCATTGGCACATCAATAACAAACGCACCTGTGGTTGATTTTGCAATGGATATAATGGAGGTTGATGGAAGGCCAATTGCAAAGAGGGGTAAATGGTCGGGCAGTAAGAGGGTTTTGAGGTGTAAAAGATGCAATTCTCCATTCATAGTGCCCATGCAGAGAAAGAGACACAGATGCCATTGTGGTGGGGTGACAAGGGATATTCTCCTGCCATTTACTGAAAAAGGAAGAATCCTTAAACCTTTACCCTCACCAAGAGACATAAGGAACCATGTCCTTAAACAGGTGAGGGAATTAGAATTATAACCGTCAACTGTCAATCGTTAACTGTAAACCGTTCATGGGTTATCTGAAGATCATCATAGCTATCCTGATATGGAGTTCACTCGGTATCTTTGTCAGAAAGATGGATGTGCCAACCATAAGGATTATCTTCTATCCAGCAACTGTAGCAGGCATCTTCCAGCTTATCCTTTTGTTAATAAGTGGCCAGAGAAAGAAACCCATGAGCATAAAGAAGGGGCGTGGTGATTTTATCCTTCTACTTCTCATACCTTTATTTTCCTTTGCAAATATGTTTCTCTTTTTCTTTGCCTTCAAACACACAACCATTGCCAATGCGGTCTTCACACATTACACTGCTCCAATATTTGTCGCACTGATGGCGCCTCTGCTCCTGAAAGAGAAAGTACACAGAAACACTTGGATTGCCATTATACTCTCATCCATTGGTCTGTGGTTCATGCTTGGTGCGATAACATCTAACTGGGGTGACATCTTTAATGGTGGCGAGATGAGTGGGATAATTGCAGGCCTTCTATCAGGTGTTGCATATGCCTTTCTGATACTGATAATTAGAAAGATTGCACTGGATTTTTCACCACTCTTTATTATATTTGTACAGAATGCCCTCGTGTCTATCCTCCTCTTGCCTTTTGTTATAAATACACCACATCCTTTAGATATAATGCCCTATATGGTTATCATGGGAATCATCCATTCAACCTTAGCACCTCTGCTTTATGTTGATGGTCTTAAGAGTGTAGAGGCAAATAAGGCTGCAATACTTGGCTATTTTGAACCTGTTGGTGCAATCCTTCTTGCCTTTATATTTTTGCATGAGACCCCTGGTATCAAGGCGATTCTCGGAGGCGCACTGATTTTATACTCTGGGCTCATGATTGTAAGGGGTAGAAGGGGTTGAATCCATGGATATGGTAAAATAGACTCCTTAAATAATACAAGGAATTGGCAATGAAAGACTCTTTTATTTATTCAGAACCTGTGAACTCTATTGTTGAGCTTATCGGCAACACGCCGATGGTAAGGGTTAATAAACTGATAAGAGAGGATTCAGCAGAGATCTATGCAAAGATAGAGTCCTTCAACCCCTGTAGTTCTGTAAAGGACAGGATATGCCTTTTGATGATTGAAGAGGCTGAAAGAGAGGGGAGATTAAAAACAGGTGACACAATTATAGAACCAACATCAGGAAATACAGGGATAGGGCTTGCCTTTGTCTGTGCAGCAAAGGGATACAGGCTTGTGCTTACCATGCCAGAGACTATGAGTGTGGAACGGAGGAATATGTTAAAGGCATTTGGTGCTGAGTTGATATTAACCCCTGGCGAAAAAGACATGGCTGGTGCTGTTGAGAAGGCACAGGAACTGGCTGAAAAAAATGGTTACTTTCAACCACAGCAATTTAAAAATCCAATGAATCCTGAGGCACATAGAAGAGGTACGGCCATCGAGATACTCAATCAGTTAGACAGCCTTGATGCCTTTGTTACAGGCGTTGGAACAGGTGGTACAATTACAGGGGTTGGTGAGGTAATCAGAAAGAGGCTTGGTGATAGAGTAAAGATAGTTGCTGTTGAGCCAGCAAAGAGTCCTGTGCTATCAGGTGGCAGACAGGGTCTTCACGAGATTCAGGGCATAGGTGCAGGTTTTATACCTGATATACTCAACAGGGATATCATCGATGAGGTCATACAGGTCTCTGATGACGACGCCTATGAAACCACAAAGAGGATTATAAGAGAGGAGGGGATTCTCTGCGGTATCTCATCAGGGGCGAACCTCTTTGCTTCAATAAGGGTAGCAAAAGAACTCGGCAGGGGAAAGAAAGTTCTTACGATATTTCCTGACACAGGAGAAAGGTATATAAGTACAAGACTGTTTGAATAGGGCCTATGAGACTTATTGATACAGTTAACAAGAACATACTTGGCACTATAGGCAGGACTCCGCTTCTGCGACTTAATAAGATCACGTCCTATCTAAATAAAAATGTGACAATCTATGCAAAACTTGAGAGATACAATCCAGGAGGTTCTGTCAAGGACCGTCCTGCCTTTCAGATGATAAAGGACGCCGAGGAGACAGGGTTACTGAATCATGACAAGATTATAATCGACTCAACATCAGGCAATACAGGTATTGCCTATGCCATGATATCTGCTGTAAAAGGATACAGGCTAAAGATCGTACTCCCTGAGAATGCAAGTATAGAGAGAAAGAAGATAATAGCAGGCTTTGGTGCTGAGATCGTCTATTCAAGCCCATTTGAGGGAGCTGATGGTGCCATAAGGCTCGCAAAGAAGATATACAATGAATCACCTGAAAGATACTTTATGCCTGACCAGTACAACAATCCATCAAACCCCAAGGCTCATTATCTAACAACAGGGCCTGAAATCCTTGAACAGACAAAGGGACGGATAACTCATCTTGTGGCAGGTGTTGGGACAGGAGGGACTATAATGGGGACGAGCAGAGCACTAAAGGAATTTAATCCTGATATCAAGATCATAGCGGTTCAGCCTGATGATGCAATGCATGGGATAGAGGGACTAAAACACATGAAGAGCTCGATAGTGCCAGGGATATATAATGTAAATTACCCTGATGAGACAATCTATGTTAATACCGAAAGTGCCTATGATATGGTAAAGAAGATAATCACCATTGAGGGTCTTGCTGTAGGACATTCATCAGGCGCTGCAATGGTTGCTACTCTTCAGGTTGCTGAGAAGTTGGAGGATGGCACAATAGTTGTAATATTCCCTGATGGTGGAGACAGGTATCTGAGTCACGAGATATAAAGATGAAGATTAGGAGAGAAGTCCTTGAAGAGATATACAGGCACGCCATTGAGGATTATCCTTATGAGTGTTGTGGGATTGTAACAGGAAATATCAATAGTCAGACCGTTCACCGCTGCCGAAACATCCAGAATGAACTCCATTCTCATGACCCTGAAAGATATCCAAGAGATGCCCGAACAGCCTATACAATAGACAGAGCAGAGGCTGAAAGAATCTATACTGTGGCAAAGGAGAAGGAAGAAGGCATACTGGCCTTCTATCACTCACATATTGACTGTGAGGCATTCTTTTCTGAAACAGATATCGCTGCGCAGACTGTATTTGGTGAGCCTGAATTCCCTGATGCCATCCATATCGTTGTGTCAGTGGTCAATAGAAGGATCAACGGGATGAAATGCTTTAAGTGGGATAAGGAGAAAAAAGGTTTTATCCTTATTGGAGATTAAAGACATATCCTCAGTAGTATCTCCACCACGGATCATACCACCATGGATTATACCACCATCGAGGGTAATACCATGGCGGCGGAGGCGGGCTTATATAATAATAGTATCTTCTTTCCTCCCATAAATAGAGTTCCTTTATCCTGAATAGGGGATAGACATAATCCATCTCGCCAATTCTTCCCCTGCGATTCTCAATAAACTCTCCCGCGAGGGTTATCTCTCTGTCCTTTCGAAAGATTAAAGGGTCTAAAAAGCCCTCATAGAGTGCGAGGTACCTGCCATCTGATGGGCCAACACCTTTAAGATATCCGTAGGAGTCTACAGGTACATAAATGGCCTCAATTAGTGTACCCTCCTCTGTCACCTTTGTATCAACGATGATACCACCGAGTATAAAAAGTCTGTCTCTGTAAACCTCTGGGTTATCCTTTATAGCAGAAGGAGGAACGTCGAGAATTCCGCTTTTCATTAAATCATACCTCAGAACAGGTGCACATGAGGTGAGTATAAATGTAAGAAGGATTATAAAAGCATGCCTTTTCATGGTAATATTATACCTCAGGAGATAGGCTTATGACCATACTCTTTGTGGGCCATTCACTTATAGAGTTTTTTGACTGGCAGGAGAGGTTTCCTGAACATAGGGTAATAAACCTTGGTATAGCAGGAGAGAGCGTAAAGGGACTTCTGTCAAGGACTGAGAGGATAATAAAGGAGTTTCCATCAGCAGAGATGATTTTTATAATGACAGGGTTAAATGATGTGGCAATAGAAGATCTCGATTTTCTTAATGCATACCAAGAAATAATAGAAAGGCTGAAGAGAGCATATCCTAAAACAGAAATATATATTCATAGCCTGCTTCCAACATTGTTGGAATTTATACCTGACAAGGTTATAAGAGACGTGAATAGCTCCATCAAAAAACTTGCAGAAAGCACAAGGGTTGAATATATTGATATATATGATCTTTTTGTTGACAAGAGAGGGGAACCTATAAAAGGGTATCTACTTGATGATGGTGTACACTTAAGTAATAAGGGTTATTCCGTATGGTCAAGGGTCATAGAGGAGAAGATTAATAGTTATTATAAAGGATAGTTATAATTTGATAACTATTTTTGTTTTGACATAAATTATAATTTTAGGTTATTTTATATGTCAATTTTTTCCTGATAACCTTATAAATTGATAGGATGAAAAGTCATATACTTAGGCCATTATGGGTTATACTTAGCCTTGTTGCCCTTAGCCTTATTGCGAGGCAGTTTGTTGTACCTTCTGATTTTGGAGTTGGTGAAAGGGGCTTCATGTACAGTTTTCACAGAAAAAGCAACGAGGAAGAATGGAAGGCCTTCAAGGTTAAGTATCAATCAAAGGAATACTGCAAGGGATGTCATGAGGATAAATACAAAAGTAACATGGCTTCAAAACACGGGATCATAGAGTGTGAAAACTGTCATGGCCCTGCCATTGACCACCCTGAAAACCCGGAAAAATTAACTATTGACACAAGAAGGGCGCTCTGTCTCAGGTGTCATTCCTATCTTCCTTATAAAGAGAGTTACAGGTCAAATATCAAAGGTTTTATCCCGGAGGAACATAACCCCGATATAGAATGTGCTATGTGTCATGACCCACATGAACCTGATATATAGGAATAAGAGATGAGGTTTACAAGGAGAGATTTTTTAATAACCGCTGTCAAGGGTGCTATAGCAACTGCCCTGCCACTTAGTGCTTTCAAACTTTTAACACCCGATGAGGTGAAGGCTGCAATAAAAGAGACAAAGATAAGATGGGGATTTCTCGTTGATACGCACAAATGTGTCGGTTGTGGATTCTGTGTAAAGGCATGCAAACTGGAGAATGAAGTTCCATATGATACTCCTGTTACAAGGACATGGGTTGAGAGGTATGTGATACTTAAAGATGGAAGGATGCTTGCTGATACGCCGATGGGTGCAAGAGACGGATTTACAGAGCAGAAGGTGCAGGAGAGGAAGGTTGACCCAAGGGATATCGCAAAGGCATTCTTTGTGCCAAAGCTATGTAATCACTGTGACAGACCTCCCTGTGTACAGGTCTGCCCAGTTGGTGCAACATACCAGACAGCAGATGGAACTGTGCTTGTAGATAGGTTATGGTGTATAGGTTGTGGCTATTGCATAATGGCATGTCCTTATGGAGCAAGATTCTTTCACCCTGTTTATAAAGTAGCTGAAAAATGTACATTCTGCTATCACCGTATAACAAAAGGTATGAAGCCAGCGTGTGTGCAGGCATGCCCATTCAATGCAAGACAGATAGGAAACCTGAAGGATCCAAATGACCCTGTAACCAGGACGGTCTTGACAAAGAGGGTTGGGGTATTAAAAGATGAATATGGGACAAACCCGCAGGTTTATTACATTGGATTGGATGAGAATGTGAGGTAAGGAAGATGCATGAGACATATGTACACGGCCTTGAATGGACGATTAAAGAACTGTTTACCTATCCAAATGAATTCATATACTGGACTATACAGATAGTCATGTATCCGTATCTGACAGGGCTTGTGGCAGGTGCCTTTGTCCTTTCATCACTCTATCATGTCTTTGGGCAGAAGGACCTTGAGGATATAGCAAAGTTTGCGCTCATCTTCTCCTTTGCCCTATTATTGGGCGCACCGATTCCTCTTCTTTTTCATCTTCAACAGCCGCAGAGAAATTTCGAGGTAATGCTTACCCCACACTTTACATCAGCAATTGCTGCATTCGGGATGGTATTCACCTTCTATATGGCAATAGTCGCGTCTGAGATATGGTTCGTTTACAGGAAATTCTTTGTTGAGCAGGTTCATGAGCTTAAGAATAAAGAGGGGCTTGGCAATGCAATCAGGAGAACTATTTACAGGATCCTTACACTTGGTGCCTATGACATAAGTCCTCAGGCCCTTCATAAGGACGAGAAGGCAACCAAGTTCCTTGCGGGCTTTGGTATACCTGTTGCATGCTTCCTTCATGGTTATGCAGGTTTTATATTTGGCTCGGTCAAGGCAAATGCCCTCTGGATGACGCCACTTATGCCTGTTATATTTATCATGTCTGCTATAGTCTCTGGAATAGCCCTCTGTCTCCTTACATACATAGTTATCATGGAATGGCAGAAGATGAAGATAATGAAGCATACAAGAAGACACTGGCATATGACAGTTGAAGAGGTTAAAGGTGCAGAGCACGAACTAGTAAAAAAGGCAACCAAATACCTTTTAGGCTTTATGATTGCCGCCATAACACTCGAACTCCTTGACCTTATCTTCAGGGGATATACTGCTGTGAAGTCATGGGATATACTCCGTTCGGTCATCTATGGAAAGGACTTCAGGAATATATTCATATTGCAATATATCATGGGCAATCTCGTTCCATTTATTCTCCTACTTATGCCTGGCTTAAATTTAAAAAGAACGGTGATCGCACTGATACTGGTCCTATTTGGTGTGTTTATGATGAGGTGGAATGTAGTTATAGGTGGACAGGCCTTTTCCCTTACATTTGCAGGATATATGGAATATCATCTACCACTTATCCCTCATAATCTTGAGACAGCAAAGGAGGGAGTTGTGGGTGCCTTTACTGTCGGCATCTTACCATTCATATTCTTTTACATCTTTAACAAGATTATACCTTCATTAAAATATAAATAATTACGGAGGGTGGAAAATTGGAAGAAAAGGATAAATTAGAAAAGGAAGAGGTTAAAGAAGAAAAAGAAGAAGAGAAGAGGCAATACCGAAAGGGCATAAAAGGTCTCTGGGACAGATGGAAAAACTTCCGTGACAGGACACCTGTTGGAGCAAAGGTTATAATCGCCATACTTATCTTTGTTAGTATAATCGGTGCCGGCTTTACGGCCTTCACAACCTACAACTTTACACAGAACAATCCAAACTTCTGTAAGAGTTGTCACATTATGGAACCAGCATTTGAGGCATGGCAGCAATCTAAACACGCAAACATTAACTGTCACGACTGTCATCACCTTTCAATAAAAGAACTCAATACACTTATGGTTAGTGCCTTTATCAGAAGAACGGAAAAGGTTCCTGTAAGATATGGTAAGATCATAGTCCCGTGGAAATACTGTATTGAGTGTCACTGGGAAGATAATGAGGAATACCCTGCTGCCAAGAAGATTAATAATTCAAGGTTTCATGCGAAACACTATTTCATGGAGAAGATTGAATGTGCCAAGTGCCACGGATATCGTGTTCACCAATTCACACTTGAAGAGAGATACTGTCTTACATGCCATAAAGGCAGAGAGGTTCATGGTAAAGGGATGGTTAACCTGCCCTGTCTGAATTGTCACACAGATAGGACACCGAACCTGTTACCAGGCCCCCAGAAATGTCTTTTCTGCCATGGGGATGAGTCAGTGAGAAAGGATTTAATCCATGATGCAACCATAGATGTAAAACACTTTCAGCCTTCTGAAGAACTTATCAGAAAGGCAATAAAGATAGACAGACCGAAGGATGCACCAATGCAGTTCTTCTGTTATCAGTGTCACAAACCACATGAAAAGGTGAGGCCTGATTACGGGACATGCATTAGCTGTCACCCCCAGATAGTGAATGTTGGTAAACATAAACTGCATCTCCAGACCGTTGGACTTGAATGCTTACAATGTCATAAAGAGCATTCGTGGAGGGTGACAAAAGATATTGCCAAAAAGATCTGTACTGAATGCCACGAATATAAGGACCCTATGACCTTCATAGGTGGTTAGATGGAAAGAGAGGGATGGCTTACAATGACCTGAGAGAATTCCTGAAGGTGCTTGAGAAAAAGGGTCTCCTAAAGAGGATAAAGGCAGAGGTTAACCCGATCCTCGAGATTGCAGAGATAAATGACAGGGTTGTGAAGGCTGGTGGCCCCGCCCTTCTCTTTGAGAATCCAAAGGGTTCTAAATTCCCTGTGCTTGTCAATGCATTCGGTTCTTTTGAGAGAATGTGTCTTGCTCTTGAGGTTGAAAGCCTTGATGAGATAGGGCTTAGGATGCTTGAATTCCTCGAACCCGAGATCCCTACCAATCTGATAGAAAAACTAAAGGCGCTCCCCAAACTTAAAAGACTTGCTGACTTTCTGCCAAGATATGTAAAATCAGGGCCGTGCAAAGAGGTGATCATTAAGGACAATCCATCACTTGATATATTCCCTATCCTCAAGACGTGGCCTGGTGATGGGGGGAGATTTATTACACTTCCAATGGTCTTTACAAAGGACCCTGAGACAGGTGTTAGAAACTGTGGCATGTATCGGATGCATGTTTATGATTCAAGGACAACAGGTATGCACTGGCACATGCATAAAGATGGTGCAAAACATTATCGCAAGGCAGAGAGACTTGGCAAAAGGCTGGAGGTCGCTGTTGCCATAGGTTCTGACCCTGCTGTCATATACTCATCCACTGCACCATTACCAGAGGATATCGATGAGATGTTACTTGCAGGATTTTTAAGGAGGTCTCCTGTTGAGCTTGTTAAGTGTGAGACAGTTGATTTAGAAGTACCAGCAAATGCAGAGATTATCCTTGAAGGCTACTGCGAACCCTTTGAAAGGAGGATGGAAGGGCCTTTTGGGGACCATACAGGCTATTATTCACTTTCAGACGAATACCCTGTCTATCACATTACTTGCATAACCCACAGGAGGGATGCAATATACCCTACAACAATAGTTGGAAAGCCTCCAATGGAGGATTGCTATATAGGGAAGGCAACGGAGAGGATATTCCTTCCATTGATAAGAAAACAACTACCAGAGATAGTTGATATGAACCTTCCACTTGAGGGTGTTTTTCATAACATCGCCATTGTCTCAATTAACAAGCGGTTTCCCGGCCATGCAAGAAAGGTGATGTATGCATTGTGGGGTATGGGGCAGATGAGCTTTACAAAGGCAATCGTTGTGGTTGACAGTTGGGTTGATGTTCAGAACCTTAGTGAGGTTGTATGGAGGATGGGTAACAATGTTGACCCCAGGCGTGATATCGTGATAGTGGAAGGGCCACTTGATGTGCTTGAACATGCATCAAACATACCTGCTTATGGTGGAAAGATAGGGATTGATGCCACAAAGAAACTACCATCAGAGGGGTTTCATCGCCAATGGCCTGATGATATATCTATGTCAGAGGAGATCAAAGGTCTTGTCACAGAGCGGTGGAAAGAGTACGGGTTTGAATGATGTTGACATGTTGCCTCACGTAAAAATCTACTTGAAATGATATTCATTGCCTCATCTACAA